>WNGB01003561.1_pt1 | contig 40963 bp, 33 predicted proteins | sample 5400681 | NCBI WGS metagenome assembly WNGB01 (sample SAMN13153367, study PRJNA577476) | soil metagenome | isolation source: 115 cm soil or saprolite under grassland replicate 2 | place: USA:California | collected 2016-06-15 | reverse complement strand
TGGCTGCGGTGGCAGGGGTGGCGGGGGTGGCGGGGTGCGCTGGTCTGGGGCCGGGTGCCGGTGATCGTCGCCGGGTTGTGGCGCTCGTGACCGGGGTTTCTCGGCGACGATCGCCATCCTCGGCCGCGCCGCCGCGATCTGGCATGACGACCGCGCCCACCAGCCGGTAGAGCGATCACTGGCCGGTTCCGACCGCTAACCTCCTGCAATCGATCATCCAGCCGGCGGGGTATGTTTGCAGAGACAACCAACGGAAGGGATTGCCGCCATGGCCGAGGAGCACATCGACTTCTGGTTCGACCCGGCCTGCCCGTTCACATGGCGCACATCGCGGTGGCTGCACGAGGTGGCAGGCCAGCGCCCGGTGGACATCACCTGGCGGCTGATGAGCCTGTCGGTGCTGAACGAGGGCAAGGACATCCCGGAGCAGTATCGCGAGCCGATGCGGCAGGGCAGGCGGGCGCTGCGGGTGCTCGCCGCGGCGGAGGAGGTCGGCGGGCAGGACGCGCTTGCCAGGCTGTACACCGCGCTGGGCACCCGCCGGCACGAGCACGGCAAGGACTACGAGGACGGTACGTTTGCCGATGCGGTGGCCGAGGTGGGGCTGCCGCCGTCGGTGGCCGCCGCGGCCGATGAGGAGAAGTACGACGCCGTGGTGCTGGCCAGTCACGAGGAGGGCCAGCGGCGCGTGGGCACCGAGGTGGGCAGCCCGGTGACAGCGGTCGGCGACGGCCGGGGCTTCTTCGGCCCGGTGGTCGTCCCGGTGCCAACCGGCCAGGACGCGGTCCGACTGCTGGACGGCGTCCGCCTGCTGGCGTCGGTGCCGGCGTTCAGCGAGCTGAAGGGTGCCCGGGCCTCGTTCTGATGGCGTCCGGGTGATCGGCCGGGCGGTGGCTGCGCGTGCTTCGTTCTGATGGCGTCCGGGGTGATCGGCCGGGCGGTGGCTGCCCGGGCCTCGTTCTGATCGCGTCCGGTGATCGGCCCGGCCGGTCGCTGCGCGTGGCTCGTCGTGATGGCGTCCGGTGATCGGCCGGGCGGTGGCTGCGCGATTCTCGTTGTGGACCGTGTCCGGTGATCGGCCCGGGGGCGGTCGCAGAGCGGTTCTGGTTCGAACCGCGTCCGGGGATAGGCCGGGCGGTGGCTGCGCGTGCCTCGTTCGAACCGCCCCGGCCGGCCGGGATACTGCGCCCGTGAGCGAGCTTGCGAGCGGACCGATGAGCACCGCAGTCCCCGCTCGCGTGGCCGAGGAGCGCAGCGGGGTGTTCGCATGAGCGATGCGCACGGGGTGTCCGCCCGGCGGCGGCTGGCGACGGCGGCGGCGGTCGGCGTGGTCGCCGGGGGGCTGGCGTTCTGGCTCGGCCCGTGGGATCTTGCGCCGCTGGCCGGCTGGGACGCCGCCGCGGTCGTGCTGGTCGGCCGGATCTGGGCGGTGGTCCGGCGGTTGGACGCCGAGGGGACCGCCCGGCAGGCCGTGCGGGAGGACCCGACCGCGGCCACCGCCGACGTGCTGGTGCTCGCCGCGGCAGTGGCCAGCCTGCTCACCGTCGGCTTCGTGATCGTCCGCACCGACAACCCTGGCAGTGCCGCCGCTCTCGGCCGGATCGGGCTCGGGGTGGCCTCGGTTGTCCTGTCCTGGACGCTGGTCCACACCGTCTTCACGCTGCGGTACGCCGACCTCTACTACACCGCCGACCCGGTCGGCGGGATCGACTTCCACACGGCCGAACGGCCCTGCTACCGGGACTTCGCCTACGTCGCGTTCACCATCGGGATGACGTTCCAGGTCTCCGACACCGACCTGCAGTCCGGCCCGGTCCGGCACACCGCGCTGCGGCACTCCCTGCTGGCGTACCTGTTCGGCGCCGTCATCCTGGCCAGCACCATCAACCTGGTCGCCAACCTGCTGCGCTGACCCCGGAACAGTTGACTGGCGAATGAATTGCGCTGTGGCACAGGTCACAGTTCGGCAACATTATCCGAACCAATTTCATAACGCTGAAAATGGTTCCCGGTATCCGCGGTTCCATTCTTTCGGATTACGTCGGCACGTGGCCGTATCACCGGGCCGAGTTCCGGCTCCGTCAGGGTGAGGCCGGGAACGAGTGTGGCCCCGGGACATCCGTCGAGGTTTCTGGAGGGGGACCAAGACATGAGGCGGCACAGCCGAGACAGTTTCTTCGTGGTCGACGAAGGTGTACTGGAGTTCGACCACGATGGCAATCCGACGACGCGGCGCCCATCAACGGTCGAGGACCTGCGAAGGTTCCGATTTTCCCGAATGGGCCCGAAGGGCGTACCCACCGACGACGCGACCCGGACCGCGCTGGCCACCGCGGTCACCGCCACCGGAGGGCAGCCGGACTCGGCCGGCCCGCCGGTCCCGGCCGGCTTCACCTACCTGGGCCAGTTCGTGGACCACGACCTGACCATGGACCGCACCGCGACCCAGCTCGGCCAGGACGTGACCGTGGACGAGCTCATCCAGGGCCGGTCGCCGGCGCTGGACCTGGACTCGCTGTACGGCCGCGGGCCGCAGGACCCGCACGACCGGGTCTTCTACGCCGAGGACGGGATGAAGCTGAAGGTCGGCAGGACCTCGGCGACGACGTTCCCGGACCAGCGGGTGAACGTCGAGCTCGAGGGCTTCGACCTGCCGCGTTCCGGGACCGGTGCCACCCATGCCGACCGCCGGCTGCCGCTGATTCCGGACACGCGCAACGACGAGAACCTCGCCGTCGCGCAGACCCACCTGGCGTTCATCCGGTTCCACAACCGGGTGGTGGAGGAGCTCGCCATCCGGGGGACGCCCGGCCGGCTGCTGTTCGCCACGGCCCGCGAGCAGGTGGTGCGGCACTACCAATGGATGCTGCGCACCGACTTCCTGCCGCGGGTGGTGGACCCGGACATCGTCCACGACGTGTTCACCAACGGCCGGCGGTTCTTCGAGGCGCCGGGCAACGGCAACGGGCACCAGCACGGGCTGCGGCCGACGATGCCGATCGAGTTCTCGGTGGCGGCGTACCGGCTCGGGCACAGCATGATCCGCGGCGCCTACCAGTGGAACCGCGTCTTCAACGGCAGCGGCACCGCCGGCCCGATCGCCTCGCTGCTGCTGCTGTTCACCTTCACCGGCGTGGCCGGCAACTTCACCCCGGGCTCGGCCGTCCCGGTGCTGGACGACCCGAACTCGGGCGAGGTCGAGCGGCTGCCCACCAACTGGATCGCCGACTTCCGCCGGCTGTACGACTTCGACGAGGCAGGACGCGCCGACCTGGCGCCCCCGGCGGCCACCGGCGGCGGCAACGTCACCAAGCGGCTCGACACCCTGCTGGTGAACCCGCTGGCGCAGTTGCCGGCCGGTACCTTCGGCGGTCGCGGCACCAACCCGAGCGACATCCACCGCAACCTCGCCTTCCGCAACCTGACCCGGGCGAACATGGTCCGGCTGGCCAGCGGGCAGCAGATGGCGGCGCTGCTGCGGGTCCGGCCGCTGACGGCGGACCAGATCGTGCACGGCGACGGCGGGGCCAGCCTGGCCGGGCTGACCGACCAGCAGCGGGCCGCGGTCACCACCGACACCCCGCTGTGGTTCTACATCCTCCGGGAGGCCGAGCTGAACGGCGGCCGGCTCGGCGCGGTCGGCGGCCGGATCGTGGCCGAGGTGTTCCACCGCGCCATGGAGGGCAGCCGGACCTCGATCGTCCGGGAGCCGCACTGGCGGCCCAGCTTCGGGCCGGACCCGGACACCTTCCGGATGACCGACCTGCTGCTGTTCGCCTTCGAGGGCAAGGCGGACCTGCTGAACCCGCTGGGCGATTGAGTACCGCCATGGACACCCTGGAGAAGGAATCGCAACCCGAGACCGCCGCGGCGACCCGACTGGAGGGGCGGGTCGCCCGGCTTGAAACGCTGGTCGGACGGGTGACGGTGCCCGCCCTGCGCATGTCGCTCGGCCTGGTGTTCGTCTGGTTCGGCGTGCTGAAGGTGGTCGGCGACTCGCCCGTCGCCGGCCTGATCGGGGCGACGGTGCCGTGGATCGACCCGGGCCTGCTGGTGCCCGCGCTGGGCTGGCTCGAGGTCGTGCTCGGCCTCGCGCTGCTGGCCGGCAGGCCGCGGCGGCTGGCCCTGCTGGCGGCCGCCGCACACCTGTCCGGCACGTTCCTCACGTTCGTCCAGGCACCGTCGCTGGTGATCAGCGACGGCAACCCGTTCCTGCTGACGGCCAACGGGGAGTTCGTCCTGAAGAACCTGGTGCTCATCTGCGCGGCGCTGGTCCTGCTCGGCCGATCCCGGCCGGAGTAGCACCGAGGGGTCCGGCCCGGTAGCGCCGGGCGGCGGCCCGGCCCGGTATCCCCGGGTCGGGCCGCCGCCGCATGCGCGGTCGCGGGAGGTGTGCCCTGGCCTGCCGGCATCATCGCCGTCGTGGTCTCCCGCTGAGCCGCGGGCCGCGGGACAGGCCGCGGGGGCCGCCGGACAGGCCGCCCGTCAGGCCTTCGGCGCGGCGTCCACGAACTCCGTGGTGTACGTCTTCGACAGGTCGATCGAGTCCTTCTTGCCGGCCACGTTGGGGGAGAACTGCGCCAGCACGTTCAGCACGTTCTGCGCGCCGTCCGCGGGCATCCGCCCGTCGCCGTTGAACATCCCGATCGTGTCCCCGACCGCCTTGACGTACAGCGCCTTGTCCGAGCCGGCGAAGTCGGCCGGCATCTTCGCGGCGATCTCCGCGGGGCTGTGCCCGTCGATCCAGTGCAGCGTCTTCACGAACGCGTTTGCCAGCTTCTGCACGGTCTCGCGGTGCGCGGCCACCCAGGCGCAGTCCATGTACAGCGAGCTGGCCGGGTACAGCCCGCCGAGGGCGGACCGGGTGCCGGCCTCGGTGCGCATGTCCAGCAGCACCTTTGCCTTGCCGCTGCTGACCAGCCGGGCCGCCGTCGGGTCGGTGGTCATGCCCGCGTCGATGCCGCCGTTCTCGATGGCCGCGATGAACGTCTGCCCGGCGCCGGCCTTGACGGTGGTGTAGTCCGCCTTGGACAGCCCGGCCGTGGTGGCCAGGTACTGGGTGAGGAAGTCGGTGGACGAGCCGGGGCTGGTCACGCCGAGCTTGCGGCCGCGGAAGTCGGCCGGGCCGGTGATCTGCCCGGCCTTCGACGTGGCCACCATCTCCACCTCGCCGGGCACGTTGGCGAGCTGCACCACGCTCTGCACGCACTTGCCCTTGGTCTGCAGGTCAACGGTGTGGTCGTAGAAGCCGACCACGCCCTGCACGTCCCCGGAGATCAGCACGTTCTCCGCCTGCGCGCCGGCCGGTTCGGTGAGCAGCTGCACGTCCAGCCCCTCGGCGGAGAAGTAGCCGAGCTGTTCGGTGAGCTTGGCCGGCAGGTAGATCACCTTGTCGATGCCGCCGACCATGATCTTGACGCTGGTCGGGCCGGCGCCGCCGGCGGAGGTGCGGGAGTCGCGGCAGCCGGTCAGCGCGGCGGCGGCCAGCGCGGCCACGGCCAGCACCAGGGGGGTACGCAGTCTCATCGGAACTCCTTGCGGGTGAGGGGAATCAGATCTGCTGCTCGTGGCCGGTGGCCGGTGGCCGGCGGGCGCCAGCGCAGCAGCCGGCCCTCGGCGATGGTGAGCAGCCACTCGGCGAGCAGCGCGATCACCGTGATCACGATCATGCCGGCGTAGATGCCGGCGGCGTCGAAGGTGCCCTGGGCGTTGTTGATGAGCAGCCCGAGGCCGCGGTCGGCGCCGGTGAACTCGCCGACCACCGCGCCGATCAGCGCGAACCCGAACGCCGAGTGCAGCGACGCGAGGATCCACGAGGTGGCCGACGGCACCACGATGGAGGTGAGCACCTGCCGCCGGCCGGCGCCCAGGATGCGGGCGTTGTCGACCAGGTTGCGGTCCACCTCGCGGGCGCCCTGGAAGGCGTTGAAGAACACCGCGAAGAACACCAGCACGACCGCCGTGGCCACCTTCGAGGAGATCCCGAGCCCGAACCAGATCACGAACAGCGAGGCCAGCACGATGCGCGGCACCGCGTTCGCCGCCTTGATGAACGGCGCGCACACGTCGGCCAGGAACCGGCTGCGGCCCAGCAGGATGCCGAGCAGCACGCCGGCCAGCGAGCCGATGACGAACCCCGCGACGGCCTCCTCCAGGGTGACCCCGATCTGCTCCCAGATCGAGCCGAACGCGGTGCCGTGGCCGAACCAGTCGGCCAGCCGGTGCCAGATCAGGCTCGGCTTGGAGTAGAAGAACGGGTCTATCCAGTACGTCGCGGCGAGCTGCCAAATGCTCAGCAGCCCGACCACCAGGGCGATCCGGACGGTCCACATCGAGGTGCGGCGCCGCCGCCGGAGGGTGACCGCCTGCCGGACCGCCGCGGCCTGTTCGTCCACAGTGGACGGTTCCGGGGTGGGCACGTCGGTGCTAGGCAGCATGGCCGGCCATCCTCTCCCTGGTGATCGCGACCTCGGTGCGCAGCGACTGCCACACCTCGCGGTAGATGGCCAGGAAGTCGGCGGTCAGCCGGACCTCCTCCACGTCCCGGGGCCGGGGCAGCGGCACGTCGAAGGAGCCCTTCACGGTGGCCGGCCCGGCGGTCATCACCACCACCCGGTCGGCCAGCGCCACGGCCTCCTCCAGGTCGTGGGTGACGAACACGACGGCGGCGCCGGTGCCGGCCCACAGCCGCAGCAACTCGTCCTGCATCAGCGCCCGGGTCTGCACGTCCAGCGCGGAGAACGGCTCGTCCATCAGCAGGATCGACGGCTCGTTCACCAGGGTCTGGGCCAGCGCGACCCGCTTGCGCATGCCGCCGGACAGCTGGTGTGGGTAGTAGCCGGCGAATCCGGCCAGGCCGACCCGCTCGACCCAGCCGCGGGCGACCTCGCGGGCCTCGGCGCGGGAGGCGCCCCGGTACCGCGGGCCGGCGGCCACGTTGTCCAGCACCGAGCGCCACGGCAGCACGGCGTCGGTCTGGAACATGTAGCCGATGCCGTCGGGGATGCCGCGCACCGGCTCGCCGCGGACCAGCACGGTGCCGGCCGAGGCCGGCTGCAGGCCGGAGACCAGGGACAGCGTGGTGGACTTGCCGCAGCCGGTGGGACCGACCAGGGCGACGAACTCCCCGGCGGCCACGGTCAGGTCGAGGTCGCGGACCGCGGTGTGCAGCCCGCCGCTGCCGCCGCGGAAGCGCTTGGTCGCGCCGCGCAGCTCGATGGGGGGGTTGGCATGGGGTTCCTCCAGCCGCCGGCGTACTCACCGGCGTGTCGAGCGAAGTTACGTGCCGCCCGGCGCGCTGCGAACCCTTGTTCACCTTGTTCGTTCAGCGCCTGTTAACTGCGTTTCGCTCGTTTTGCACGGGCGGGTCGACGCGGTCACCGCGAGGTAACGTGCCGCCCATGCAGCCGCCCCGCATGCGGTTCGCCCGCCAGATGCTCGCCCTGCAGATCGGCGTGCTGGTCCTCGTCGTCGGCGTCGGGCTGGCGCTGTTCGGCGCCCTGCTGGAGTCGCAGCTCACCCGGCAGTACGGCGAGCGCGCGCTGTCCGTGGCGCGGGCGGTGGCCGCCGACCCGGACCTGGCCGCCGCCGCCGCGACCGGCGACCCGCGCCACCTGGTGCAGGACCGGGCCGAGCGGGTGCGCCGGGCCACCGGAGCGCTGTTCGTGGTGGTCACCGACCGGGACGGGATCCGGCTCTCGCACCCCGATCCCGACCAGCTCGGCAGGCGGGTCAGCACCGACCCGTCCGAGGCGCTGGCCGGCCGCGAGGTGGTGAACGTGGAGCGCGGCACCCTGGGGCTGTCCGCTCGCGGCAAGGTGCCGCTGCGGGCCGGCGGCCCCGGTGGCCCGGTGGTTGGCGAGGTCAGCGTCGGCTTCGACGCGGGCGACATCCACGGCGCGCTGCTCGAGGCGCTCGGCGTGGCCACCCTGTTCACGGCCGGCGCGCTGCTGCTGGGGTGGCCGGCTCGGCGCTGCTGTCCCGCCGGCTGAAGCGGCAGACCCTGGGGTTGGAGCCGCACGAGCTGGCCGAACTGGTGGCCGAGCGGGAGGCGGTGCTGCACGGGGTGGGCGAGGGCGTGCTGGCCACCGACCCGACCGGCCGGGTGTCGGTGCGCAACGACGAGGCCGCCCGGCTGCTCGGCCAGGCCGCCGCGCCGGGCACCGCGGCGGCCGACCTGGACGTGCCGCCGCCGCTGCTCGCGGTGCTCGCCGGGCGGGCCGAGGCGCACAACATGCTCACCGTGGTGGGCGACCGGGTGCTGGTGGTCAACCGGACCGGGGTACGCCGCGCCGGCCGCGACCTCGGCGCGGTGGTGACGCTGCGGGACCGTACCGACCTGGAGGCGCTGACCCGCGAGCTGGACACGGTGCGCACCCTGACCGACGCGCTGCGGGCGCAGGGCCACGAGCACGCCAACCGGCTGCACACCCTGTCCGGGCTGCTGCAGCTCGGCCACCACGACGAGGCGGCGGAGTACCTGCAGGCGCTGACCGAGTCCCGGCCGGACACCCCGGGCGGCCCGGAGGCGGTGCGCGACCCGTACCTGCGCGCCTTCCTGGCCGCCAAGTCCGCGGTGGCCGCGGAGAAGGCGGTCCGGCTCGGGGTGGACGAGGCGAGCTGGGTACCGGCCAGGGTGCTCGACCCGGTCGCGGTGACCACCGTGCTGGGCAACCTGGTGGACAACGCGCTGGACGCGGCCCGGCTGGGTGCCCGCCGGCCGGCCTGGGTGGAGGTGGAGCTGCTGGCCGACGGCGACACCCTGCACCTGACGGTGGCCGACTCCGGCGACGGCGTGCCGGACGCCCTGCGGGACAGCGTCTTCGCCGAGGTGGTGTCCACAAAGGACAGTGGTGGTGGCCGTGGACTCGGGCTGGCGCTGGCCCGGCAGGCGGCCGGCCGGTACGACGGCACCGTGTCGCTGGCCGACCCGGGCGGGCCGCGGCACGGCGCGGACGGTGCGCGCGGCGCTGGCCCGGGGCGCGCTGAACTACCTGATCAAGCCGTTCAGCCAGGCCCAGCTCGCGGCCCGGCTGACCGCCTACGCCCGTTACCGCGAGCTGCTGGCCCGCGGCGGCGAGTTGGCACAGTCCACAGTGGACGGTGCGGTGCAGGCGCTGCACGCCGGGGACCTGCTGGAGCCGCGGATGCCGAAGGGCCAGTCCCCGGTCACCGCGCAACTCGTGGCGGACGCGCTGCGCGGCGCCGGCCGGGCCCGGTCCGCCAGCGACATCGCAACGGCGCTCGGCATCGCCCGGGGCACCGCCCAGCGGTACCTGTCCGTACTGGCCCGCGCCGGGCGGGCCCAGATGACGCTGCGGTACGGCGCGACCGGCCGGCCCGAGCACCTCTACCGCTGGCTGGACTCCTGACCCGCCAAAGGGTGACAGGGCACTTCTGAACGTCAGGAGAGGTTCAGAAGTGCCCTCTGAACCTGTAGAAGGGTTCACAGGGCACCTTGAACGTCAAGGTTGCAGCTTCGGCGTCCAGGTGATCGGCGACCGCCAGCAACGTGCGCACCGCGGTCGCCTCGTCGTAGTGGCCCAGCGGGTAGGCGTCGTAGAACGGGTCGAGCGCTGCGCTGACGGCCGGCGCCAGGTCGAAGTTCGGGTCGTCGTGCATGATCATCGCCGCCGCGGTGCGTACCGGGTCGACCTGCATGCCCTGCCGGATCCCCTGGGCGCAGAGGATCGCGCACCGTCGGTACAGCTCCGCGCGGCCGATCGTCTCCCCCGTGGGTGCGTCCCATGTCCATGTCCCCATCGGTACATGCTCGAACATTCGTTCGAAAAATAGCAACGGGTCGGCGTGTCCTGCCCGTTCGGCGTGTCGGCTCGGGGCCGCGGTCAGCCGGCCAGGGCGCGGACGGCGGGCAGCACCCCGGCGGCCAGGCGCTCGGTCTGCTCGGGCAGGTCGGGCCCGAACGGGGCCAGGCTGAACGCGGTGAAGCCCAGCGTGGCCAGGCCGGCCAGCCGCTCGGCCACCGCGTCCGGCGGCCCGGAGACGACGGACGGCCGCGGGTCGGCCCGCTCGTCCACCCGCACCTCCATGTGGTAGGCGCAGGTGATCTCGGCCGGGTCGCGGCCGGCCTCCCGGGCACCGGCCGCGATCCGCTCGCGCATCGCCGGTATCGCCTCCGGCGGCGCGTACCCCAGCGACGGGATCCAGCCGTCGGCCAGCCGGCCGGTCAGCGCCAGCGCCCTCGGGCCGAACGTGCCCAGCCAGATCGGGATGCGGTGCTCCGGCTTGGGCGAAAGGTCCGCGGACTCGGTGCGGAACAGGCTGCCGTCGAAGCTGAACGCCGGCTGCGACCACAGCCCCCGGGTGATCCGGATCGCCTCCTCCAGGCCGGTGACCTTCTCCGCCGCGGTGGGCACCCGTAGCCCGAACGCGCGGAACTCCTCGTCGGAGGAGCCGCCGCCGAGCCCCAGGATCAGCCGGCCGCCGGAGAGCCGGTCCAGCGTCTCGGCCATCTTCGCCACCATGGCCGGCGGCCGGTACGGCACGCCGAGCACCCGGGTCGCCACCCGGATCCGGGTGGTCGCGGCGGCGACCCAGGACAGCAGCGTCCAGGTCTCGTACGTCGGGCGGGTGCCGCACGGGTGGTCCGAGGGGGCCACGAAGTCGAAGCCGAGTTCCTCGGCACGGCGGGCGTCGGCGACCGGGTCACTGCCCGGCGCCGCCGAGGTGGAGAGGTTGAGGCCGAACAGCAGCGTGCTCATGTGGGTTCCCTTCAGGGAGCCCCGCGGCCCCTCGCGGCAAGCGCCGGCCGAGATGCGGTCTCCACCCGTCAGGCAACCGCGAGATCGAGGCATTCGAGCCGCAATCAACCATTCGGGCACTTACCAGACTGGAATCGAGGCATTCGAGCAGCAATCAACCATTCGGGCGCTGACCGGACTGGACCGGAGAAGTCGAGCCCATTGATCCCCCCGCCTGGGTGATTACGTCTGCCTCTCGACGGCGCTACAATCTGGCCTTGTCGCTGATCACCTTTGTGGCGCCGGTGTGCGCCCTCCTCTGTATGCCCAGGGTTGGAGGAACCATAAGGTAGCGGGCGACGTTAGGAGAGCGTCGTGATTGGCTGCCGGCCGGCCACCTGGACATATACCGCCGCCGCACCTGTCGCCAGATCAGCGCGCGGGCCACCGTGATCACCGGCCCGACCTCCCGCCTCCGCGAATTTCTCGGCGGCTGTCGCGGGATTCTGATTCGGCTGGCCGCCGCCCGGTTCCTCAGCCGGAGCCTGGGCCGCAGCAGCGAGACTCACCCCGCCGCACGCACAATGATGTGCGCGCGTCCTCTACTGAAAGGAATGGAGCGTGATGTCGTCTATAGGACGCCAGCCAGTACGCCGCCGGCTGGGCCTCGTGGTCGCCGTGACCACGGTGCTGGGCCTCAGCTTTGCCGGACCGGTTCTGGCGAACCTGCCGGGTAGCACATTCGAGAGCAACGACGGCAATCTGATCGTGGACACGCCGGGCAACACCGACTGGGTCAACGCGCCCGGCCGGGTGCGCGGCGACGACCTGCCCAGCGGGTCGAGCGACAACTCGTTCGGGCAGGGCACCAAGGAGGACGACCCGAACGTCACCGTGGTGACCGGGTCCATCCCGCCGCAGAAGAGCGACCTGACCCGGTTCTACGTGGCGAGCGAGTTCGCCAGCAACAGCAACTTCCTCTACCTGGCCTGGGAGCGGTCGAACGTCCTGGGCAGCGCGAACATGGACTTCGAGATCAACCAGAACCAGCAGCCGAACCTGACCACCACCGGGCCGAAGACGCTGAACCGGACCGCCGGCGACCTGCTGATCACCTTCGACTTCGGTGGTAGCGGCAGCCCGGTGCTCGGCCTGCTCACGTGGGTGACCACCGGCGCGACCAGCCAGTGCTTCGCCGCCAACGCACTGCCCTGCTGGGGCAACCGGGTCAACCTCAGCGCGGCCGGCTTCGCGGACGGCGCGGTCAACGCGGTCACCGTCACCGACCCCATCCCGCCGAACGCCCCGGTCACCCTGGCCGCGGGGAAGTTCGGCGAGGCGGCGGTCAACCTGACCGCGGCCGGAGTCTTCCCGCCCGGGACGTGCAGGGGGTTCGGCAGCGCGTTCCTGAAGAGCCGCTCGTCGGCGTCGTTCCCGGCCGAGGTTAAGGACTTCATCGCACCGCAGCCGGTGAGCATCTCCAACTGCGGCGTCATCAATATCATCAAGCACACGGACCCGCGCGGCATCAACCAGGACTTCGGCTACACCTCCACCATCCCCGCGTCCGCAACCTGCTCGCAGGACCTGACGCCGGACAGCTTCACGCTGAACGACAGCGCCGGTGTCGACCCCACGCCACCGATCACGGCCGGCACGGCCAACACCGAGCACTGCAGCAGCGTGCCTGCAGGCACCTACACGGTCACGGAGGGCGCCGATCCCGCTAACTTCGCCTTCGAGAGCCTCGTCTGCACGGCGGAGAATGGGGGGAGCTTCACCACCTCGGGCAAGACCGCGACCATCACGGTTGCTCCCGACAGCACCGTGACGTGCATCTACACGAACAAGATCCAGCTCGGCGCGATCCAGGTCACCAAGACGCGCAAGCACGCGGCGGACGGGCCGGGTGACCACCCGCAGGCCGGCGTGAGCTTCACCGTCAACGGCGTGACCAAGCAGACCGATGCCAATGGCGTCGCCTGCTTCGACGGTCTTCCGTTCGGCACCTACACCGTGCATGAGACGGTGCCGGCCGGTTACCACGTCGACGGAAACGACAAGTCGGTGACGGTCGACAACACCGCCACCTGCTCCGACAGCCCGTACGTCGGTGAGACGGTGAGCTTCCACAACACGCCGCTGACCGACATCACGGCATCGGTCAACTCTCAGGTGGACGGCGGCACGTCGTCGACGATTGTCTGCACGGACAGCAACGGCAACATCGTCGCCTCGGGCTCGACCGGCGCCAACGGCGACGGCTCGGCCACCGCACCCGATCTCGAGCCGGGAACCTACACCTGCACAGTCGTGATCGACCCGTAACAGAGGAGGGCAACTGAACCAGGGGGAGGCGGCCGGTTCGGCCGCCTCCCCGCTTTGCCGGACAGCCAGGGTCGCCCCTCGGGGGCCGGGCGGCCGGGGTCGCCCCGCCCGGCGCGGGGGCCGGGGGCCGGATCAGCCCGGCCGCGGTGGGCTGGCTAGCGTTGCTATCGGCAGAGAGGCGGTGTCGATGGAGTACGTGAAGCTGGGGGCCACCGGGCTGGACGTGTCGCGGCTGTGCCTGGGGTGCATGAGCTTCGGGGTGCCGGATCGCGGGCGGTACCCGTGGAGCCTCGACGAGGACGCCAGCCGGCCGTTGCTCCGGCGCGCGCTGGAGGCCGGGATCAACTTCTTCGACACCGCGAACATGTACTCCGACGGCACCAGCGAGGAGATCGTCGGCAAGGTGCTGGGCGACCTGGCGAACCGCGAGGAGGTGGTGATCGCCACCAAGGTCCGGTTCGCGATGCGGCCCGGGCCGAACGCCGACGGGCTGTCCCGCAAGGCGATCATGACCGAGATCGACAACAGCCTGCGCCGGCTCGGCACCGAGTATGTGGACCTCTACCAGATCCACCGCTGGGACCCCGCCACCCCCCTCGAGGAGACCCTGGAGGCGCTGCACGACGTGGTGAAGGCCGGCAAGGCGCGGTACCTCGGGGCGTCCTCGATGTACGCGTGGCAGTTCGCCAAGGCGCTGTTCACCGCGGACGCGCACGGCTGGACCCGGTTCACCTCGATGCAGAACCACTACAACCTGCTCAACCGCGAGGAGGAGCGGGAGATGCTGCCGCTCTGCCTGGACCAGGGCGTCGGGGTGATCCCGTGGAGCCCGCTGGCCCGCGGCCGGCTGGCCCGGCCGTGGGAGGAGACCACCGCGCGGTCGGAGACCGACGAGTTCGGCCGCTCGCTGTACCTCGACTCCGACCGGATCATCGCCGAGCGGGTGGCCGAGGTTGCCCAGGCCCGCGGGGTGCCGCCGGCGCAGGTGGCGCTGGCCTGGCTGCTGGCCCAGCCGGCGGTGACCGCGCCGATCGTCGGCGCCACCGGGCCGGAGCACCTGGAGGAGGCCATCGCGGCGGTGTCGCTGACGCTGTCCACGCAGGAGATCGCCCTGCTGGAGGAGCCGTACCAGCCGCACCAGGTCGTGGGCTTCGGATGAGCCGACCCGGTCCCGGCGAGGTGGTGTCGCCGGAGTTCATCGCCGCGCTGCCCAAGGCCGAACTGCACGTCCACCACGTGGGCTCGGCGTCGCCGCGGATCGTCTCCGCGCTGGCCGCCGCGCACGAGGGCGCCACCCCGGTGCCGGCCGACCCGGACGCGCTGGCCGAGTACTTCCAGTTCACCGACTTCCGGCACTTCATCGAGGTCTACCTCACCGTGGTGGACCTCATCCGCACCGAGCAGGACGTCTGGACGCTGACGTATGAGGTGATCCGCGACCTGGCCGGGCAGCGGGTGCGGTACGCCGAGCTGACGGTCACCCCGTACAGCACCATCGCCCGCGGGATGGCCGCCGAGGCGTTCTGTGCCGCCATCGAGGACGCCCGGGTGCGCGCCGAGGCCGACTTCGGCACCGTCGTGCGATGGTGCTTCGACATCCCCGGCGAGGCCGGCGTGCCGTCCGCGGACATCACCCTGGACGCGGCGCTGCGGGTGCAGCCGGCCGGGCTGGTCAGCTTCGGGCTGGGCGGTCCGGAGGCGGGCGTCGGCCGGGGGCAGTTCGCCGGGCACTTCGCCAAGGCGCGGGCGGCCGGGCTGCACAGCGTGCCGCACGCCGGGGAGTCCACCGGGCCGGAGACCGTCTGGGACGCGGTCAACCACCTGGGCGCGGAGCGGATCGGGCACGGCATCGCGGCGGCCCGCGACCCGGAGCTGATGCGGTACCTGGCCGAGGCGCGGATCACCCTCGAGGTGTGCCCCACCTCGAACGTGCGCACCCGGTCGGTGCCCAGCCTCGCCGAGCACCCGCTGCCGGCGCTGGTCGCGGCCGGCGTCCCGGTGACCGTCAACTCCGACGACCCGCCGATGTTCGGCACCACGCTGAACGCGGAGTACGCGGTGGCGGCCCGGCTGCTCGGCCTGGACGCCGCGGGGGTGGCCGACCTGGCCCGCGCCGCGGTGCGCGCCTCGTTCGCCGACGAGCCCGGCAAGCGCGCCCTGCTGGCCGAGATCGACGCCGCCGCGGCGCCCGGCTGACCGCTGGTTGCCTCGGCACGCCATCGCACCGGCGCCAGCCTGGATGGCCGAGTGGCCGGTGGTGGGCGGGCGGTACTACGCGATACCCTGCAAAGTATGACTGCCGAGCGGGTGACGGTGAGCTTGCCGCCGGATGTGTTGGCGGGCGCGCGGGGTGCCGTGGACGCCGGCGCCGCCGAGAGCCTGTCCGCGTTCGTGTCCAGGGCGTTGCAGGGCCAGTTGCGGCGTGATCACGCGTTGGCGGAGCTGGCGCGGGTGATGGGTGGCCCGCCACCGCAGGAGGCATTGGATGCGGTCCGGCGTGATCTGGGCCTGGAGCCGCTGCCGGGCTTCCGCGAGTCGTGATCGGCGGTCGGGTACTGGACACATCGGCTGTGGTGACGTTCGCCCGGCGCGAGTCGGTGTACGCCGACGCGTTGGTGTGGACGGCGGTCGAGGAGTCCATCGTCATGGTGATCCCGTCGACCGTGGTGGCGGCGGCGCTGGCTGAGCTGGACCCGAAGTACCACCCGGTGTTGGAGGTGTTGTTGCAGGTGCCGGTCACCGTGGTTGATGCCCTCGATGTCGAGCGGGCCCGGGCGGTGGGTCTACTCGGTGGGTCGCAGCCGGATGCGCACGCCGCAGCGTGCGCCCGGGAGCGGGGATGGCCGGTGGTAACCGCGGACGCCGCGCGATACGCCGAGTTCGGCGACGTTTTCGAGGTTGAGGTGCTGCCATGACAGGCGCTGCGCTGTCCGCGGGCGGGTGACCAGGCTCGACGTCTTCGACCCGCGGGTGTTCGCCCGGGGGGTGCCGCACGAGGCGTTCCGGACCCTGCGGGACACCGCGCCGGTGGTCTGGCAGGACGAGCACGAGGTCCTCGACTGGCCGGCCGGGCCGGGATACTGGGCGGTGACCCGGTACGCCGACGTGCGGCACGTGCTGCGTACCCCGGAGGTGTTCTCCTCCGCCCTCGGCGCCACCCAGATCCGCGACCCGGACCCGGCCGACCTGCCGTTCATCAGGCGGATGATCCTGAACATGGACCCGCCGGAGCACAACCGGCTGCGCCGGCTGGTCACGGCGGTGTTCACCCGGCGACGGCTGGAGCGGTTCGCCGACCAGGTCGCCGACCGGGCGCGGGCGCTGCTGTCCGCGGTGGCGTCCCGCGGTGGCTGCGACCTGCCGTTGCAGGTCACCGACGACTTCCCGCTGGCCAACCTGGCCGACCTGCTCGGGGTGCCGCTCGCCGACCGGGATCTGCTGCTGCGTTGGACGAACCGGGTGATCGGCTACCAGGACCCCGAGCACGCCGAGGTGGTCCGGGACGCCGCCGGCCGGCCGGTCAACCCGCGCTCGCCGGCGATGCTGGCCGACATGTTCGGATACGCCCGGGAGCTCGCCGACCGCAAGCGGGCCGAGCCGGCGGACGACCTGATGACCGCCCTGGTGCAGGCCGAGGTGGACGGCCGGGCGCTGGACGACGCCGAGCTGGAGATGTTCTTCTTCCTGGTCGTCATCGCCGGCAACGACACCGTGCGCAGCGCCCTGCCCGGCGGCGCGCTGGCGCTGGCCGAGCACCCGGAGCAGTACCGCCGGCTGCGCGCCGACCCCGGGCTGCTGCCCTCCGCGGTGGAGGAGATGCTGCGCTGGCACCCACCGGTGCTGAGCTTCCGGCGCACCGCCACCCGCGACACCTCGCTGGCCGGCACCCCTATCCGGGCCGGCGACAAGGTGGTGGTCTACCACGTGTCGGCGCACTACGACGAGCGCGCGTTCACCGACCCGTACCGGTTCGACATCGCCCGGGAGTCGAACGACCACCTGGCCTTCGGGCAGGGACCGCACCTGTGCATCGGCGCGCACTTCGCCCGGCTGCAGATGCGGCTGTTCTTCGCCGAGTTCCTGCGAGTGCTGCCGCCGGTGGAGCTCGACGGCCCGGTGACCCGGCTGACCTCGAACTTCATCAACGGCATCACCCACCTGCCGCTGCGCTGGCCGGCCCGCGGCTGACCGGCCAGCGTGCCGGCCGGCGGCTGACCGCCTCCGCGCGCCGCCTCCGGTCGTCAGCCGCGGCCGTCCATCGGCGGGCCGTCGGCCTCCGGCGGGCCGTAGCGGCCGGCCCTGCCGGTGGCCGGCAACACCACCTGCGTACACCGGCTGGTGGCCAGCAGGTTGCCGTCCGCGTCGTGCAGTTCGCCGGTGCAGAACACCACCCGGCTGGTGCGGCGGACCACCCGGCCGGTGCCGCGCAGCGTGCCCGGCCGGCTCGGCCGCAGGAACTCCACCCCCAGGTCCGCGGTGAGGAACGCCTGGTCCCGGTCGAGAACGGTCCAGCAGGCGCCGCCCATCGCCGCGTCCAGCAGCGCGGTCACCAGCCCGCCCTGGACGATCGGGCCGCCGGCGGCGGGGAAGCAGTACTCCTCCGGGGCGTCCCACTCGATCACCGTGCCGCCGGGCGACCAGCCGATCCGGCGGTACCCGAGGGTGCGCCAGATGTGCGGGCCGCTGCCGCGGCGGTCCTCCCAGGTGTCCACATCGGCGTACCGCTCGCCCGGCCGGACCGCGCCCGGCTGGACCGCGCCCGGCCGGACCGCACCCGGCTGGACCGCGCCCGGCCGGACCGCACCCGGCTCCGGCGCCGTCACCGGGCCGTGAGCCGGGTGCGCAGCCGCTTGCGGTCCAGCTTCCCGACGCTGGTCAGCGGGATGGCATCCACGATGTGCACCTCGCGCGGGTACTTGGTGGCGGCCAGGTGCGCCCGGGCGTGCTCCACCAGGTCGGCCGCTGTGGCTGTGGCGCCCGGCCGCAGCGACACGAACCCGACCACCTCCTCGCCGAGCCGCTCGTCCGGGCGGCCGACCACCGCGGCCATGGCCACCGCGGGATGGGCCAGCAGCACATCCTCCACATCGCGCGGGTACACGTTGAAGCCGCCGCGGATGATCAGGTCCTTCTTCCGGTCCACCACGAACAGGTAACCGTCCTCGTCCAGGTGCCCGATGTCGCCGGTGTGCAGCCAGCCGCCGGCCAGCGCGGTCGCGGTGGCCTCCGGGGCCTGCCAGTAGCCGGCCGTCACGCCCGGGGAGCGGACGCAGATCTCCCCGTCCTCCCCGGTGGACAGCTCCTTGCCCTCGTCGTCCTGGATGCTCACGTCGCAGCCGGGCACCGGCAGGCCGACGCTGCCCACCCGGCGCCGCCCGTACGGGTTGCTGGAGATCAGCGACGCCGACTCGGTGCAGCCGTACCCCTCGTAGATCAGCGCGCCGGGCAGCTTCGCCTCCCACCGCTCCCGCACCTGCTCGGCCAGCGGCGCCGCCCCGGACGACACCGCGACCAGCGAGGACAGGTCGTGCTCCTCCAGCGGCAGGGCGAGCAGCATCTGGATCATGGACGGCACCAGCGTGGTGCGGTGCACCCGGTGCTTGACCGCCAGGTCGAGCCAGCCGGCCGGGTCGAACCAGCGCATCAGGATCGTCTCGCCGGGCTCGCTGCGGTGCATGCCGATGCAGGCGATCAGCAGGCCGTACGCGTGCGCCAGCGGCAGCGGCACCAGGGCGCTGGTCAGGCCGGGCACCTCCGAGGCGCTGGTGGCCGCCCAGCCGCACCACAACAGGTTCTCCTGGGTGAGCGGCACGCCCTTGGACCGCCCGGTGGTGCCGCCGGTGTACAGCAGGGCGGCCATGTCGTCGGCGCGGCGGTTGACGATCCCGGCCGGCTCGGCCGCCTCCAGGTCGGCGAACGGCAGCACCTCGACGTCGCCGGCCAGTTCCGGGACCGGCTCACCGGCGACCACCACGAGCCGCAACCGGGGCGGGCCGCCCGGTCCGGTCAACGCGGCCGCCACCTTGCCGGCGAACTCCGGCGTGGTCACCACCGCGACCGCGTCCGAGTCGGCCAGCGCGTGCCGCAGCTCATCCTCGGAGATCAGGAAGATCAGCGGGGTGACCACCGCACCGGCCCGCCACAGTGCGTGGTAGACGACCAGCACCTCCGGGCAGTTGGCCATCAGCACCACCACCCGGTCGCCGGGGCGCACACCGTGCGCGGCCAGCCCGCCGGCCACCCGGGCGGCGCGGTCGTGCAGCGAGCCGGAGGAGTGCCAGGCACCCTCGAAGAACAGCGAGTCATAGTCGCCGTTGCGCTCTAACTGGATCTCGGCCTGCCGCGCGAGGAGGTTGGGCTCATCCATGCCGCCGACTTCACCAGAGCGCGCCCGGCGCGGCAACCATCCGGGCGGCCGGATGGCAGACTGGCCCGGCCAGTGACCGAGCGCGCACGAGTTCGTCCCGCCCGGCTGAGCCGGTCGCGGCGGCGTGCCGCCGGCGGTATCACGCGGCCGCTGGCGGCCTCAGTACAAGCAGTCGAACACCGGGGGGAACGGGTATGTCCGTGCAGACGCTGGATCAGTTCATGGCCGAGGTCGGGACGCTCACCGCGGCCGAGCGCGCCACGCTGGTGAGCCAGGCGACGGCCCTCATCGAGCAGATCTACGTGCACCTGCCGCTCAAGCGCGCGGTACACGCGGTGGACCCGGTGCAGCGGCTGCGCAACCTGGCCGCCCGGATGGGGCCGCTGTCCGAGCGGGAGTTCCACGACGAGCTGATCGCAGTCTTCACCGAGCTGCGCGACCTGCACACCAACTACATCCTGCCGGCGCCGTACGCGGGCAAGATCGCGTTCCTGCCGTTCCTGGTGGAGGAGTCGTTCACCGCGCACGGCACGCCCCGGTACCTGGTCACCAAGCTGCTCGCCGGCTTCACCCACCCGACCTTCGGCGTCGGCGCGGAGCTGACCCACTGGAGCGGCGTGCCGATCGACCGTGCCGTCGAGGTGAACTCCGGCCGGCAGGCGGGCAGCAACGCCGACGCGCGGCACGCCCGCGGCCTGGAGGCGCTCACGCTGCGGGACATGAGCCAGTGCGCGCCGCCGGACGACCGCTGGGTGGACCTGGTGTACGTGCCGGCCGCCGGCGGGGCGCCGCAGGAGGTGCGGCTGGACTGGCGGGTGTTCGCCCCGGACCCGTCCCCGAACGGCGTCGACCCCAACGACACGGCCACCCCGGCCGCCCGGGTGCTCGGCTACGACGCGGCCACCGAGGCGCGGCGGCGGGCCAAGAAGGAGCTGTTCAACCGGCCCGCGATGGACGCCGAGGCGGCCGCCGCGGGCTCCGGCGGCGCCGCGGGCGACCCGGCCACCACCAGCACCATGCCGGACGTGTTCTCGTTCCGGACCGTGACCACGCCGGCCGGCACGTTCGGGTACCTGCGGATCTGGACGTTCATGGTCCGCGACGCCGACGCCTTCCTGGCCGAGGTGGTGCGCATCCTCGGTCTGCTGCCGCAGGAGGGCCTGATCGTGGACGTGCGCGGCAACGGCGGCGGCAACCTGCTGTGCGCGGAGGGCGCGCTGCAACTGTTCACCCCGCACACCGTGCAGCCGACGCTGCTGTCCTTCCTGGCCACCCCGCTGACCCTGGCGCTGTGCGCCGGGCCAGGCGCGCAGGCGGCGGACCTCACCGGTTGGCACGACTCGATCGCGCTGGCCCTGGAGACCGGCTCGCCGTACTCGCAGGGCCTGCCGGTGGTGCCGGAAGAGGTGTTCAACGGGATCGGCCAGCGGTACCAGGGACCGGTGCTGCTGATCACCGACGCGCTGTGCTACTCGGCCACGGACACGTTCGCGGCCGGGTTCCGGGACAACGCGCTGGGCCCGATCCTCGGCACGATGGGCAACACCGGGGCCGGCGGGGCGAACGTGTGGACGCACGAGCTGTTCCGGGAGCTGTTCCCCGGCTCGGCGTTCCCGTTCCGGAGGCTGCCGAAGGGCGCGACGTTCCGGGTCGCGTTCCGCCGCACCACCCGGCGGGGCGCCGCCTCGGGCACACCGATCGAGGACCTCGGCATCGTCCCGGACGCGGAGCACCACATGACCGAGGCCGACGTGCTGAACGGCAACCCCGACCTGCTGGCCGCCGCGGGGGAGATGCTCGCCGGGCTGCCGGTGCGCGCGCTGGTCGGCGAACTCGAGCCGGCCACCGCGACCGGCCTGCCGGTGAACCTGACCACCCGCGGCGTCGACCGGGTGGACCTGGCCGTGGACGGCCGCCCGGCGCTGTCGGTGGACGTCCTGGACGGCATCAACCCGGTCACCCTGCCCGCGCCGGCGGCCGCCGCGAAGTCCCTCGACCTGGCCGGCTTCAGCGCGGGCGCCCTCGTCGTCCGCAGCACCCTCGACCTGTAACGCCGTCGCTCTTCGTTTTGTACCTCACCCAGCGGGAGCTACCGCGCGCCTGGTCGCTGTCATTGTCGGATCAGGGCAGCATCCCGTTCTCGCTCGCCCATTTCTCGAAACCGCCCGATCCGAAAGGCAACCGGTACTCCCCGTTCAACAGATCGTCGGCGAGTGCGGACACCAACGGTACGGTGAGCAAGCCGTCCTGAATCGCCTCGCACAGCAGTGCCAGCGTCCCGCTCAGGCGTAGCCCGCTGCGCGAGGCCGCCTTGCGCGCCACAAGATCGTCGATCACGGCGCGCCCGCCGGTGCACGAGGCGAGCGCCAAGACCCCGGCTTCTCCGCGGTTCCGCTCCCCGCGTACGAGAAGCGCGGCGAACGTCGCGAAGGCATGGATCTCTTCATCCGTCTGCAACCGCCGCGGCTTGAGCCAGGATTGTGCCAACACAGGCACTACGCGTGCGTCGCGGAGCGCCGCCAACTGAAGCTCGGCGACGACAACATCCGGGATGATCGCCACCCGGCTTCCCACGACTGCCTTGAGCGGCCCCAGCCAACCTTCTCTGGCGAAGTGCAGAAGCGGGCCGGTGTCGAAGATCAACGTCTCCTGGTCGTCCATCGGGGTCAATGGACGAACTGCCAGATCGCGCTGCCCGGCAGCGGCGGCAGCGAGGGCAGATCCTCCTCTGTCCAGGTGTCCAGAAGGAGATCGAGCGCACGCGCCGCCGATACCGTCTCTCGGCGGTACAGCCGCAACACCGCTTCCTCGTACGGGCGGGCCAGCGATGGTGGAGCAAGCTCGTCGGCGACCACCAGGTTCAGCTCAACTATGTCGGCCTTCCTGGTTCGCACCGACCGGATCAGGTCTGCCTCGTCGCGACCCACCAATGCCAGCTCATACAGTCGCCTGCTCAGCGTGGACATGTCGACGCGGAATCCGCTCGCGGTGACAACTGCGGCACCACGCAGATCATGGTGCCGCTCCAGTGCTTCGCGCCACGCCGACCGCAGGCCTTCCGCCGGCAGTAGCACAGCCCGTGCAAAACGGTCGAGGCGGGACTCCCACGCGGCGTCGTCGTCCTGCTCCGCAATGCGCCAGTCGACCGTGTAGTCGTCGGCGAACAGGTAGTGGCCAAGCTCGTGCGCGACCGCCAACCGGCGTCGGCCTACCCGGCGCCGGCCATTGACAACTGCTACGCCACCACGGTGCAGCAACGTCGTGGCGGCGTCTGCGGCCTCTTGGCCGAGGTCGATGGAAAAGACCAGAAGGCCAAGGCCGGCGACCTGTGCGGACGGGTCCAGGAACGGCTCCACGCCGCGTAGGCCGAGCAGCGCCCGCGCCTGCAACGCAGATCGTTCAACCTGATCGACAGTGTCCGGACGTGGCAGCGGAGAGGGCGCCGGCAGGGCCCATTCTTCGTCATGCTCCAGCGCGAACTCGACACTGCGGGCCACTCGCTCAACCGCTCGGTCGATGGCCGGGCTGGACGTGCCAGGCTCCTGGAGATTCCGGTGGGCCACGATCGCCGGTGGTGGATCGGTGACAAACCACTCGATCCGTTCGCCGAGCACGTCGGCGATTCGCGCAAGCTCGAGCGCGGACACGCGCCGGGATCCGCCCTCTACCTTGGCAAGCGACGACCGATCGAGAGACACGGCGGCCGCGAGCTCCGCCTGCGTCAGTTCCGCGCGAGCTCGCGCCTGCGCGATTCGCGCGCCCATGCGAGCTGGATCGGTCTCCGGCACGTGTTCGATTCTAGAACATCGACCCCCTCGGGGACACTGCGCGTTCGGACCAGATCCGTGCCGGTCTCCGAGCCCGGCAGGCCAGATGGCAAGCCAGGCGGGCGGTGGCGGGCATCAGGGGGCTCGGCGCGCAGCCGCGTTCCCGGATCCGGTGGTCAACGCACTAGGGATGGGCGGGGGCGGGCTGCCGGATGCGGTGCGCACCGGCGTAGACGTTCATCGAGGTGCCGCGCAGGAAGCCGACCAGGGTCAGGCCGGCCTCGGCGGCCAGTTCCACGGCGAGCGACGACGGCGCGGACACCGCGGCGAGCACCGGGATGCCGGCCATCAGCGCCTTCTGCGCCAGCTCGAACGACGCCCGCCCGGACACCAGGAGCACCGTGCCGGCCAGCGGCAGGCGGGCCTCCCGCAGCGCCCAGCCGACCACCTTGTCCACCGCGTTGTGCCGGCCGATGTCCTCGCGCACGCACAGCAGTTCGCCGGCCGCGGTGAACAGCCCGGCGGCGTGCAGCCCGCCGGTCCGCTCGAACACCCGTTGCGCCGCCCGCAGCCGTTCCGGCAGGCCGGCCAGCACGTCGGGGGACACCTCGACCGGGTCGTCGCCCGGCCGGAACGCCGCCTGGGTGCGTACCGCGTCCAGGCTGGCCTTGCCGCACACCCCGCAGGAGGAGGTGGTGTAGAAGTTCCGCTGCAGGGTGAGGTCCGGGACGTTCACGCCCGGGGCGAGCGCCACGTCCAGCACGTTGTAGGTGTTGCGGCCGTCGTCGGTGGCGCCGGCGCAGTACCGGATGGTGGCGACCTGCTCGGCCGCGGTCAGCACGCCCTCGCTGACCAGGAATCCGGCGGCCAGGTCGAAGTCGTCGCCCGGGGTGCGCATGGTGACCGTGAGCGGCGCGCCGGCCAGTCGGATCTCCAGTGGCTCCTCCGCGGCCAGGGTGTCCACCCGTTCGGTGCGGACGCCGTCGGCCACCTGCACGATCCTGACCCGGCTGGTCACCCGTCCCATCCGCTCATGATCACCCCGGGCCGCCCCCGGCGCAATGTCCGCCGACCGGCGGCCATGCGACCCGGGCCGGCCATGCGACCCGGGCCGGCCATGCGACCCGGGCCGGCCATGCGACCCGGGCCGGCCATGCCGGCCATGCGACCCGGGCCGGCCATGCGACCCGGGCCGGCCATGCGACCCGGGCCGGCCATGCGACCCGGACAGGCGGCGCACCCGGGCGCGACCGGAGGCGTCCCCGACGGCGACGGCGCCGGCGCGGGGTGACGTACGGTCGTCGGGTGAGCGATCCGCCTCCGTACCTGCTCGGGCTCCGGCTCGCCGGCCGGCGCGTGGTGGTGGTCGGCGGCGGCCGGGTGGCCGCCCGCCGGATACCCGCGCTGGTGGCCGCCGGCGCCGAGGTGGAGGTGATCTCGCCCTCGGTCACCCCGGCGCTGGAGGACCTGGTGGCCGCCGGCAAGATCCGCTGGACCCGGCGGCGCTACGCCGACGGCGACTGCGCCGGCGCCTGGCTGGTGCACGCCTGCACCGACGACCCGGCCGCGAACGCCGCGGTGGCCGCGGACGCCGACCACCGGCACATCTGGTGCGTGCGCGCCGACGACGGGCGGGCCTCCGCCGCCTGGACCCCGGCCAGCGGCCAGGTCGGGCCGATCACCGTGGCGGTGCACGCCGGCGGCGACCCGATACGGGCGGCCCGGCTGCGGGACGCGGTGGTGGGCCGGCTGCGCGACGGCAGCCTCGCGGCGGGGGCGCGGCGCGGCAACGAGGGCAAGGCCGGGCGGGTGGCGCTGGTCGGCGGCGGGCCGGGTGACCCGGAGCTGATCACCGTCCGCGGCCGGCGGCTGCTCGGCGAGGCCGACGTGGTGGTCGCCGACCGGCTGGCGCCCCTGCCGCTGCTGGACGAACTGCCGGCGCACGTCCAGGTCGTGGACGCCGCGAAGATCCCCGGCGGCCGGCGGCTCGGGCAGGACGCCATCAACGAGATCATGGTCTCCGAGGCGAAGGCCGGCCGGTTCGTGGTGCGGCTGAAGGGCGGCGACCCGTTCGTGTACGGCCGCGGCATGGAGGAGGTGCGGGCCTGCCTGGAGGCCGGGATCGAGGTCGAGGTGGTGCCCGGGGTCACCAGCGCGGTGGCGGTGCCCGCCTCGGCGTGGATCCCGGTGACCCACCGCGGCGCGACCCAGGAGTTCACCGTGGTCTCCGGGCACCTGCCGCCGGGCGACCCGCAGTCCACCATCGACTGGCCCCGGCTCGGCGCCTCCACCGGCACCCTGGTCCTGATGATGGCGGTGGCGACCTGGCCGCAGATCGCCGAGACGCTCATCCGGCACGGCCGCGACCCGGACCAGCCGGCCGCCGCGATCCAGGACGGCACGCTCCGCCGAACCGCCGTGGTGGCCGCCACCGTCGGCACGCTCGCCGCCGCGATGGCCGAGGCCGGCGTCCGCCCGCCGACGGTGATCGTCGTCGGCGACGTGGTCCGGGTCGGCACCGAGACCGCCGACGCACTCCGCCGGCTGGTGCGATGACGCGGTACATCGCGTTCCTGCGGGCGGTCAACGTGGGCGGCCACGTGGTGAAGATGGACCGGCTGCGGGCGCTGTTCGGGGAGTTGGGGCTGCGCCGGGTGCGCACCTACATCCAGACCGGGAACGTCTTCTTCGAGACCGACGAGCCGGACCGGGCGGCGTTGACGGCGCGGATCGAGCGGCACCTGGAGCAGGCGCTCGGGTACCGGGTGGCCACGTTCCTGCGTACCGTCGCGGAGGTCGAGGCGGTGCTGGCGCTCGACCCGTTCGCCGGCCGGGAGGTCACCTCGGACATGCGGCTGGCCGTCATCTTCACCGCCCAGCCGTTCCCGGCCGACGTCGAACTGCCGCTGGTATCCCCCAAGGGGGACTACGAGATCGTGCACGCCACACCGGGCGAGGTGTTCGTGATCTGGCACCTGGTCGGGGGGCGGCCGCCCAGCAGCGGGTTCCTGGAGAAGGCGATCCCGGGGCCGGCCACCAGCCGGTTCGTGCACACCACGGCGAAGATCCTCGCGGCGGCCCGGACGTGACGGCGCCGCGGGCGGAGCCAGGTCGGGTCGCGTGGGCGATGCGCCGGGCCGCGGAGGCCGGCGAGTTCTTCGACCTGCCGGCCGGGGTCGCCGACGGCGTCGTGGCGGGCCCGGACTGGCACCGCCATGCGGACCTGACCGCACCCGGTGGGATTCCCGTGCTCACCGCCGTCGTCGCCGACCACGCCGCCCGGCTGCGGGTCGCCGAACCCCGGGTGGCCGCCTCGCTGATGTTCCAGGGCTACGCCGGGCGGCTGTGGTCGCCGGTGCTGGCCTGCCTGCGCGACGGCATCGTCCTCGACCTCGATCCCGCAGCGCTGTGGCTGCGGTGCCGGCCCGGGGAGTCGGTGACGCTGCGGCTGACCGCGGTCGGCGGCTGGGCGAGCTCCGAGCCGGCCCTGGTGACCCGGGTGGTGTCCGGCCGGCTGCTGGCACCCATGGTCGACGCGGTGCGGCGGGCCGTCCCGCTGGCCGCCGGCCTGCTGTGGGGCAACGCCGCGTCCGCGCTCGCGGGTGTGCTGTTGATGCTCAGCGTGCACGACCCGTCCGCCCGGGCCGTCCATGCGGTGGCGAGGCGGTTGCTGGCGTCCGGGCCGTTGGCGGGTACCGGAACGCTGGCGTACCGGGGCGGGCGTCCGGCGTTCCGGCGGCGTAGCTGCTGCCTGTACTACCGGGTGCCGGGCGGGGGGTTGTGCGCCGACTGCGGGCTGGTTCGCGTGCCGCGGCTGCGTTCCAGGTCGGTGCTCGACCCGTAGCGGACAGCCGATCACCAAGTCGGCGCGGCCGGTGGAGGTCGGCCGGGTGGCTCGATGATCGCCGGGCGATGCGGCGCGACCACATGCCGGGCGATGCGGCGCGACAACAATGCCCGGGCGACGCGGCGCGACAACAATGCCCGGGCGACGCGGCGCGACAACATGCCGGGCGATGCGGCGCGGCAACGCCGCCGGGCGGCGCGGCGCGGCAACGCCGCCGGGCGGCGCGGCGCAGAAACTGCCCGACCCGAGCGGGTGGGCGGGGTTGCCAGCCGGTGGCGGGATGTGGGTCCATGAACATCACGGACGGCGCGGCGCTGGGAGGGCGCGGGTGGCTGCTCTGGGGATCAAGCTGGCCGCGGTGGCCGGCCTCGTCGGCGCCACGCTGGTGGCGCAGAACCGAGGCGACGTCGCGCCGCGGGCGCTTGCCACCGATGTGGGCTTCGCGCGGGTGGCGCACCTGTCGCCGGACACGGCGCCGTTCGACGTGTACGTCGTACCGGCCGGGCGTAGCGCCGCGGTGATGACGCTGCGGAACCTCTCGTACGGGCAGGTCTCGGCGTACCAGCGGCTGGCCCCCGGCGGGTACACCGTGACGCTGCGCGGCGCCGGTACCGGCGAGCGGGGCGTGGTGCTGCTGACCAGCGCCGTGCACGTGGACGCGGGCAACACCTACACCCTTGCGGTCACCGGCCTGCGCACCCGGCTCAGCCTGCGGGTGGTCGGCGACGACGTGCGACTGGCCGCGCGCGGACAGTCCCGGCTGCGGGTGTTCAACGCGGCGACCACGCTGGACCCGGCACGGGTGTCGATCGATCGGGGCCGGGTGCTGTGGGGGGAGGCCGGCTTCGGCACGGTCAGCTCGTACGTCGATGTGGCGGCCGGGCGGCACACGGTGCGGGCGGACGCCGGGGATGCGAAGCGGGCGGCCACGATGACGGTGGACCTGGCCGGCAACGGGGTGTACTCGCTGTTGATCCTGGACGCCCCGGCCGGCCCGAGGCTTGCCCTGCACGCCGACGCCGCCGCCCCTGTCAGGGTGCCGGCGGGTCCGGTGGAGACGGGGTTCGGAGGCGCGGCAGGGCTGCTGGACAGCGGTCTGCTGGACAGCGGTCTGGTGGACGGCGGGCTGCCGGACAGGGCGCTGCTGGACAGGGCGCTGCTGGACAGGGCGCTGCTGGACGGCGGGCCGCTTGCCGCGGCAGCGCCCGGGGCGGCGCTTTCAGATGGGGCGCTTTCGGATGCGGCGCTGTTAGGTGCGGCGCTGTCAGGTGCGTGGCCGGGGCTGGGTGAGCTCGCCGTGCCGGCGGTGCGCGGCGGCCGGCCGGTGCCGGTCGAACTGCGCATCCCGCGGATCGGCGTCCGTACCCGGATCGTGCCGCTGCACCTGAACCGGGCCGGCGCGCTGGTCCCGCCGCGCAGCTTCGGCGTCGCCGGGTGGTACGGGCCGGTGCCGGGCGAGCCGGGGCCGGCGGTGCTGGCCGCCCACGTCGACTCGCGCCGCGGCCCGGCGGTGTTCTTCCGGCTGCACAGGCTGCGGCCCGGGGACCAGGTGCTGGTGCGCCGCTCCGACGGGCGGACGCTGCGGTTCGTGGTGGCGTCGGTGGCGCGGTACCCGAAGGCGAGGTTCCCCACCGCCAGCGTGTACGAGGTGCGGCCGGACAGCGAACTGCGGCTGATCACCTGCGGCGGCACATTCGACCGGTCCCGCCGCTCCTACCGCGACAACGTCGTGGTGACCGCCGTGCCGGCCCCCGCCGGCTGACCCGCGGTCCGGCTGACCCGCGGTCCGGCTGACCCGCGGTCCGGCTGACCCGCGGTCCGGCTGACCCGCGGTCCGGCTGACCGCGGTCCGGGCGGCCGGGCAGGTCCGTCGCTGCGCAGGCCGGGTGTCGGATGGCCCGTTCGGGGGAATACAGACTGTGTACGGGGGACGGTTGCCAACGACGGGTCGGTGCGGTCATGACAGGGCTGTTCACGGTGTTGGTGCTGGCGGTCCCGGCAGCGCTCGTGGTGTGGTTGTTGCTGGGCGGGCCGTTCGAACGGGACGTCGACCTGCGGCGGCGCATGCAGCGGTCGCCCGGCAAGCGGCTGTACCAGATGGCGCGCGTCGGCCGGCCAGGCGCGGTCCCGCTGTCCGCGGCGGGTGGCGCGCCGGCCGGGCTGACCATCGAGCCGGTCGGACTGGTGGTGCCGGAGGTGGTCGAGGACCCGGCCGCCATGGTTCCGGCGGCGGCGCACGCGTTCGTCGAGTCCAACGCGATGGCCGCGGCGGAGGAGACCCCGGCGTACCAGGCCGCGGCGGCATCCCCGGCGGCGCTGGCCGCGGCCAGCACCCCGCTGGCCGAGGAGGCGCCGGTCCGGTTCGAGGACGACGACTGACGCCGCTGGTCAGGGCGGGAAGGCGCTCGACTCCGGCGGCGCCGCGTACGCCGCACCGAGGGGGCTCGTGGCCCGGTAACCGCGGATCGACCGGGACACCAGGTCCGCCTCCACGTCGACCGGCACGGCGTGCGCGTCGGCCGGAAGCGTCTCGCAGCGCAGCAGGAGCGGGTGGCCCGGGGGCGGCCGCCACGGCACGGCGAACCGGCCGTCCGCCCCGATGGCGGGCCACGGCTCGGCGTTGCGGACGCGCACCGGCCGGCCGCCCTGCGTGCAGCGGATCGCGGCGAGCTCGTACCGGAACGGCAGGCCGAAGTCGGTGATCTCGAGCGTGCCGCCGCCCGGTCCGGACAGCGTGAACCCGGAGACGGACAGCGACCGGAGGAGCAGGTCGACGGGGTTCTGCGGCACGTCGAGGACGAACCTCCAGAGCCGGCCGCGGGCGTCCCGGGCGGCCACCAGGGCGGCCCCGGCCGGGACGCCGGGCGCCCCAGTGACGCCCTGCCGGGTCGGGAGTGGCGGCTCCGCGGTTCCGCCTGCCTCGGCGGCGAGGGCGACGACCGGGACGCCGAGCGCGATCTCGTGCACCGGCTGCGGTTCCGCCGGGTCCCACAGGACAAGGCGGCCGTCGCGGCCGGCGGTCACCACCCAGGGCCCCACCGCGGCGATCCCGGTCACCGGGCCGTCGTGCCGGGGTCCGGTGGTCGGCCCGTGGTCCGGGTCGTCCGGCCACCGCCGGACGGCGCCCGCGGCCGAGCCGGTGACGATCGCGCCGTCGTCGGTCAGCGCCAGCGCGGTGACCGGCGTCCCGTCGCCGGGCATCGTTCGGGTCCGTTCGTCCAGGGTGGTGGTCGCCCAGGTCTCGCCGCTGGCCAGCCCGGCCACGAGCGCCGGCGGCGGACCGTCCGACCCCGCCGCCAGGCTCGTCACCTCCGCCGGGGCGGTGAGCGCGGCGGGTCGAGACGGGCTCTTCTGGCCAGGTCCGCCGCCCGTCCGGCCGATCTCCATCAAGCTGGCCTCGGTGCCGGTGGCGGTGGCGACGATGATCGACGTCGGCGCACCGGCTGGGCGGGGAGTGGCTGCCACCAGGTCGAACCGGCCGGGGATCCGCGCGGTGATCTGCGTCGGCGGCCCGGTGATCTGCGTCGGCGGCCCGGTGATCTGCGTCGGCGGCGCGAGCAGGCTCAGGGCACCCGAGGCGTCGCGCACCACGACGGCGTCCGGCGCCTGGGCCGCGGCCTGGACGAACGGCACCGGGTTGTCCACCACGAAGCGCACCTCGCCGTCCGGGGGTAGCTGGCAGAACGCCCGGTTCAGGCCGAGATAGACAGAGCCGCCGGTCACCGCCAGGCAGCCCCGCTCGGGGCGGTCCCGGTGCTGGGTGGCCGCCTCGTCCGGCAGCAGCCGGCGCTGCACCGACCCGTCGCCGCACAGCACGGTGTACGTCAGTTCGCCGGCCACCAGCGCGGAGACCCCGCCGGGGAAGCGGCCCGCGGTACCGACCGCCGGCTCGGCCTGCCGCGGCGCCCAGAAGCACACCGTGTGCCCCCAGCTCACCACCAGCCCGCCCGGCAGCACCGCGATGCCGCGCACCGGGCCGTTGTGGCTGCCCAGCACCGCCGAGGTGTCGGGCGCGGGGTCCCAGTACGCGACCCGGCCGTCGGCGGCACCGGAGACCACGGCGCCGAACTGGGCCGTCGCGAGGCAGGTCACCGCCGCCTCGTGGCCGTGCCACCGTTGTGGCGGGCGGTCGTCACGGCCGGAGGTCCACCGGAACAGGCAGCCGTCGTCGCCGCCGGAGACCACCGAGCCCGCCGCCACGGTGAGGCAGCGGACCGCGCCCCGGTGCCCGGTGCGGGTCCACGGCACGGCCGATCCGGGCGGCCAGATCCGGACCGTGCCGTCCTCGGACGCGGTGACCGTCGGTACGTCCAGCGCCGGCAACGGGCTGGAAGCGTCGGCAACGGCGACGACCGCGGTGACCCGGCCGCCGTGGCCGACCAGCCGGCGGCGTACCGGCTCGCCGTCCGGCGGCAGCTCCCACAGCGTCACGGTGCCGTCCGGAGACGCGACGGCGGCCCCTTCGGGGAGCCGTACCGCGTAGTCGACCGGGCCGTCCAGCGACCCGACCTGCCACAGGCTGCCAGCGACCGGGCCAGCGGTGACCGGGCTGCCGGCGACCCGGCCGGCGGTGGTCGGGCTGGCGGTCCGGGTGCCGTCCGGCGTGCGGTCCACGTACAGGTGGGTGTCGCTCCAGCCGACGTAGCCGTACGCGCTGCCGGCCGCGCCGCGCAGCCCGTCCGGGACGGCCTCGCCGACCAGGCTCAGGTCCAGGGTGCGTACGCCCGCGTCGGTCACCAGGCCGGGCTCCTCGGTGCCGGCGGCCACCGGGGCCAGCGCCAGGGCGGGGCCGGGCACGGTCCGTACGTAGGTGGAGGCGCGCAGGTCCAGCTCGTCGATCACGGTGCGCACCCGCAGCGGCGGCAGGGCGGCCGGCTCCTCGGCCAGGTCGGGCACCGCGTGCAGCGTGGCGTACTCGGCCAGCCGGTCGTGCAGCGCACCGGCGAACCCGGCCGGGTCGCCGCGCTGCGCAGCCAGGGCCCGGACCACGACATGCAGCGTGCGCAGGTCGGCGTCGCCGGTGCGGTCGGCCACCGCGGCCAGGTCCTCCAGCAGGCCGGCCGGGTCCTCGGCGTACCGCCGGCGCAGCACGCCGAGGTCGGTGCAGAGCGTGCGGGCGTCCGCCAGGTCCCCGGCCGCCAGGGCGTGCCCCACCGCGGCGGCCAGCCGGGTCGGGCTCGCCGTGCGCACGAAGTCGGCCGGCGGGTCGTGCCGGAGCCCGAGGATGCGCTCGCCGAACGGCCCGGCGGCGGGGTCGGCCAGCTCCGCCGCCGCGCCGTGCGGCAGCCGGACCAGCTCCTCCGGCCGCACGTCCGCGACGACAGACCCGGCCACGCAGGCGTCCCAGAAGTCCTGCCACGACACCAGGTAGAGGTCCGCCGAGGTGGACGCGGCCTCCGCGCAGTCGGCCCAGGTGTGCCGTCCGTCCGCGGCGCGCAGCAGGTCGAGCAGGCCGCCGGACAGCCCCGGGAACGCCCGGTCCAGGCGGCCGAGCAGGTCCGGCCAGGCGGTGGTGAACATCGGCGGGATCGTCCGCACGGTCACGGCGTCCGGCGGCTGCCGGCGCACCCAGCCGAGCAGCCGGACCATGGCCCGTGGAAGGTCGTCGACCAGCCCGGCGAGTGCCTCGGCGTCGACCGGTTCGGCGAACGCCCGCTCGACGGCCGCCGCGTCCCGTTCGACCAGCGCCACGCAGACCCGCCGGTCCGACTCGCGGTCATCGCCGACCACAAGCCGGCGGTCGGCCAGCTCCTGGGTGTAGTCCTCCGCGGTGTCCCCGGAGTAGCGCGCGGCGTCCCGCAGGTCGTGCGCGCAGACCAGGTACCGGACCCCGGGCGGCGGCAGGCCGGGGAACGGCGGCTGCCCCAGCGGCGCCGCGTGCAGCCCGTCCAGCGCTATCACCAGCGGCCGCCGCCGGAACGCGCCCCGCTCGGCCAGCATGACCAGCGCCGGCTCGATGCTCTCCGCCGGTGGGGTCGGTGCGATGGTCTCGACGGCCCAGGTGTCCGGCGGCTCGGCCAGCTCCTCGACCGGGTACTCCTTCGGGTACAGCGCGGCGAGCTGGGCCAGGCAGGAGCTCCGCACCACGGCGGGATCGTCCTGTTGGCCGGCCCGCCCCGGCGGGCCCGGAGTGGCGGCCGGGTGGGCGGCCGGGTCGTTGGCCGGGTCGGTGAAGAAGTGCTCCACCACGGCGTACCCGTGGCTGGCCAGGTCGTCGACGGCGGCCACCAGCAGGGTCGAGCCGCCGCGGCCGGGCCGGCCGGCGATCGCGATCCAGGCGCGGTCGTACGACGGGTCGGCCAACGCCGAGCGCAGCCGGCCCAGCTCGGCCTCGCGGGCCAGGCACGGGCGAAGCGCCGCCTTGAGGTGGTCGAACCGGCGGCCGGCGAACTGCTGCGCGGCCGGCTCGTCCGCGGGCGCCAGGCGGTACGACGCGCCGGTCAGCGTGACCAGCTCGACCGACCGGGTACCCGTCTCCACCTGCACCGGCTCGCCGACCCGGAACCGCACCCGCCGCCCTTCGTCCCGGGCGCCGTCGTTCCACCGGATCTCCAGCACCAGCGGGTCGGTGTCCGGCACCTCGACCAGCACAGCGGCGTCCGCGCCGTCGCCGTCCGTGGGCATCCCACCGAGCACCACCGCGCCGTCCAGCAGCCGCACCGGCACATGTACCTGCGGCAGCGCCTGGGTCAGCCACGGCAGCCAGGTCTCCGCCTCGGCGGGCCCCAGCAGGCCGGCCGCGGGGGCCTGGCCGTCCAGGTGCAGCGACGCGGCCGCCTCCGCGGCGCGGGCGGTGGTCCGGCGCCGCACCCACGCGGGCCCCCGGCCGGCCGCGCCGAGCAGCCAGCGGGCCATGCCGCGCGGGTCGGTCTCGGTGCGCAGCCGGTCCATCGCGGCCAGCAGCAGGTCGTCGATCTCCGCCGCCGCGCCGGGCGGCCGTGCGGTGTCCAGGTAGTGGATCCGCTCCTCCAGCCGCACCGACCAGTGCGCGCCGGCGTGCGCCCGGCTGATCTCCGCCCAGGCCGCCTCCCGCAGCGCGGTCCGGTCGGCGCCGCGCAGGTCGGCCCGGAGCACGTCGGCCACCAGCGGGTCCAGCGCGATGGCGGTGGCGTCCCGGCCGGCCAGCAGGTCGCTGAACCAGAGGTCCGCCTCGGCCGCCGCGTCCGCCCGGGGCAGCAGCAGCCGCAGCCGGCGCAGCAGGTCCGGCTCCACCCGGGCGGCCAGCGCGCACACCGTCGCCAGGTCGGCCGCGGCGGCGTTGGCCGCCCGCAGCCTTGTGATCCGGCCGGCGGCGGTCACGTGCGCACCCCGGCGCGGGCGGCGGCGTGCCGGGCGGCGCGGCGGGCCTGGCTGGCGTCGGTCGGCCGGTCCCAGTGCACCAGGGTCAGCTTGCCGGCGGTCCAGGCCGGCCACCTGGTCGGCGGGTACGGGACCAGCACCACCAGCGGGGCGCCGGCCTCCCGTGCCAGCCGGGCCAGGTCCAGCCACCGTTCCTCGGTCACCGGCGGCGACGCATCCGGCGGGGTGCCGATGCCGAGGTCGCTGGCCAGCAGTACCGGCCGGGCGCCGGCCGGCGGCGCGTACGGGCGCTCGCCGGTGCCCTCGCCGGTCAGCGGCACCACGGCGTCCAGGTCGCCGTCGGCGGCCAGCACCTCGACCGCGTCGGCGCCCGCAACCTGCCGCAGCGCGTCGGCGAGCAGCCGGAGATCACGCAGGTACGGGCGCATCGACGGCCCCTGGTCGGCGAGGAGTTGGACGCCGAGCCGGGTGGTGGCCTCGGGCAGCCGCGGCACCGCGTCGATCGGCTGCCGGGACGCCACCCGGTCCACCAGCGCGTCCACGTCCACCTCCCGGCCGGGCCGCGGCACCGCCACCAGCGCGGACAGCACCGCCCGCTGGTGCGCCGGGGAGAGCAGCGGCTCGGGCGGGCGGGCCGCGGCGGGCGGCGGCGCCGGCAGCAACTGCTCCACGCTGCCGCGCAGCGGCCGGGGCGGCACGGCCGGCGGCCCCGGCTCAGCCAGTAGCCGGGGCCGGCGCGCCGGGCGGGGATCGTCGCCGGCGGGCCGCACCCCCTCCCCCTCCCCGCCGGCGACCTCCTCCCGGGGGTGCCAGGTCGGGGTCGGCGGGCGCGGCGGCTCCGTTGCGGTGCGCCGGACCGGACGGCCGGCGCCGGCGGCGGGGGTCAGGCCGAGCAGCGCGGCGACCGCGGCCACCATGGCGTCGTCCGTGTCCAGCACCTGCGTTGCGCGGAGCAGGTCGCCCACCGAGATCGGCGGCCGCCGTCTCGCCTCCGGGTCGCCCCGCCAGCCCGCGGTACGCCGGCCGTGGCCGGACGCGCCGGGTGCCGTACCCGGCTGCGGCGGTTGCGGCGGGGGCGGTTGCGGCGCGCCGGGTGTCGTACCCGGCGGCCGGGGAGCCGGGGGCCGGGCCGGTGGGTCCGCGGGTCTCATCTGCTCGGCTCCGCGCTCGCTCCGCTCCTCGGGCCGCCGTCACGTTCCGCTGTCGGGTCCGGTCCGGGAAGCGGCCCTGCCATGCTCACTCGCTGTCGCCTCGCCTGGTTCATCGGCGCAGGTCGATGGCGGAGGGCTTGGCGGTGGTGGCGGCCAGCACCGCGGGCCAGCGGGGGTGGTCGGGCGGGATGTCGAGCTCGCGCGCGGCGGCCACCGCGTCCAGGAACTCCGCGATGCTCACGTCCACCAGCTCGTCGTCCGGCGTGATCGCCGGGTCGGCCGGCGGCGGCCCCGCCAACGCCTGCACCACCTTCTCGTACAGCCCGTCCGGCGAGGGACCGAGCCGCACCGCGGCGATGTCGCGCAGCCGCCGCCGGGTGGGCCACGGCAGCACGTGCACCACGCAGCGGCGCAGGAACGCCTTGGGCAGCTCCCGTTCCTCGTTGGTGGTCAGGACGACCAGCGGGGCGTGCTCAGGGCTCCGCTCCGCCTCGATGACGGTGCCCTGCTCGGTACGGAACCGGTATAACCCCAGCGGCTCCAGCAGGTCGTTCGGCACGTCCGGGTCGGCCTTGTCGATCTCGTCCAGCAGGACCACCGCGCCGGTGGCGCTCGCCGCGGACGGGTTCTCGTTCGGGTCGGGCAGCGGGTCGCCGGCCGGCGGCAGCCCGCGCCACGCCGCCGAGGCGGGGTGGAACGCCCACCACAGCACGCCGGGAAGCATGTACTCGGCGCGCTCCCGCGCGCCGCCGCCACCGGTCGCGTCGGACAGCCGGGCCACGTCGTCCACCGTCCACAGCAGGTCCCGGGCCTGCGTGCGCGAGGAGATGGTGCGCGGATAGAACCGCCGGCCCAGGTGCAGCGCCACATCCCGGGCCAGCGAGCTCTTGCCGGTGCCGGGCCGGCCTCGCAGCAGCAGCGGCCGCCCGGTGGCCATCGCGACGTTCACCGCGAGCACCAGGTCCTCGTGGTAGACGTACGCCAGGTCGTCGCCCCGGTCGGCCATGGGGGGCGCCGGGGCGGTGGCCGCGGGCGGCACCAGCGGCGGGTCGAAGATCTTCCGGTACGCGGTCACTGGTCCCTCCGGCTCAGTCCGGCCGTGCTGACGGCTCGCCTGCGCGCTCGTTCCGCACCCGCACGGCACGAAGAACGCTCCGCAAGCTCCCCTTCTTGGCGGGGACCCCGCAGCTGCACCAGGAAAACGCTCCGCAAGCTCCACGTTTTCGCGGGACCCCCGAAGCTGCACCCCAGGAGAACGCTCCGCAAGCTCCACGTTTTCGCGGGACCCCCGAAGCTGCACCCCAGGAGAACGCTCCGCAAGCTCCACGTTTTCGCGGGGACCCCGCGGCTCGTCGTTCCTGTGGTGCCCGCTCGCTGCCGGCTCGCGGCGCTCATCCGGCCGCCTCGACGATCTGGTCGGTGAGGTAGGCGTACCGCTCCTCGGCGGCCCGTTCCACCTCCACCGGCAGCGCGCCGGGCAGCTCCAGCACCAGGCCGCTGCTGCGCACCTCCGGCCGGAGCCGGCGGGTCGCGAGCACGAACAGGCAGGGCGGGAACTCCTGCTGCAGCCTCGCCAGCAGGTCCGCGTCGTCGGCGCCGTCCGGCAGCAGGAACAGCACCCGGCCGGCGTCCGCCAGCGCGTCCGCCCGGTTGGCCCGCCACAGCCGCTCGATCTCGGCCGGGTCGTCCTCCGGCACCCGGACCGAGCCGCGCAGCAGCTCGCACCGCACCGCGCTCAGCAGCCGGACCGGCAGCCCGGTGACCGGGTCGGACTCGGCATCTCCGTACGCCAGCTCGACCAGGGTCACGTTCCGGCGGGTGGTGGCCCGGATCGCGTACAGCCCGACGGTCCGGGTCCGGCTGCCGGGCACCTGCACGATCCTGGGCGTGGCGCTGTCCCGCTCGGCGACCAGCAGTTCCGCGGCGCGCGGGTCCACCCAGGCCTGGTTGCCGAGCACCGCGAGGGACGCGGCGTTGCCCAGCACCCGGGTCGGCTGTGCGGCGCAGTAGCAGGCCCGGGCCAGCTCGGTCAGCGCGGTGGCCAGCGTGCGCAACTCCACGTGGATCAGGGCCAGCGCCGCGTCCAGCGCGCCGACCGACTCCGGCGGCCGGTCGCCGAGCTCGTACAGCATGAGGCTGAGCTGGGCGGGCCCGATGTCCTTGCTGAGGTCGCTCTCCAGCGCGGTCAGCAGCCGGCCGAGCCGCCTGCGCACCGAGCCCACCGTGTCGTACCCGTCGACCGCCGCCCGGTTGGCCGACGCCACGTCGTGGCCGCCCTTGGCGAGCGTCCGGACGATGGTGGCGGTGGGCACCAGCACGCCACCGAGGTCCGACTGCGGGCCGCGGCTGAGCTTGAGCATGCCGACCAGCAGCCCCGTCTCCAGGTCCACCGCGCCCGATCCGCTGGCCCCGGCCTGCACCTGGGCGCGCGAGGTCTTGATCCACTGCTCGCCGGTGGCCAGCCCGTCGCGGGTGCCCTCGCTGACCATCGGCATGTGCTCCCAGAACGCACCGTCCGGCAGCAGCGGGCAGCCGTACGCGAACAGTTCGCGGCCGGCGGCCGGCGGGTCCTCGCCGCCGAGCGGCACGCACGGGTGGTCGGTCAGCGGCACCCGCAACAGCGCCACGTCCGGGTGGGAGTAGTTCTTCTCCTGTGCGTCGGGCGGCCTGCAGACCAGCACCTCGGCGGTGTAGTCCTGCGTGCCGTACCACACCACGACCCGGCGGTCCGGGATCTCCGGCACGACGTGGGCGCAGGTGACCACCAGGCCGGGCGCTACGAAGAACCCGGTGCCGCAGCTGGCCTCCGGCTCGGCCGGGGTGCCCATCACGACGCGGACCGTGGCGGTGATCAGGCCGTCCCGGTGCCGGCTGCGATAGTTCGGCACTACCGTCGGCCCGAGCCGGCCGTACCGCCGCCCGCCGTACCGCCGCCGGCCGTACCGCCCGCCGTGCCGCCGCCCGCCGTGCCGCCGCCGGCCGTGCCGCCGCCGGCCGTGCCGCCGGCCAGGTCCGTGCCGCCGGCCGTGCCGCCGGCTAGCTCCGTGCCGCCGGCCAACTCGGTGCCGCCCCACTCCAGGGTGACCTTCACCGAGCCCTCGGCCCTGCCTTCCACGAACATCGCGACGATCTTGCCGGACTGCACCGCGAAAGTCATGGAGAACTCGACGGTGGCCTTGCGCGGGGCCACCGCCAGCATCGCCTTGCGGAACCCGTCGGAGAAGTCCTCGATGGCGGCCAGCGCACCGGCCAGGCTCGGCACGCCGCCCGCGACGAGTTGCTCGCCGCCGCCCGCGGTACCGTCGAGGTCGACCACGGGCAGCGCCACGATCTGCCCGCCCGGCGTCCGCGCGGGCACCACCCTCGTCTCGGCCATGCCGCCCCCCTTCCAGCAGGCATCCGGCTTGTACCGGACAGCATGGCCGCTCCGGCGCCCGGCGTCCCGGAGGTTAGTGCCCGAGTGTGCCGACTTCGGGGAAGTCGTGACCGGCGAGCCGGTCGCGGCCCGCCACCGGCCCGCCGCCGGCCGGTCAGCCGCCGGGCTGCGGGGTGTCGCCCGTGTCGAGGCCGAAGCTGATCACCCGGTCCGGGTGGATCCGGATCACCTCCGCTGACATCCCGGGCCGCAGCGGCTGCTGCCCGGTCAGCGCCTCGGCCCGGCCGCGGATCTCCACGCAGCGCACCCGCCATGGCTTGACCGAGGGGACGTCATCCACCACGAACGCCACCCTGTCATTGCCGGCGATGTTCTTGAACTTTTGGGTGGCCCCGAGGTCGCGCCCGCCGATGTCGATGGTGCCGAGGTCGGGGTTGTACAGGAAGCCCACCGGGTTGTTCTGCGGGGAGCCGTCCGGGCGGACCGTGGCCAGCCGGCCGATCAGCTGACCGGCCAGGTAGTCGAGTTCGGCCTGCGTGAACGACATGGCGTACACCTCCTGCTCGGGTCGACCGGTGGCGGGAGCGCACCGGTACGCATTCTCCGCGGCCACACAAGGTCGATGGCTCGGTCGCGGTGGCGGCGCTGTCCGGCGGCAACGTCGCCGCCGACACGTACCGTTCGTTGCTCGCGTCGGAGTGCGCCCAAGGGCGACCGCCCGGTCGCCGGCGCGGGTCAGAGCCGACGGTGCATGACGCACAGCCCGACGTAGCCCTTCTCCGGATGCCGGAAGCCCTCCGGGATCGTGGCCAGGATCTCGAAGCCGAGCGAGCGCCACAGCGCCACCGCCCGGGTGTTGGTCTCCACCACGGCGTTGAACACCATCGCCCGGTACCCGTCGACGCGCGCCTGTTCGACGACGTGCTCGCCCAGCGCCCGGCCCACGCCGCGGCCGGCGTGCGCCGGGTCCACCATGAAGCCGGCGTTGGCGATGTGGGCGGCGGGCCCGCCGTGGTTCGGGTGGGTCTCGGCGGTGCCCAGCACGGTGCCGTCGGCGTCCACCGCGACCACCGTCCGCCCCGGGGGCTGCTGGAACCACATCGCCCGGGCCCGCTCCTCGGTGATGTCGCGGTCCCAGGAGAAGGTCTCGCCGGCGGCCACGATCAGGTGCAGGAAGGGCCAGACCGCGGGCCAGTCCTCGGGGGTGGCGTCCCTGATCAGCATGCCGCCGAGCATGCCTGCCCAGCGCGCCCGACCGCGAGCCGGTTTCAAGCCGGCGGGGTCGCCGCCGAGCAGGCCTGCCCCCGCGCACCCGACCGTGAGCCGGTTTCAGCCGGCGGGGTCTCCGCCGGGCATGCCTGCCCAGTGCGCCCGACCGCGAGCCGGTTTCAAGCCGCCGGGCTGCCGCCGAGCAGGCCGGACAGCGTGGCCGTGGGGGACAGCACGTCCGGGTCGGTGCGCACGACGACGACCCGCGGGCGGTCGAAGGCGGCCGCGGCGGCGAACGCGTCATCGAGCTGGTCCGGTGCGTCCACCGTGACCGCGTCGGCGCCCAGCGCGCGGGCGTACCCGGCCAGGTCCACCGGCCCGATGTCCACCCCGGCGGGCCGGCCCAGCTCGCGCGCCTGATGCATCGCGATCGTCCCGTACAGCCCGTTCGCGAACACCACCGCGAGCACCGGAGCCCCGCAGCGCACCGCCGTCTCCATCTCCTGCCCGGTCATCAGGAACCCGCCGTCGCCGCACAGCGCCACCACCGGCCGGCCCGGCGCGGCCAGCGCAGCGCCGATCGCGGCCGGCACGCCGTACCCCATGGCGCCGGAGGTGGGGCCGAGCTGGGTGGCCGGGTGGTCGAACCGCCAGTAACGGTGGCAGAAGATCGAGAAGTTGCCCGCGTCGTTGGCCAGCACCGCGTCCGCGGGCAGGTGCCGGGCCATCGCGGCCACCACCTGGGCCGGGTGCACCCCGCCGCCGGCGTACGAGACGTCCGGGGTGGACAGCCGCAGGTACGTTGCGTGCTCCGCCGACCAGTCCCGTCCCGCCGACCAGTCCCGTTCCGTCGGCCGGTCCCGTTCCGCCGCGCCGTCCTGCTCGGCCGGTCGGTCCCGTTCCGTCGGCCGGTCCCGTT
>WNGB01001296.1_pt1 | contig 40970 bp, 40 predicted proteins | sample 5400681 | NCBI WGS metagenome assembly WNGB01 (sample SAMN13153367, study PRJNA577476) | soil metagenome | isolation source: 115 cm soil or saprolite under grassland replicate 2 | place: USA:California | collected 2016-06-15 | reverse complement strand
AGATGTGGGTGATGGTCGGCAGCGTGAGGACGTCCTCGGCCCCGAGCAGCGCGGCCAACTCGGCGTCGATGCGCTCGTTGAGCACCGGGCTGGCGAGCATCCGCGACCAGCTCGGGTGCGTGCCCCAGCGGGCGAGGTACCCGGGGACCGCAGCGATGATCTCGGGGTCGAGGTCGAAGCCGAGGTAGTTGCAGGAGGCGAAGTCGGCCAGCCAGTGGTCGCCGATCCGGATACGCCGGCCGTCCTGCTCGTCGATGGTCGCGTCCAGCATCGGGCTGGTCTGGTGCAGCCGCGTCAGCTCGGCGGTGGTCTCCAACCAGCGCGCCAGCCACGTGCGGGTCGGGGCGGGGGTCACGGCGTGAACGTCCACCCCGGGGTCGGCGGCACCGGACGACGGTTCGGGCATAACAGGCCTTCCATGCAAAATATTCAAGCATCTTGTTCCTGTCTATCCTGCCACACGCACATTGCCGCTGTTGCGTCGCGCCGGCTGGCTTCTCAGCGCGTAGAGTGCGCAGGTGCGTTCATGCAGCTGGTCGGTGGTGTTCGTGGGGAAGTCCGCCGAGCAGGGTCGCATCGATGCACCCTGCTTGGCTGGCCGTCGCGGACGACCCTCGAGCAGCGGATGGGTCCGGCGGGTTCCAGTCCGAGCGCCCGGTGCGGACGATGGGCGTCGTGGTGGGCGGCGTAGGCCCGCAGGACCTGCTCCAAGTGGCCTCGCCCGATGATCAGCAGCCAGTCCACGCCCGCGTGTCGGGCTGGGTCTTCCTCCCTTTCCGTCCAGCCGACGATCAGCCGACAGTCGCGAACGGCGGCCACAGGCCGGGTATGGTGTGACAGTCCTGTGTCGAGCACGTTGCGGCGGTGCGCGCGGGCCTCCGCGAGGTCACGGCCGGCCGCGCAGAGCCAGCCGAGTCCAGGCAGCGAGTAGTGAACCCGTCACCGTCGCGGACGCGGGCGGCGTGGTAGCGCAGCGCTCAAACCGGAGGTGGCCGGAGCGACGCTCGCGTGCCTTGCATGACCGACACTCAGCCGGCCCGCCTACGCTGTCTGCGGGATGCTGCGGGCGGGCATCGGCGGAAGGGTCCCCGGGTGCCCCCCAACCCAACCACCGAGGAGCTGCTGGACCTGCTGGCCGCGATCCTCGACACCCTGACCATCGAGCCGCCCACCACCGGTGAGGACGACGCCTCCCGCCGGGCGCTTGCGGTGCAGGAGCACGGCAGGCTGCCAGTGCATCGGGCGCTGCTGGTGCACGTGGCGTTGGAGAACTTCCAGCGCGACCCTGACGCCTACCCGGCGGCGCGGACGGCGGCGTGGCTGCGTGAGCAGGCTGCCATCGCCGCGGTGACCAGTGACGCTCAGCGGCCTCGCGTAGGGCAGTTGCTGGATGACGGCGGGAGGGATCGGCGGGAGGGTGCCGCGGTCCAGGTCGGTGCCCCGCGCCCTGGCGCTTGTATACTCCCCAGCGAGCGGGCGGGACGAAGCCGGTCGCGCCGACCTGGACCACGCCCGGCGGGGATGGCGCCTCGACGGCTGCTTCCGGCTGGTGGGGGTGGTCGTAGGCAACCGGGGAGCGTTGTCGACGGTGCCGGCCCGCTAGTTCCATCAGGTCGCGACCGCCATGGCCAGCGAGCGTTCGGGCAACCCGGACGTGAACGGCGGCCAGGTGCGGCCACCGTGGCGTTGCAGTCCAGACGTACCGCGCAGGTCGCGCGGCGGCGGGGTAGTCCTGCCAAGCGGCCGAGCGCGTCGATACACTGCCCAGGTGGCTGAAGCTGGCAGTACCCGCGTGCTTGACCTGCGGCTTCCTTCGCCGGTCGAGGAGCTGCACGACGACGTTCTCGCGCGCCACGCCATCACGCTGTACCTCAAGCGCGACGACCTGATCCACCCGGAGATCCCGGGGAACAAGTGGCGGAAGCTCAAGTACAACCTCGCGGCGGCCAGGGACCTTGGGCATGACACGCTGCTGACCTTCGGCGGCGCGTACTCCAACCTCATCCGCGCGACGGCGGCGGCCGGCTACTACTTCGGGTTCTCGACCATTGGCGTGATCCGCGGCGAGGAGCACACGCCCTTGAACCCGTCACTGGCGTACGCGGCGGATCGCGGCATGCGGCTCACCTACCTCGACAGGACCGCGTATCGCCACAAGGACAGCGCCGAGGTCATCGCCGCGCTTCGGGAACGGTTCGGCGAGTTTTACCTGCTGCCTGAGGGGGCCAGCAACGCGCTCGCGGCCCGGGGCTGCGCGGAGCTCCCGCGCGAGATCGAGCCTGCCTTCGACGTGATCTGCTGTCCCTGCGGAACCGGCGGCACCCTTGCGGGGATCGCCGCCGGGCTCGGAGCAGGCCAGCGCGCCATCGGGTTCTCGGTGCTGAAGGGCGGTCAGTTCTTGGCGGCCGAGGTCGACAAGTTGCAACGCCAGGCGTTCGGCTCGAACTCGGGGAACTGGACGATCGAATACGACTTCCACGGCGGCGGCTTCGCCAAGAAGCCTCCGGAGCTGGCCTCATTCATTGACGCCTTCGAGCAGCGACACGGCCTCGTGCTCGATTGGGTCTACGTCGCCAAGATGATGTACGGCATCTTCGCGCTGGCCCGAAACGGTGCGTTTGAGCGGGGCACCAGGCTGGTCGCAGTCGTCACGGGATAGCCGCGTCACGCCTTGTAGTGGTACTCGCGTAGGGTGCGCTTGGACAGTGATCCGGCGACCAGGGTGAGTTCCCAGTCTCCGGTGTTGACCTTGAAGTCGCGTCCAAAACCGAGCCACTTTCCCCTCATGCTCCGGCCCATTGGGTCGGCGAGCAACTGGATCGCGCCGTGGTAGGTGACGCCTTTGTAGTGGTCGGTTGGCGACGTGCGCTCAGTCCACACGCCGGTCACGACAGAGCCGTCAAGGGCCATGTCGAGCCGCAGCTTCGAATCAATCGAGTGGGGGAGGCTTTCCCCAAGGAGCCGGCTGCCGTCGTGGCGAAGCACCACGTAGTGCTCACCCTCAAACTCCTGGTCCCGTGCGCTGCTGAAGTAGACGTACCGGCTGTGCCAGATGCCCGAGAGGTTCCGCTGCGCGACCCCGACCAGGTGCTGACTCCGGTGGTCAGCGCGCTCGACGTGCTGACCAGGCGACGCCAGGCCCGGGTGATGGTGCTCGGCACCGACGGCCTGACCGGCCCGCTCGCGGACGCGGGCCTCGAGGTGCTCCCGCCGTCCGGCAAGGTCCAGGTGGACGCGGTGCTGGTCGGCTGGTACCGGGAGTTCACCATGGACGCGCTGGAGGCGGCCTGCCACGCGGTCTGGGGCGGCGCCGCCTGCTACACCTGCTCGTCGTCGGTGTTCTTCGCCACCGCGGAGGGCAAGGTGATGACCACCTCCCGCGCGATCGCGGCGATGGTCCGCAGCATGACCGGCTGCCGCGTCGAGGTCGTCGGCAAGCCGGCGCTGCAGGCGCTGCGCACCGCGGGCCGCAGGCTGGGCACGGCCCTCCGCGAGCTGGCGGTGGTCGGGGACGACCCGGAGCTGGAGGTGCCGATGGCGCACCGCGGCGGCTCCCTGGCCGTCGCGGTCGCCAGCGGCGTCGCCAGGGCGGACGCGTTCGCGCGGTTGCCCGCCCGCCGCCGGCCGCACCTGAGCGTGAGCGGGGTCGACGAGCTCCTCGCCCTGTACGAGGAGGCGTGCCGCCGCGCCGACGGCGGCGGGCCGAAGGGCTCCGCGGCACCTGAGGCAACCGGACCCGCCGCGACCGGGGGTGCGCCGCCGCGCCACTGAGGAGGGGCGTTCGGGACGCCCCGAACGGGGCTGTCGGCCCTGTCCTGCCTGGTGGTGCCCTGCCAGCCTTGAGGCGGGAACTGACCGGGAGGTGGACGATGGCTGAGAGGAATCCTGGACCGCTGGTGATCGTCGGGGTGGACGGCTCCGAGCAGGCGCAGGCCGCGCTGGCATGGGCGGCCGGCTACGCGGAGACGAGCGGCGGCCGGTTGTGCGCGGTGATCGCCTGGGACTACCCGGTCGGGTTCGGCTACCTCCCGCCGGGGCCGGTGCCCGCCGTCGACTTCGAGGCGGACGCGGCCGCCGCGATGGAGTCGGGCATCACCGAGGTCCGCAAGGACCATCAGGACGTGCCGATCGAGACCCGCGTGGTCCACGGCTACCCGTCGCAGGTCCTGCTGCGGATGGCCGAGGGCGCCGACCTGCTGGTGGTGGGCAGCCACGGACGCGGCGCCTTCGCCGAGGCGCTGCTCGGCTCGGTCAGCCACCGCTGCGCGCACCACGCTCCCTGCCCGGTGGTGGTCGTCCGCGACGCGGCGGGCGCAGCCGCCGCCTGACCAGGGAGGCGTTGCCGGCCGGCCGCTCGGCCCGCGGGACCGCGCGTGCGGCCCCGGCGCGGCCGGCGCGCGTCAGCCCGCGTCGCCGACCAGCAGCCGCTTGAGCACCTTGCCGGTCTCGTTGCGCGGCAGCGCGTCGCGGAAGACGACGTCGCGCGGCACCTGGTAGGTGGCCAGCCGCGCGCGGGCGTGGGCGCGCAGCTCCTCGGCGCCGACCTCGGCGCGGCGGACCACGTGGGCGACCAGCCGTGCGCCGTAGGTCTCGTCGGGGACGCCGACCACGGCGACCTCGGCGACGGCCGGGTGCTCGGCCAGCGCCGCCTCGACCACGGCCGGGAAGACGTTCTCGCCGCCGGTGACCACCATCTCGTCGCTGCGGCCCTCGATGAACAGGCGGCCCTCGGCGTCCAGCCGGCCGACGTCGCCGGTCGCCACCAGCCCGTCGACCTGCTGCGCGTTGTCGCCGTCCTGGTAGCCGGCGAAGGTCAGCGAGCCGCGGACGAAGACGCGGCCAGGCTGCCCGGCCGGCACCTCGCGGCCGTCGCCGTCCAGCAGCCGCAGCCGCACCCCGGGCAGCGGCCGCCCGACCGTGCCCGGCGCCGCTCGCCGGTCGGCGGGCGAGGCCACGCTGACGTAGCCGGCCTCGGTGGAGCCGTACAGGTCGTAGAGGACGGGGCCGAAGCGCTCCTCGGCGCGGGCGGCCAGCTCGACCGGCAGGGCGGCGCCGCTGAGCGCCACGATCTCCAGGGACGAGGTGTCGTGTCGCTCGGCGGGGAGCTCCAGCAGCTGGTGCAGCATCGCCGGGACGAGCACCAGCCCGCGAGCGTGGTGCCGCTCGACCTGCCGCAGGGTGTCGGCCGGGTCGAAGCGGCGCGGCAGCACGGCGGTGGAGCCTAGCAGCGCGACCAGCGTCAGGTTGAGGTAGCCCCAGGCATGGAAGGCCGGCGTCGGCAGCACCACGGCGGCGCCGCCGGGCAGCGGCACGGCCGTCAGCAGCGAGACCAGGACCGACAGCCCGGCCAGCGGCGCTGGGGCGCTGTGCGGGGCGCCGCGCGGGTCGCCGGTGGTCCCAGAGGTGAGGATGACCTGGCGGCCCTCGCGCAGCAGTGGCGGCGGCGGGCTGTCGTCGCCGCCGGCCAGCTCGTCGAGGGTCGGCGTGCCCTTCGGCGGCGTGCCCGCGTCCTGCCAGGCGAGCACCCGCGGGAGGCCGGAGGCGGCGGCCCGGACGGCCGGCAGGAACTCCTGGTCGCAGACCGCCACGCTCGAGCCGGCCAGCGCGGCCGGGAGCTGGCGCTCGCCGAAGCCGGTGTTGAGGTAGACCACGTCGGCGCCGACCTTGGCCGCGGCCGCCTCGGCGACCACGAAGGCCGCGGAGTTGCGGGCAAGCAGCGCGACGGTGCCGCCGTCCCGCACGCCGAGCGCCGACAGGCCGTGCGCCACGGCGTTGGTGCGCCGGTCCAGCTCCGCATAGCTGAGCTGCTCGCGCTCGTCGACCACCGCGAGCCGGTCGGGCCAGCGGGCCGCGGCCACGCCGTAGGCGCTGGCCGGCGTGAGCCCCCAGCGCGCCAGGGCGAGGCCGGCGGCGAGCAGGCGGTCCGGCCGGGTCGGCCGCAGCAGCCCGGCGCGGCGCAGCATCGCCAGCGCCGCCGGGCTCACCGCTGGCATGGTCGCTCGGGTGCAGCGTGCACGCTGGCCTCCGTCGGCGCCGTGGTGGCTCGTGCCTGACTGTCGCACGCCGAGGGCCACCACGGTACCCATGCGGGCGAACACACTCGCCGGACCGCGTGCCGCCGCAATCCGACCCGGCGAGCACGGGGGCTTCGGCGCACCTCGGCCTGGCCTACTACTTCTACCCGAACGCGGCCTGCACCACCGATACCTGCCAGCTCGACGTGGGCTTCGTCGCCTCGACCGACGGCGGCTCGACCTGGACCACGGCGACGCAGCTCACCGGACCGATGACCCTGACCTGGCTGCCGCTCACCAGCCAGGGCTACATGGTCGGCGACTACATCTCGACCTCGATCGTGGCCGGCGCCAACAAGGCCACCCCGGTGTTCGAGATCGCCAAGCAACCGAGCGGGAGCACGCTCGACGAGGCCACCTACGCCGCCTCCGTGCCGCTGGACGGCACCAGCACCACCGCGGCGCGGGCAGCCAGCCGCGTCGGCACCTCCCCGCCCAGGAACAGCGGTACCCCAAGAACCTTCTGACTCGCAGCGATCCGGCAGGGGCGCGCCGTCCGAGAGGACGGCGCGCCCTGCGGCCTCGGCACCGGCGCCAGGCATCCTTGGCGCTCCCTGGTCGCGCCGGCCTGGTTGATCGCTGCCCGTGAGCTGGCCTTCCCGAAGCGGAGCCGGCGGGAACCTCGACCGCCGCGAGAGCGTCGAACAAGTCAGCGGCCAGACGACGCCGAGACCAGGCCGCGGACGGCAGGAGGCGTGAGATGCACCAGCGACGTCCGGCGCCGCGCGGACGGACGCTGCCCGTGCTGGTGGCCCTCTGCGCGATCCTGGCCGGCGGCTGCGCCGGGCAGGCCAGCGACGGCCAGCCGTCAGGCACCAGCCAGGCCAGCGGCCAGCCCCGCACGACCACGGTCACCCTGCGCGACGCCGGTCGCACCGTGACCCTCCGGGTCGGCGACCGGCTCGACGTCGCGCTCGGCACGGCCAGGCAGACCGGCGACGAGTGGCGGCTGATCAGCTACCCGGAGGCGCTGCTCTCCCTGCTGCCGGCGCCCGCCGGCCACTACCGCTTCGCCGCGGCGGCCCCCGGCCGCGGGACCCTGGCGGCGAACCCCACCTTGGTCTGTGCGCCGACCGACAACCCCAGCCCCGTCCTGTGCCCTCCCACGGACGCCCGCACCAGAGGCACGCAGCCGCCTCGTCCCCCCCGCACGCGCTTCCGCCTCACCATCCAGGTGTCGCGCTGAGCTGAGCACTCGGGGAGGCTGCCCGGGACCGTCGGCGCGTCGGTTGCTCCACGGCGGCGGCGTAGGCCGACCGCGTCGCCCGACGACGAGACGAGGCACGACATGACCGATGCTGCTCCCGATGGCCACAGCGCACCTGTCGAGCAGCCGGTATGGCTCGCGCTGCTGCACTCGGCCGGGCCGAAGGCGCCCGCCGCCGGCGAGGGCTCGATCTTCCAGCACCCGGCGCGGGCGCCCCGACGAGGGGTGCCCGCGCGTACCCGGTCGCGACGGAGCGGGCGTGGTGCGGTGGGGGTGCCTCAGGCGGCCTCGGCCGCGTGGGCCGCGGGCCGGCGCCCGGCGGTGCGGGCGAGCATGATGCGGAGGCCGCGCGCCTGGGCGCGGTCGGGCAGCCGCCAGGAGCCGTCGTGCCAGCGGGCCAGGCTCTCGCGCTCGAGCCGGCGGCCGGCGAGGGCGGCGTGCTTGCACGGGACCGGGAGGTACGCCCGGTGGGTGCCGGAGCGGCAGGTGCAGCCGATCAGGACGGTGCCTTCGCGCACGCCGCGGACCCAGACGCGGTGGCTGGCGGGCTCGGAGTCGGACTTGACCAGGATCGACCCGTCGGGGAGCACGCGGGCGTTGTGCCCGCTCTCGACGGCGCGGACCTCGGCGGCGAGCCCGTATGCCGCGTGCAGTCCACGGCCGTCGTCAAAGTGGCCGATGGTGGCGTGAGCGACAGGAGAAACAGCTTCTTCCTTCATGCACTCATTGTACCGGAACTGCCGCTTCCCGGCCACGAAAAACCGCAGGTCAGCGGCCAGATGAGGGGCGCTTCGCCATCGACCGTCCGGCCCTCGTTTGGCCGGCCGGCCCTTCTCAGAAGCAGGGGTCTGGTAGAGGCTGAACCTGGTGGGTTCGGGAGCGGAGCGACGGAGGCGAGGGCCGTGGGGCGGGTTCGGCGTGACCTCGTCGTGTTGCTGGCCAGCCTGGCGGTGTTCGCGATCTGCGCGGTGGTGGTCGCCGACGGACGGGTCGGCCCCGCCGAGCGGGCCGTGTTCCACGCCGTCAACGGGCTGCCCGGCTGGCTGTACCGGCCCATGCTGCTGGCGCAGTACCTGGGCGTGCTGGCGATGCCGCTGGTGGTCGCGCTGGGTGCCCTGGTGGCCCGGCGCTGGCGGCTGGCCGCCGCGCTGGTGCTGGTGGTGCCGTTGAAGCTCGCCCTCGAGCGGGTCCCCAAGCAACTGGTGCAGCGGGAGCGTCCGGGGACGACGGTGCCTGACGCGATCCTGCGCGGGGTGCACCCCGGAGGGCTGAGCTTCACCTCCGGGCACGCCATCATCACGTTCGCGATCGCCGGGCTGCTGGTGCTGGTGCTGCCGCGGCGCTGGGGGGTGGTCGCGGTGCTGCTCGCCAGCCTCAACGCGGTCGCGCGGGTGTACCTGGGCGCGCACAACCCGCTGGACGTCGTCGGTGGCGCGGCGATCGGCCTGGGGCTCGCCGCCGTCCTCGACCTGGTCTTCGACGTGGCCCACGGGCGGCGGGGGACCCGCCGCGTGCAGGAGCGGATCCCCTGAGCCTCGCGGTCTCGCGGGACTGGTGTGGGCGCCCGCTGCGCGCGGCCTACGGCTCGCTGGGGACGATGATCCACATGGCCAGGTAGAGCACCACGCCGGAGCCTCCCATCACGCCCAGGACCACGAAGAGCACCCGGATCAGCGTCGCGTCGAGGGTGAAGTAGCTGGCGAGGCCGCCGCAGACGCCGGCCAGCTTGCGGTCGCTGCGGCTGCGGTACAGCTTGCGGGTCTGCTCCATGGCACCGCCTTTCGGGGGGCGGACCACCGGCAGCTGGTTGCCGCCGACCGGTCCGCGGGCTCGTCCCTGAGCGCTCCCAGCCGGGCAGCGCGGCCCGGCACCTGGACCTTCCTTGCCGCTCCTCGGCTTGTCAAGGTCGCATCGGCGCCGCGGGGCGGGCCGTCTGGACGCGTGCGTGCCGTGCGCCATGACAGGCTGCGGGCATGGGCGCCGCGGGCGCCGCGCAATTCAGCGGTCCCTATGATCGCCGTCTGGCCTGGCCGAACTGTTCGTCTGGACCAGGGTGGACAGCAGCCGGCCTCCTGGCCATTACCACTCGGTAACACGACTCGGTCATACTCGGTCATACACGGGCATCCACGACTCTGGTCCCCTGCAATGTTGGAGGCGGCGAATGGCTGAAGTGACCCGGCGTGAGTTCCTGGTGGGTACGGCGGGAGCGGTGGCGGCGGCCGCTGCGGCGGGCGCGTCGGGGGCGGCGCCCACCACGCAGACCGCCGAGGCGGCCGCGCTGCCGGCGCCGGCGGACTCGGGCATCGACCACATCGTCGTCGTGATGATGGAGAACCGGTCGTTCGACCACTACCTCGGCTGGTTGCCTGGCGCCGACGGCAAGCAGGCCGGGCTGACCTTCACCGACTCGGGTGGCGTCGCGCACGAGACGCACCACCTGACCGTCCCGTACGGCTGCGGCTTCAACGACCCCGACCACTCCTACGAGGGCGGCCGGGTCGAGCTCAACGGCGGGGCCTGCGACGGCTGGCTGCGCGCGGGGCACAACGACGTCTTCTCCATCGGCTACTTCCAGGCGGGCGACCTCGGCTTCTACGGGCACGCGGCGCGCGACTGGACCGTCTGCGACCGCTACTTCGCCGCCATGATGGCGCCGACCTACCCCAACCGGTTCTTCGTGCACTCCGCGCAGACCGACCGCACGACCACCTCGGTCGAGAGGATCGCCCAGATGCCGGCGATCTGGGACCGGCTCGCCGCGGCCGGTGTGAAGGGCCGCTACTTCTTCGGCGACGTGCCCTTCACCGCGCTGTGGGGGACGAGGTACCTCGGCATCAGCCGCCCGATCTCGGACTTCTACTCCGCCGCGGCGGCCGGCACGCTGCCCCCGGTCAGCTACGTGGACCCGGCCTTCCTCGGCGAGGCCGTGCCCGGCCTGGCCGAGGACGAGCACCCGCTCGCCGACATCCGCCTCGGCCAGCACTTCCTCGGCAAGGTGTACAACGCGGTGGTGTCCAGCCCGAACTGGGGGCGCACCGTGCTGGTGATCACCTACGACGAGTGGGGCGGCTTCTTCGACCACGTCGCGCCGCAGGAGGGGCCGGACCCCAACCCGGACCTCGGCGCCGGGCTGCGCGGCTTCCGCGTACCCTGCCTGGTGGTCTCACCGCGCTCCAGGCGCGGGCAGGTCGTGCACGGCCTGTACGACCACACCTCGGTGCTGAAGATGATCGAATGGCGCTTCGGTCTGGCACCGCTGACCGTCCGCGACGCCGCCGCCAACAACCTCGCCGAGGTCCTCGACTTCGAGCACCCGCCGGTGCTGCAGGCACCCCGCTACAACGTCCCCAAGCCACTGACCTTCGGCTGCCTCCTGCCCACGCACGCCCACAGCGGCGAGGACTGGCCCGACCTCGCGCGAGTCGCCCAGCGCCGCGGCTTCAACGTCAGGGTGAACCGCCCCGCGACGCCGCAGCCCGTGCCGTCACCCGGGTAGCGGGACGAGTTCACGGCGGGGAGGCCCAGTCCTCCCAGCGCAGGTCGGCGACCCGTGAGAACTCGGAGGCGTTGGTGGTGACCAGGGTCGCGTCGTATCGCCGCGCCTGGCCGGCGATCAGCAGGTCGTAGGCGCCGATCGGAGTCCCGGCGTCCTCGAGCGTGGCCCGGATCTCGCCGGCCAGGCGGGCATCGTCGTCGTCGAACGGCAGGAGTTCGAGCGGGCCGGCGAAGAAGGTCTCCAGCCGCTGCCGGTTGGCCTGCCTGCGGGCGCTCTTGGCGGCCCCGTACCACAACTCGAACGTCACCACCGCGGGAACGGCCACGCCGGCACCGTCCTCGAGCGCCCGCTCCAAGCGCGGTCGCACGGGTGGTGGGCTGCCGTTGATCAACGCGATGCAGGCGTTGGTGTCGAGCAGGTAGTTCACGGAAGGGCTGCTCCGGTGGGGGTGGTGGGCTGGTTGCGGCCCTCGGCCATGAACGGCTCGGGGTCGTCGCGGTCCAGCGCGGCGAACCATTCGTCGACGTCGGTGACCAGTGGTTCCAGCAGGACTCCACGCGCGACGCGGCGGATGCGGACTCGGTCTCCGGCAAAGCGGAACTCGTGGGGGAGCCGGACGGCTTGGCTGCGCCCGTTGCGGAAGAGCTTGGCGATGCGAGTGTCTGGCATGGGAGGACTCTCCAGAACGGCAACCATGATATATACCTCCAGTATAGATCAGGTGGACTGGGTTGACCCAGCAGATGCCTGGATGGGCGACCGCAGAGGTGTTCTGCTCCTTCAGCTCACCGTATTGGAGCCTCACGCAGGATTGAAGGGGCCTGCGATGGCCTGTGGACAACGAGCCCGCGCCTGGGCCACGCCGTGGGTGCGCTCAGCGCTCCCGGGCCGGAGCAGTGGACGTGGGGGCGGCCTCGGCGGCCTGCTGGGCTTGGCGGATCAGCTTGCCGAGCCGGTCGATGGCGCGCTGGTACGCGCCGAGGTCCTTGCGGTCGAGTGCCTCCTGGGCCTGGCGGAACGCCTTGGCCTCCTCGGCGAGGATCTGGGCAAGCCGGGACCTCGTGGCTGGCGGTGGTCGACCGGGTCCTGCCGACTCGGGAGTCTCGCCGAGCACCTGGGCGATCGAGCCCTCCAAGGTCGCCGTGTAGCCGAGCCGGTTGTTCAGGAAGGCCGCGACCCTCCGCAGCTCGGGAATGGCGCCCTGGCTGGCCTGGATGAAGATGGGCTGCACGTACAGCAGCGAATTCCCGATCGGGACGGTGAGCAGGTTGCCGAGGGTGACGGTGGAGCCCTGCTGGTTGAACAGGGTGAGCTCCTTGGCCACGTCCGGGTCGGCCAGGATCTGCGCGTTCACCTGCGTAGGCCCGAACACCGTGCGCGAGCGGGGCAGGTTGAACAGGGTGATCTTGCCGTAGTCGTCGGGGTCCGCCCGAGCTGCCATGTAGGCGACCATGTTCTGCTTGTTGTTGGGGGTGAACGGCATCACCAATACGAAGTGCTCGCGGCTCTCGCCGGGCAGCCTGACGAGGAGGTAGTAGGGGCGCATCCGGGCTGGCTGCGTGTTGCCGACCGTGAGCGGAGAGGTGCCAAGGCTCTGCCGGATCTGCCCGGAGCGGTCCTCGGGCAGTGCCCAGAAGTCCTGCTTGGAGTAGAAGTCCTTGGCCGCCACGATGTGGTAGGCCGCGTAGCGGTTGGCCTGGATCGAGAACAGGTCCTCCGGGTAGCGGAGGTGGGCCTGGAGGTCTGGCGGGATCGCCGAGCGGGCCTCGAAGAGGCCTGGGAACGCCCGCCGCCAGGCCCGCAGCAACGGGTCGGTCTCGTCGAAGGCGTACAGCGTCACCGTGCCGTCGTAAGCGTCCACCACCGCCTTGACCGAGTTGCGCAGGTAGTTCGCCCGGCCGCGCACGCCCCGGTCGCCGGGGGCGTCACGGCGCGCCGCCGCCTCCATCTGGATCCGCTCGGCGTACGGGTAGGTGTCGGTGGTGGTGTAGCCGTCGCAGATGAACACGATGCGCCCGCCGACGACCGCCACGTACGGGTCGCCGTCCCATTGCAGGAACGGCGCCGCCTTCTCCACACGGTCGCGGATGTCGCGGTAGAGGACGACACGGGACTCCGGGGTCAGGTTGCTGGAGATCAGCAGGTTGACGTCGTGGAACCGGACGGCGAAGGCGAGGCGGCGGAGCAGTCCACCGAGCGGGACGCCGCCGCGGCCGTCGTAGCGGAACGCCGCCTGCGGCTGGCCGCCGGGTCCGGGGGCGTCCACTTCCGGCTGGCGGGTGGCGGCGACCAGGTACGCGGGGGTGTCCGGGGGCGGCTCGCCGTAGTAGATGCGCGGCTGGCGGATCGCGATGGCCGCTCCGGGCTGGTCGAAGCTGCTCACCACGAACTCGGGTCGCCCCGACGCCTCCGCAGTGTTGACCTGGGCGGCCACCACCCCGTAGCCGTGGGTGTAGGCCAGGTGGAGGTTCTGCCAGGTCTGGGCCGACCGGTCGAGGTTGCGCGGGTCGGCCTCGCGGGCCGAGATCATCACCTGCCGCGGCGTGCCCCCGATCGGGTAGCGGTCCACATCGACGTCGCTGAACTCGTAGTACTGCCCGATCGCCTGCAGGTTCTGGATGGCGATCTTGAGCACGCTGGGTTCCCACAGGCGGACGTTGCCGACCGTGACCTGGTTGGCGCTCAGCGTGGCCGCCGGCAGGTCCTCGGAGGCGGCGAACTCGGTCGTCTCCACCCGGTCGAGCGCGAAGGCCCTGCGGGTCGCGTCGAGGTTGCGCTGGATGTATGGGAGTTCGCGCTGCAGCTCCTGCGGGGCGACCTGGAAGCGCTGCACGAAGGTGGGGTAGACGCCCCCGACCAGGATCGACGACAAGGCGAACAGCACCAGGCCACTGGCCGGCAGCGCGAAGCCACGCGACCGTGCGGTGGCGATCACCAGCAGGGCGCACACCGGCGCCAGCAGCACCATCAGGCGCAGCGCGGGGAGCTGAGCGTGCACGTCGGTGTAGGAGGCGCCGGTCACGACGCCGCGGGGCGAGAACACCAGCGAGAACTGGTCCAGTCGATAGCCCCACGCCTTGAGCAGCAGCACGAGGGCGACCAGGAGCGACAGGTGCGTGCGGGCCTCGGGCGCGACCCGCCGTCCAGCCAGCTCAGGCCGGATCCCGCCCAGCAGGTAGTACGCCGCGCCGGCCACCACGAGCGCGGCCAGCAGGGTGAACAGCAGCCACCCGAACACCAGGCGCTGCAGCGGCAGCGTGAACACGTAGTAGCCGATGTCCCGGTGGAACTGGGCATCGGTGCCACCGAAGGCCACCCGGTTGCGCCACAGCAGCACCGTCTGCCAGCGCCCGGCCGCGTGCAGCCCGCTCCCCAGCGCGAGGATCACCACGACGCCGGCCGAAAGAGGCCGCAGCTGCCGGGCGAGCACTCCCGGCCTGCCGGTCGGCTCCGGCCATTCGGCACCTTGCTGCTGGCTCCGCCGTGCCAGCCGCTCCGCGCGCCACAGGTTCGCCGCAACGAACGCCCCAGTGCCGGTGGCCGCCACCAGGGCGAGAACGAGGCGGGCGGTTAGCACGCCCCAGAACACCTGGGTCTTGCCGACCTCGCGGAACCACAGCAGGTCGGTGTAGAGGCGGGCGACGCGGATGATCGCCCACAGGAGCACGAGGACGCCCGCCGCGACCACCAGGGTCCGCGTGCGCGGTGGACGGGGAAGCACGGCCATCCCCAGCCTCTTCGACGCGACCATCATGCGTCTCCCGTGGTCGGCTGGTCCTACCGTAGCACCACGGCCGCGCTCCATCCCGACCGGCCGTCGGGGCGAGCTGCCCAGGACCCCCCAGCCTCCCGGCGCTCAGCCGGCGCGGTGGTTGGCCTGCGCGTCTTACTGCGGTCGCTTCCTCGTGGCGCGCTGCGCGCCGGTCTGCCGAGGGGTCGCGGCCAGCGGGGCCGTGGAGGCGGGCGTACGCCGCACGACGCCGAGCCGGCGTAGGGCCGCCGCCTGTTGGAGCTGGTCGGCCAAGTTGTCGAGCAGGCTCGTGGCTGGGACGGCAGGCTCGGCGGCCAGCCGTGCGATCAACCCGTCGACAACCGTGTGGGCGAGCCGTTCCACCTCGGGGTCGACGGTTCGCACCGGCTGGTCGGGGAGCGTTCGTGGCGTGCCGCTGAGGTAGCTCATGCTCAGGGTCAACTCCTCGGTGACGCTCGAAGCTGGATCGATGCGCCATGAGTCGAGCGTCAGATGCCTGCCAGACCCGAGGAGGTTCGAGCAGCGGTCGCTTGGCTCCCGCCCAGTCTACCCCGGCCGCTCCGAAACGACGCACTGATCACCAGGGCTGTACCTCCGCCCCTGGCTCGCCGGTGTACAGATGGGACCTGGTCATCCGAGGACCCGGGGCGAACTCGGCAGTGGCCAGCACCAGCACGACAACCATGCCGCTCCGACACCCGACCGCCGCATGTCCGCTGTACGCCGCCGTCCCTGTGTCGGTTCCCATCCGGCTTGCGTTCGTCCCGGCAGGGCACCAAACGGTGGTATGCGCTGGTCATGGCTTGGCGACGGCGTCGGTCAGTCGTGGGTGAGGCCGAGGTCGCGCCTGATCCGAGCGGCGCTCATCCCGCCACCCGAGGCATCGGCCCGCCATTGCATGTCGTCGAGCAGGGCGTGCAGTTCGGCGAGCGCGCTACCGCCCTCGGCCACGGCCTGGCGCGGCGTGCGACCACTGAGGGCGGGGAGCTTCTGGTCAGGCCACCGCTGCTCGTACTCGCGCATGAACTGGTCCAGCAGCACGGCGGACTCCTCCGGTGGGAGTCCCTTGGCCGAGAAGGGCGGTTGGCCGGCCTGCCGGTCCTGGTCGCGTCCGGTCTCCGGATCCCGTCGGCGCTCCGCCAGGAGCTGCTCCACCGGCACGATCGACTCCGACACCAACTCGGCCCCTGGAGCGGCGGCCAGCACCCGCTGCTGCAGGTCGCGGAGCCGCTCGACCGAGTTGGCCTCTACGGTCAGGCGGCCTTCCAGGCGATCGACCGACCCGCGGATCACGCACTCGCCGTCGTCGAGCTCGTGTACGGCGAGCAGCCGGTCCGGCCCCTCGTCCTCGAGCTGGGCGGCGAGCCGGTCCCAGACCGCCTCGGCCTCGGGGACGTCGTAGGAGGCGGTGCACTGCACCAGCGGATGGCCTTCTCGGTTCTGCAGCACCGGCGGCGGTTGCGGGCCGAAGAATGCGGCGACCTCCTCGGGCTCGTATCCGCCGTCGAACAGCTGCAGCAGTGCCCTGCGCCGCATCCGGTCGACCCGCAGCGGGTGCGCCAGCAGCGCCGGTCCGGCTCCGCCGTCCACGACCCGGGCGACCAGCAGGTCGAGCCGCCGCAGGCCGCGGGAGAGCGACCGGTCGTCCAGGCGGACCGGGTCGCCGCCCAGCAGCGGGCGAACCGTCGCCGACACCCCCGGCTGCACCGCGGTCACCTCGTAGGGGGCCAGTGGCGTGGAGCGCCACCGCTCCACCAGGGCCCGCTCGTCGTCTGGCAGCATCTCCCCGCGCTCGTCGAGGTAGTCGTCGAGGATGCCGCCCTCGAAGATCGCCAGGTCGAGCGTGAACATGGCCGCTTCCGCTGTGGCGAGCTCGGCGTACTCCAGCGCGGTCGGGATGCTCGGCGCCCGCTGGGCGTATTCCGCGATGCTCCCGTAGCGCGCCTGCGCTCGCGTGGACAGGGGATGGGACGGCGTGCGCAGGCAGCACAGCTTGTACTTACGTCCCGACCCGCACGGGCACGGACTGTTGCGCGGGGTGGTGCGGGGCGGCGACACCAGCAGCCGCTGCAGCGCCCGGCGGAGGCCGTCGTCCGGCGGGGCACCGGCCCGGCGCAGGTACGTGTCCGCGCCGGCGGCGTCGCCGCGGGTGGCGGCGTAGTCCGCCGCGTCGCGCAGCGCCGGCTCCAGGTCGGGGTCGTGGCTGAGCGCCTCCATGACCAGCCGCTCGGCCTCGACCGGCCGCCCGTCCCCCTCAGCGGCCCGCGCCTCGAGCAGCGCCGCCCCCGCCTGCTGCGCCGGCGTGGCGGCGGCCCGGCGCGCCGCCCGCCGCAGCAGCTCCTCTGTCGGCTCGCGCTCCACCTCGTCCGCGACGCGCTCCAGCACCGCCGGCGAGAGGGTCAGCACGGTCAGGAACCGGTCGAGCTCCTGGGTGGGCACCTCATCGCCCTCGCGGGTCCGCAGAAAGCCGCGGGCAAGGGTGAACCAGCGGATCTCCTCGGCGGACATGCCGGCGACCTCGGTCGGGTCCCAGGGTGCGCCCGGCAGGCAGACGAAGCCGTTCACGACCTCCAGGCCGGCGGTCGCCAGCATCATGCGCAGCGGGGGCATCGGGTCGTCGAGCACGCCCGGCTGGACCGTGACCAGCTCGGCGAGCAGGTCGTCCAGCGCGGCGCCGGGAACGCCAGGATCATCGTGATCCGCCGCCCGCTCGTCGTCCGCCTCGTCGCCTTCCGCCTCCGCGTAGGCCCTGAGCGCTTCGACCGCCGCCGTCCCGCACGCCTCGATCACCGGCTTGACGCGCGCGACGAGTTCCTCTCCGCCGGCTTGCAACTCGGCCAGCTCACTGACCTCCAAGGCACCGTCGCGCAGCCGCAGCGTGAGGATCGCCTCGTCCTCGAACTCCTCGAGCCAGCCGTCCGGGCCGGCCAGGGCAGTCCTGGAGCCCTCCGGCAGCATCTCCGGACCGACAGCCCAGCGCGTGCGCACCATCCCACCGCGGGCCAGCGGCAACCCCCCGTCGGCCAGCCGCGCCCACAGGTCGAGGTCCCCGTCGGCGGCAAGCATTCCCGCCCGCTGCTCCTCGGCACTGAGGACGTGGCTGAGGACCGCACCGTCGGCGACGGCAAGCAGGCTCACCCAGCCATCCGCGGTCTCGTGCACGTCCCCGCGGACCTGCAGCTCCCGCTCCACCTGCTCTGGGGTCAGGCCGGGAGAGCCCATCCGCAGACGCTCGCTCAGCGCCGCCGGTGCGAGCGGTCCCGCCAGCCCGAGATGCCGCAGGAGATCGGGCGCCCATGCGGGCTCCCCCGGATGATCGGTCGCGTCAGCGTCCATGGTGGGATCCTGCCACAGCCATTCTCCGGCTGCCCGTGGCCGAGTGCGCTGTGCATGTCGCGCCGCGGTCTCCGCGTAGAAGGCGGCGCACCGCAGGTCGGGCCCGCCGAGGCTGCGCGGCAGCGCCAGGTTGGCCTCGTGCAGCCCGGCGAAGGGCACGGCGGCCGCGGCGCCGCCGGTGGGGTGACGCGCGCGAATGCGGTTCCACGCCAGAGGCTACGGCTTCTGCCAGGCGGCCAAGACCTGGTCGATGTCAGGCCGGACCTGCTCGCGGGCGTCCGCACGGGGGACGCCCGACATCAGCAGCTCGTCGTAGCTGGTGTCTTGGTGCCGCACCGAGGCCACCACGGCGAGCCGGACCGCCTCCTCGTCCAGCGCCCGTCCGGCCGCCGAGCGCCCGACCCGGCCGCTGCCGCGCGTGCCGGCGTGGCGGGCGATCGCCTCGGCGCGCTCGCTGTGACAGCCCGGGAACAGCCGCACGACCGCCTCGGCCAGCCGAGCCTGGAACGCTAGGTCCTGGCCGGCGCGTCGTTCCCGGTCACGCTCGCGGCGGCGGCCGCGCGCGTCCTCGTCGGCCAGGCACTGCGCCTCGGCCTGCTCCAGGGCTGCCTCCTCCACCAGGATCCCTTGCCGCTCGTAGCGCCTGCGGGTGCGGCTGAAGCGCACCACCACGGCCGCCAGGCGGCTTGCTTTCTTGGCGCGCCGGCTCAGCGCGGCGTTGCCGGCGGGCAGGAAGACCAGATGGTCCATGTCCGCGCAGCCAAGGCACAGCGGCTCGCCGTCCTCCATGAACAGGTGGGAGCCCGAGCCGCCGCAGCCGGTACAGCTCCACTCGTTGAGGGGCTCGATGACCACCAGGTCTGGCGCCTTGCTCTGCCGCTCGGTCAATCGCCGCCGAGCCGCCTCGGACAGGTCGGGGCGGGTCCAGTGGGTGCGCCAGACGCGCTCGCCGGTCTCGCCGCCGTCGACGGTGAACCGTAGCGGCCGCCGGTCGCGCGTGGCGGCCACGTACGCGACCTCGCTTGGCTCGAGCCCCTTGCCGGCCGCCCAGCGGCGCAGGCACTCCAGCGCCACGGCCAGCTTGTCTGGTCGGACCGACAGCACGTGTTCCAGGCAGCCGACGCGGCCCTGTCGCCAGTCGTCGACCAGACCAGGCGGCAGCCAGCCGATCGCCGTGAGCACCTCGACGGGTGAGACCGAGTCTGTGCGGGCCAACGTGGCCTCCGCGGCGGCGGCGACCCGGCGCTCCAGCCTCGACCGCGCCTGGCTGACGGCAACGGCTTCCTTCGACATGACAGCAGAGGATAGTGCGTCGTGGGCCGTGCCGAGCGACCTCGAGCCTCAGGTAAAGGGCTCGCCGGCTCCGTCGACCGGTCACCGCGGGCGAGGGCGCCTGACCCCATTCCCCTGCGCCTACGACCGCAGCGGTCGCAAGGCAGCCAGCCGGATGGGGCAGCGCGCGGTCGCGCGTGGCGTCATCCGGAGCCCACGAAGGCGATGCCGAGGTCTTGCCCACACAGCGGCCCTGGGTGGTGATCCAGCTCACAGAACGCAATCTCTGTCGTCCATGACGGGATCTGGGCTACCTATCAAGGGCTGCGGCGATGTCGCTGATCTTCTGGACCAGCCGCTGGCGGTTGCCGGGCACGGCGGTGAAGCCGCAGTGCTCGTAGAAGCTTGCCGCGGCCTCGTCGATGGCATCGACGACCACCAGCCGTGCGGCGACGACCTCGCTGGCCTGGACGGCTCGGCTCAGCGCGTCGAAGAGCAGCTCGCCGCCGAGCCCTTGGCCGTGCAGGGATCGGTCCATCGCGAGCCGGCGAGGAGCACCGCGGGGATGGCGTCGGGTGCGCCGCGTCCGGCCCTTGGGGGGAGGTCGGCGCGGACGATGTGGGCGGCGAGGCTGAGGTAGGCGACGACAAGCCGGGATGCGGGACGTGGCGGAATCGGCTCTGTTGGCATCCTGTCCACAGTCGCTTTGAGGGTCGGTGGTTGCACCTGGTGAGCCGTAGTAGGGTCGCTGTCACCTTCCCCTGGCACAATGGCCCCTGTCGAACCTATGTTCAATGAGCGTGATGAGGGGATTGGGATGAAGGTGCCACGCTCGGATGGGCGGGCCATCCATGCGGAGGTAGGTGCGGCTGCGTGTGCCGCCGGTGTTCGTCCGCGGTGCCTATGTACCTGATGAGGCTGCTGCTCAGCGGTTGCGCGAGCACTTGCAGGGACGGCCACTCCCGATTCGCGTCCACCCCGACCTGTTCTTTCGGAGCGCCCCATGATCGAAGCCGTGCGCAAGGGCGATCTGTTCGAGTCCAGCGCGCAGACACTTGTGAACACCGTCAACACCGTCGGGGTGATGGGTAAGGGCGTCGCGCTCGAGTTCAAGCGGCGGTTCCCGGAGATGTTCGCCGACTACCAGCGACGCTGTGAGGCCGGTCAGGTACGCCTCGGCGAGCCCTACGTGTGGCGTGGGCTGATCGAGCCTTGGGTGATCAACTTCCCGACCAAGGACCATTGGCGCTCGGTGTCCCGGGTGGCCGATATCGAGCGGGGACTGGCGTACCTGGCCGAGCATGTGGGGGAGTGGGGCGTCACCTCGCTTGCCGTGCCTCCACTTGGCGCCGGCAGCGGCGGGCTGGATTGGGCGACGGTCGGTCCGACCATCTTTCGGCACTTGGACCAGCTACCCATCCCGGTCGTGCTCTACGCGCCGTTCGACGCGCCGGACGAGCAAGCCACGGTGGAGTTCCTTGCTGCGCGCGCGCCTCGACCGGAGGTGATTCCCAATGCGCGGCTTGAGCCCGGTTGGATCGCCCTTGCTGAGGTGGTTCGCCGGGTCAGCGAGACTCCCCATGCCTGGCCGGTCGGCCGGATGCGCCTGCAGAAGCTGGCGTACTTCGCCACCGCTGGTGGTATCCCAACCGGGCTCAACTTCCTGGAGGCCAGCTATGGTCCCTTCGCAGAGGACCTCGCTCGGGCGCTTACCCGCCTGGTCAACAACGGCGTCCTAACGGAAACCCGAACTGGTCGCATGCTGGCCGTACGTCCAGGACCTACCTTTGCAGATGCTCGCACCCGCTACGGCGCTAGCCTGGCTCCACACGAGCAGGCGATCCGTCGGGTGGCTGATCTGCTGGCCCGGCTCGACAGCGCTGAGACTGAGCTGGCTGCCAGTGTCCACTTCGCGACGGGGGCGCTGCGCCAGCAGCTCCATCGGGCACCGGCCGAACTCGAGGTGCTCACGAAGGTGCAACTCTGGAAGCAACGACGAACCCCGCCACTTGCCGAGCAGGACATCGTCGCGGCTATTCGGGATCTTGCAGCTCTTGGCTGGATCGCCGTGACGCCATCCACCGACCTTCCTCCGGACGAGGCCGCCTCGGTCGCCTGACACGACGTGGGCCTCCGCGCTCCGGCCAGGGCCGGCAGCAGTCAGCGTTCTTGCCGTTTCAGTGTTCACCGTGGTCGTCATGGCGATCCCTGGTGATGGGGGTGAGTTCGAACACCGGGTGGCGGTCCGCCTCGGCGACGAAGTCCTCCACCGGGGAATCCTTGGTGGCCTGGAAGTACGGTCGCGTGGCAGTGGCGATGCGGACGTAGCGCTTGAGGACGGGTCCGGCCTCCTGGGCCGAGACCTCTCGGATGGCGTACGCACGCACCTTGAGCCGGCGGCGCAGGGTGACCCGCCCGGCGGCGCGGGCGTTGTGCACCCACGACACTGGCCCGTAGGGAGCGACCAGCCAACGCTTGCCGTCGTGCTCGACGACGGTCACCGGGTTGGTGCGTGGGCGCCCGGTCTTGCGGCCGCGTGTGGTCAGCAGGTAGGAGCTGGGCACCAGGCCCGCCCGGATGAACACGCTGATGATGGCGTCGCCCACGCGGCGGCCACGGCTGGGACGGTACTGCCGGGCCGGGCGGAAGGTTCCGTCGGGTTGGCTCGGTGCGGCCCCTTGACCCTGCTCGTTCATGGCAACCTCCGCCATCCTCGCCAAGCCCCAGGCCCCTGTCGCCCCTGGAACGTCCAATGTGCCTGCGCTGGCACGCATGGACCTGTGTAGTCTACGGTCGAAATATCGGACGGATCGTCGCAAACGCCTCGCTGGTGTCCGGTCGATCGGCAAGGCGCGCCAGACCACGAAGGAGCCGCTGTTGAAGGCGATCGCGTTCCTCGCCGTTGCGCTGGCGTCCCTGTCGGCCGCGGCCGTCGCTCAGCAGACCGAGCTGGGCGGGAAGGTTCGCAGCGGCCAGGAGGTCACCGTGCCCGCTGGGGAGACGGTTCAGGGCGACCTGATCGCCTCCGCGGGAACGGTGCGGGTCGACGGCACGGTCGACGGCGACCTGGTCGCCTCGGGAGGGCAGGTCACGGTCGCCGGCACGGTCACTGGCGACGTGCTGGTGGCCGCTGGGTCAACCACGATCTCGGGACAGGTGGACGGGGACGTGCGGGTCGCCAGCGGCCGGGCGCGCCTTGAAGGGCGTGTAGGAGAGGACGTGCTGCTGGCGGTCGGCCAGGCGACCGTCGCCTCGGGGGCGCGGGTCGGCGGCGACCTGATCTTCGGCGCCGGGCAGATGACGATGGACGGCGCCATCGCCGGCAGCGTCCTGGGCGCCACCGGCAACTACACGAAGGCGGGCTCGGTGGCCGGCAGCGAGAAGGTCACCGTCCAGCAGCGCGGGCAGAAGCAGGCGCCCACGCTGGCGGACCGCGCGCTCGACCGCCTGCGACGGTACGCGAGCATCCTCGCCATCGGCCTGCTGATGCTTTGGCTGGTCCCGCGGATGATCCGCGGTGCGGCCGACTCGGCACGGGGACGTCCGCTGGTCAGCTTCGCAGTCGGGATCCTCGGGGTAATCGGCATCACCATCCTGCTGGTGCTGGTGATCCTGGTCACCGTCCTGATGGCGATCGCGCTCGGCCTGCTCGGGCTCGGGTCCTTGTCGGCGGTGATCATGTTCGCCGGGATCCTGGGCGCGGGCATCATCGCCTTCCTGTTCTTCCTCGCACTGGCCTTCGGGGCGCAGGCGACGGTGGGCTTGGCACTCGGGCGGCTGCTGTTCAGGGGTGGCGGCCGCTCGTTCGTCAGCGGTTTCGGCGCGCTGGCGCTTGGCCTGCTGGCGGTGGTGCTGATCTCGGCGATCCCCGTGGCCGGAGGGTGGCTGGAGGGGCTACTCGTGCTGCTGGGGCTGGGTGGCCTGGTGCTGATGTTGCGTCCCGGCCGTCGGCTCGCCGAACAATCGAGCTGATCCGGGCACCATGCGGTCACCTGGTTGCCCATCATCACCGGCGGCCTGCATCAAACGGATGCACGTCATTTCTGACGTAGCAGATGAAAGGCATGAACATGGCTAGAAGTGGCATCGTGTGCACGTCGCGTCGGAGAATATAGCTGATTGGATTTAGTAGCAGCGAGTGGCAACGATTGGCATCGGCTGGCGGGTGATCCGGATGAGTCTCGAGTGAGAACCGGACGAATTGGCTGGCTCTTCTCTGAGGTCGGAATGCAAGCTAGCGACGGTACGAGCTCGCTCGCTTTGGCGTCCCGGCAGTAGTCGGTGTGCCGCTTCAGCTCGATAGCTCCACCAGCGCAAGGTAGCCCGAACTACAAGAGACACTGGTCAGTCTCGCTGACGCTGGATCGTCAGGGAGGAGTGGGCGATCAGAGGTGCCTCCGAGCTAGGGCCGGCACCAGCTCGGCGAGATCGACGATCTCGACCAGGCTGGCGACGCTCATGTAGTACTCGTTCACCGTGCGAAACCGGCCAGCGTGCCTCTCGCGAAAACGGCCTGCGACCGCCGCGTTCTTGCTCAGCACGCTGTCGAGGGCGCGCCGGTTTTGTAGGAAGCGCATCGGCTCGGTCTTGCCCACGACGTAGAGGACGCGACGCTTGTCCGTGTCGGCGCTGGCCAAGTTGAACAGGTCGACGAAGAGGTTGTTCTGGCGGATCGACTCGGCACCGCCGCGCCACTCGATGAACTTGAACTCGGCGACCTGGCGGTCCGTCTCCAAGTCGTGGCGCCGCCCGGTGTTGCCGGCGCCGAGCGAGAGCTCCTCGATGCGCTCTCCGGGCTCCAGGACGTACGAGAGCGAGACAAGGATCCCAACGGCGTGGACGATCACATTGATCTGGCCGGCTAGCCGCTTGACTGACAGGGCCGCCTGAAGCAGCTCGGGCGTGATGGCCTCAGCCTCGAGCTCGCCCATCGCACGCTCACGCGACTGGTCGGCAAGCTGTCGCTCGAGCGCGCCGATGCGGAGGGTCAGCGCATCCGGGGCGGCGAAGCCGGCGAGCGCTTCGAACGCTTCGTGGAGGTCTGACATCTGCACTCGCTTCTTGCTGTGCATGGACGTGGACAGAGTAGGTGTGTAGCGAGCAACGGGTGACCCCACATGCCAGAGACGAGGGTCGCCGTCCCCTGTGCCCCTCCGGGGTGATGGCGCCTTGAACAGGGTTGTGGGCGTCGATCCGACGCGAGCTTGGTGCAGATCGCATCCGTTTGGACGCCGGGACAGCCGGGCACGGCGCTGACTGTGCCCGCGCGTTCAGTAGGCCCCTGTGTCGAGTCACAGGCCAGCGAAGGCATGGCGACGCAGTCAGCGCTCCGGGCGCTCAGCCGCGCATCTGGCAGCACGCTGCGATTTGCCGCCGACGACAACGTGGGCTAGCCCTCCAGCCGTAGATTTTGATCTTCATGGTCGTCGGGTGTTCGAGAGGACCGGCCCAGCAGGCCAGCGCGGCGTACGGCCGATCGGGCTCGGACTGATCGCGCTTGGGATCCTCGTGCTCGCCGACTGGCCGCGCTGCCCTGGATGCTGGGCCCTTCATCGCGATGGGCGCGCCTGAACCGCCAGGTGGGCGGCGCACTCTACCCGCCCCGAGCTGCTGATCCTGGACGAGGCCACACCGGCGCCGATGTCGAAACGGGCGCCCGGCTGGTCAACCTGGTCCCCCGGCTCGCCGTGGAGGGTCCGCCGTCCGCTCCTCCGCGCACTGGCACCAACTCGGATCTGCCAGCACGGCCTATGCCTACGGCGCCTCCTGCTGGCCAGCAGGAGGCGGTAAGGTGCCCAGGTGCGCCAGGCGACCTGAGTGCGGGTGTCCACAGGGCGGGCCGCCCCTGGCCGGCGGGAGCGTGCATGACCACGACTGACACACTGGATCGGGGCCGGGCCTCCTTCGAGCGGCAGGCGTGGGCGGATGCCTTCGACAAGCTGTCGGCGGCCGACCGGACGACCCCGCTTACACCGGAGGATCTGGAGCGGCTGGCCATGGCCGCCTACCTGGTGGGCAGAGACGCCGACCGCGACGAGGTCCTGGCGCGCGCGCATCACGAGTGGCTGCGGCTGGGCGGCGCGGAGCGTGCCGCCCGCTGCGCGTTCTGGCTGGCCTTTGGCCTGCTGAACCGGGGCGAGCTGGCGCGCGGTGGCGGCTGGCTGGCCCGGGCCCGGCGGCTGCTGGACGACGGCCAGCTGGACTGCGTGGAGCAGGGGTACCTACTCCTACCGGTCGCGCTGCAGCGCTTTGCCGAGGGCGACGCCGCGGCCGCGTACGCCACCTTCGGGCAGGCCGCCAAGATCGGCGACCGCTTCGGCGACCGGGACCTGGCCACGCTTGCTCGGGCTGGCCGGGGCCAGGCGCTGCTGCGGTTGGGGGAGACCACTGAGGGCGTGGCGTTGCTGGACGAGGCCATGGTCGCCGTCGAGGCCGGCGAGGTGTCGCCGCTCATGGCCGGGAGCGTCTACTGCGCCGTGATCGAGGCATGCCAGGAGCTGTTCGATGTGCGCCGCGCGCAGGAGTGGACGGCGGCGCTGAGCGACTGGTGTGCGTCGCAACCGGACCTGGTGCCCTTCCGCGGGCAGTGCCTGGTGCACCGGTCCCAGGTGATGCAGTTGCGCGGCGCGTGGCCGGAGGCGATGGACGAGATCCGGCGGGCCTGCGACCAGCTCTCCCGCCCTCCTGGCCCGCCAGGGGTGGTCGGGATGGCCTTCCACCAGCTGGCCGAACTGCACCGGCTGGGTGGGCAGTTCGCCAAGGCCGAGGAGGCCTACCGTGAGGCCAGCCAGTGGGGTCCTCCACCGCAGCCCGGTCTGGCGCTGCTGCGGCTGGCCCAGGGACGGGTCGATGCGGCAGCGGCAGCGATCCGCACCGCGTTGGACCAGACGCAGGACCGGCTCGCGCGGGCCAAGGTGCTGGTCGCGTACGTCGAGATCATGCTGGCGGCAGACGACGTCCCGGCGGCTCGGACCGCCGCCGAGGCGTTGTCGCAGATCGCCGCCGACCTGGGGATGCCGTTCCTGCATGCGGTGGCCGCCCACGCCACCGGCGCCGTCCTGCTGGCCGAGGGCGATCCCCGAGGCGCCCTGGTCACGCTGCGCCGGGCGTGGACGGCCTGGCAGGAGTTCCAGGCGCCCTACGAGACCGCGCGTGCCCGCGTGCTCATCGGGCTCGCCCATCGGGCGCTGGGCGACACGGATACCGCCGAGATGGAGCTGGACGCGGCGTGCCGGGTCTTCCAGCAGTTGGGTGCCGGGCCCGAGGTCGCGCGGGTGGAGGCGCTGTCGCGGATTGCAGCGCCCAAGACGGCGGGCGGGCTGACCGCGCGTGAGGTGCAGGTGCTCCGGCTCGTCGCCGCCGGCAAGAGCAACCGGGCGATCGCCGCCGACCTTTCGATCAGCGAACACACCGTCGCCCGCCACGTGCAGAACATCTTCGCCAAACTCGACGTCCCGTCGCGGTCGGCCGCAACAGCGTTCGCCTTCGAACACGGCCTGCTCTGACCGGGCATGTGGTCAGAACTGACCACATGGGACCGGACACGACGTTGGTGATTCCGGGCGATGTCGGCCTCGCCCGAGTCGGTCAGCATCGTCGCAGCCGAGCAACAGCGCGAAGCGCGAAGGACGAGAGGAGCGAGGGATGGCCACATCGCGGGCGGCGACAGCGATCACTCGGGGTCGCGGCTACCAGACCTTGATCGGAGCTGCCAGCTTGGCCGTCGGGCCGCTGGTCATGGCCGTCGGCGATCTGCTTCATCCGCAAGAGACGCCTGACATCAGCGGCCAGGCCGCGATCGTGGTGGAGCAGGCGACACGCTGGTACCTGGCCCATCTGCTGCTCTTCATCGGCCTGGTCTTGTTCGTCCCGGGGCTGCTGACCCTCACCAACCTCGCCGCAGCGAGAAGGCCGCGGGTCGGGTACGCGGCACGCGTGCTCACGGTGATCGGGGTAGGAGGAACCGCGGCCATCTTCGTCGCCGAGATGCTGGCAGGGCGGCTTGGTTCGGCCGGCGCGGCGGCGACCGAGGAGTTCCTGCGCACGATGTTCTCCGGGCCAATCGCAGGTCCGATGCTCCCAGTTGCGCTGGCCTTCTTCGTGGGCGCGACAGTGTTCGCCGTGCCCCTGATCGTTGGTTCTGGGCCGCTGCGCTGGCCGGCCGTGGCCCTCCTCGCCGGGGTTCTGCTCGTCCTGGCCGAGATCATCTCGTCGCAGGTGCTGCTGAGCCAGATCGGCAATCTCCTGATCTGGAGTGGCAGTGTCGCCTTCGCCTGGCTGCTGGTTCGCGGTGAGGTCGGCGCGCCGGCGAGGGCAAGTACAGGCGACGCGCTCCCTACTGGCTAGCAGTAGCCCAGCCGCAGGCCGTAGATCGTGATCGTCAGAGATGGGCGGGCCAGTCCCACCGGAGGTGGCCAGCGAGTCGTCAACGGCGAGCCGGTGGCGCCGAGGAGCGGGCTGCTCGGGCTTGCCTGGCTGCGACGCCAGGCCGAGGTCGCCGAGCAGCCCATCGCCGCACGGACCGGCGCGCCGCCGCCGGCTGCCGGCCCACGCCAGGCTGCCGCTGGCCGTAGTCCACCAGCACGGGCAACGCCAGCCCCTCGTCGCGGTGGCCGCGCTACCCCGCCCGGCGGGGGAGCGGCACGACTGGCTCCGGCGCGGCCAGGCCGAGTTCGCCGGTGGTCAGCAGCCCGCGGTCGACCAGCTTGTCGACGTGGGCGTAGACCATCATCGTCACCACCGCGTTGGCATGCCCGAGGCGGCCGGCGACCGCGATCATCGGCACCCGCTGGGCGATCAGCCAGGTCGCATGGGTGTGGCGCAGGTCGTGGAAGTGGAGCCCGCCGTACTCCGGCCACGCATGGCTGAGTTCGGCGTCGCGCAGGGCGCGCTTCCAGACCCGGGCGAAGGTCTTGCCGGCAAGCGTCCCGCCGGGACCTCGCAAGCCCCCGGGGCTGGTGAAGATCCGCTCGAACGAGCCGCCGCCGACCAGTTGCCGGTGGGCGCGTAACGCCGCGACCGTCTCCGCGTCCAGGGCGATCGTGCGGATGCCGGCCTCGGTCTTGGGTGCCTTCTCCACCCCGCGGCCCGGCCCATAGGGGTCGCTGATCGCCCGGGCGATCCGCAGCCGCCCCGGCCCCGCGACCGCGCCGTCGTGCAGGGGCGCGTCGAACCTTGGGTCATCCCAGCGTAAGGCGGCCAGCTCGCCCCAGCGCATCCCGGTCAACGCGGCGACCAGGATCAGTGCGCGGTAGCGTGGGTCGATCGCCCTGGCGAGCCGGTCGAGCTGCTCGCGGGAAAGCCACACCTCCGGCGCCGCACCGGCTGGTTGAGGCCCTCGGCGGCCGTCGCCGCCTTCCACGCCCCGATCGTGCTGGCGTCCAGGTCAGCGAGCGGGACGTCCCCGAAGGTGGGCAGGATGCGCTTTTCGACCTTCTTCCCGGTGCCGTACTCCGAGCTGGGATGCTGGCCCTTCCAGGCCGGCCACCACTTGCTGGTCACGTACTCGCCAAACGGCGTGCGCCCCTTCTCCGGGTCAGGCTCGGCTGGCCGAGGGAGCTCGTCGCGGCCGCCGCGCTCGATCGCGCGCTTCTCGGCCAGCGCGCGCGGCTTGGTCGAATAGATGCCAGCAGAGCGCTGCCGCTTACCGTCCTGGAAGCGGACCTGGTAGCGCTCGCGCGGGTGCCGGGGGAATGGCGGGATTGCCACGATCCAGGCCATGTACCATGCCTCCGTGTCGCAGGTCACCGGATGACTTGCGACCCGCAGTCCGGACGAGTTCCTACTGAGTTCCGGATGAGAAGGCCCCAGAGAAGATCGCTTTGCTCACAGGAGGCTCACCGACAGGCTCACTACCAGCAGCAACAGCACTGACCTGGGCGTGTGGCGCAGTGGTAGCGCGTGTCGCTTACAACGACAAGGTCACAGGTTCGAGCCCTGTCACGCCCACAACGGTAGATCGATCATCTGCACCCGGTCCATCAGAAGGGCCTCATGTCGCGTCGGAAGATGCACGCCGACGAGGTGGATACCGACGTCGGTCTCGTGGGCCGGTTGCTCGCTGGACAGTTCCCGCAGTGGGCAGGCCTGCCGATCGAGCCGGTCCCCTCAGCCGGGACCGACAACGCGCTGTACCGGCTCGGTGACGACATGGCCGTGCGGCTACCCCGCATCCGTGGGGCGGTCGCGGACGTGGACAGGGAGCACCGCTGGCTGCCCAGGCTCGCCCCGTTCCTTCCGGTCGCCATTCCCGAACCGCTCCGGAAGGGGAAACCAGCCGAGGGCTACCCCTGGCCCTGGTCGGTCTACCGGTGGCTGGACGGCGAGAACCCGGCCGTCGACCGCATCGCCGACGCCGGCTCGCTGGCGGCAGAGCTGGCGCAGTTCGTCGCGGCCTTGCACCGGATCGACCCGACGGGCGGCCCGCCGGCCGGCCGCGGCGTACCCCCTGGAGGAGCGCGACGCTCCGACCCGTTCCGCGATCGACGCCCTGCAAGGAATGGTCGACACCGCCGCGGCGGCCGCGGCGTGGGACGCGGCCCTGCAGACCCCCACATGGCCGGGCGCGCCCGTGTGGGTCCACGGGGACCTGTCACCAGGGAACCTGCTGGTCGCCGACGGCCGGCTCAGCGCCGTCATCGACTTCGCGGGCGTCGGCGTCGGCGACCCTGCCTGCGACCTGATCGTCGCGTGGAACCTCCTCCCCGCCGGTACGAGGAACCTCTTCCGCGCCGCACTGCGGGTCGACGACGCCACGTGGGAGCGGGGTCAGGGCTGGGCGCTGTCCATCGCGCTCATCCAGCTCCCGTACTACCACCGCACGAACCCTGTGCTCGCGGCCAACGCCCGGCACGTGATCGGTGAAGTCCTCGCCGACCACCAGCGCGCCACCTGAGGTGGCTCCGTCAATCCGCACATGGTCGGCCCAATCGTGCTGACCAGCCGGATGGGCCGGGGAACCCTGAAGCGGATGAGCTGAAGGTGCCGTGCTCGTGCATGCCGGCTGTGGTCCGTCCTCGTTCAGTCGCCCACTGAGCAGCGCCTCTGACCTCGGGGAGTCTTCTGGCCCGAGGTTGTGACCTTTGTCTTGCTGTGCGCCGATGCGGGATGGACCGGGTTGCTTCGACCGTGTTGTGATGGCGGGCACCTTCAGGGGGGCGCTGTCACACCGTCTGCGCCGAAGGGCAGGGCAGTCCTTGGCATGGGACGCCCTGGTGTCGACAGGGAGGTCGTTCATGACCCATGAGGCGGAGCCGGGGGCCGACGGGATCGACGAGGTCCCGGACACGGTCGAGATCGAGCCGTTGTCCTACGAGGACTTCCTCGCCAGGTTCCCGGAGGACCGGCCCGAGGACGAGGACCTGGTCCGCCGCGCGACGGAGAACAGCCGTGGCTAGGGTGGGGTGCCAGCTCGGCCACGTGCCCCGCACCTCGGGGCGGACCGGTACCGCGGGGTGCTGCGGGGAGACCGAGCAGGAGTACGTCAAGCGGCTGTTCGACACGCTCGAGCCCAAGCTCCGGACGTCCGGCCACACGCCGCTCAAGATCCTGGCGGACCCATCGTCGTACCCGGCGATGGACGCGTTCTTCGCCTTCCACTGCGACGGCAGCAAGGACCACAGCGCGCGCGGTTGCAGCTTCGGCTTCGACGACCGTCTCTCCAGCGCGGCCGCCAGCAAGAAGTTCGGGGACCGCTGGCGTGCCGAGCACAACGCCGCCGGCTACCCCGGCGGCAACCAGCGGACCAACTACACCATCGACATCAACCACTACTACGCGCTCGACGATGCGCTCGCGGCCGGCGCCGGGCGGGGCATCTGCATCGAGTTCGGCTTCCTCACCAACCCCGACGACAACGACTGGCTCATCGACAACGTCGGCCGGGTGGCCGACGCCCTGGTCAGAACCGTCGTCGCGTTCTTCGGCGGCACCCCGCCCGAGGAGGATCTGAGCATCGTGGACCACGAGACAAAGCAGTACTTCGACAACCAGTTCAAGGACGTCGACAACGCCTTCTCCACGGTGCTGCGCGGGGACGAGTCGGACCATCGCACGCACCCGGGCAACCTCCAGAACATCCTGGACGCGATCGAGACCCTGCAGGGCGACATCAAGCAGATCAAGCAGAAGCTCGGCATCCCGGGGTAGCTGCTCGGGCGTCACGAACCGCCGCCCGACGCCAGCACTCCTACCTGGCCCACTCCGCAATCAACGTCGTCAGCTCGGGCGCGACGACGTGCCCGGGTCGGACCTTTTCGGACGTGCGGCGCGCCGTCTGGTGGTCGATCCGTCGGACGGCGGCGCCTCCACCGCCGCAGGGCCGGGTGGCGCTGCGGGCGGCTCGGTCCGCAGGCGGGGGAGCGCCTCTGGGTGCTCGCTGCGGAGCCAGGCCAGCAGGCGCTCGCGGACCTCGCAGCGCAGGTCCCAGACGTTCGGCGCGCTGTCGGCGCTGACCACGGCTCGGAGCACCATGGTCCGCTCGGTGGTGTCCACCACCTGCAGGACCGCGGTCTGGCCGTTCCACAGCTTGGACGCCGCCACGATGCGCTCGAACTCGGCGCGGACGTCGTCGACCGGGGTGGCGTAGTCGACGTGCAGCAGGACCGTGCCGACGATGTCGGCGGAGTAGCGCGTCCAGTTCTCGATCGGCTGCTCGACGAAGTAGGACGAGGGCAGCACCAGCCGGCGCCGGTCCCAGATGCGTACCACCACGTAGGTGAGGGTGATCTCCTCGATGTTGCCCCACTCGCCCTCCACCACCACGGCGTCGTCGAGGCGGATCGGCTCGGCGAACGCGATCTGCAGGCCGGCGATGAAGTTGCCGACCGTCGAGCGGGCCGCCACGCCGGCGAGGACGCCGGCGATCCCGGCCGAGGCGAGCAGGCTCGCGCCGATGGTCCGCCCTTGCGGGAAGGTCAGCAGCACGGTGGCGAGCGCCAGCACGACGATCCCGGCGACCACCACCCGGCCGAGCACGCGCACCTGGGTGCGCACCCGCCGCGCGCGGAGGCTGGCGGGCGCGTCCTGCTCGAAGCGGCGCATGAGCGCGTCCTCGGCGACGCGCACGGCGCGCTCCGCGAGCCACGCCCCGGCCACGACCGTCCCGATCAGCAGCAGCTGGGCGAGGGTCGCGTGCAGGCTCGGCCGCAGCCGTGCGCCGGAGAGCACCAGCCGCACCGCGGCGAACGCGACCAGCGCCCGCGCGGGCCAGCGGCAGCGGGCGAGCAGCTCATCCGCGAGCGTGCGGTCCCGCACCATGCGCGGCAGCAGCCGCCTGACGGCGACCTCGACCAGCAGCGCGACCAGCACGACGGTCGCGGCCGCGAGCACCCGGGACGGCCCGGCTCCGGTGATCCCGTCCATCGCCACCCGGTATACGGCACCGCATGCGCCGCTTCAACGCGGGCGGCCGGGCAACGCCGTGCCCGATGGTGCCTGCGTCACCCTGTCCGTCTGGTCCACACCAGGGAGTAGCGCCACAGCAGGTGACGCCGGTAGCGCGCCCCGGGGAGGACCTCCGCCGCGAGGCCGCGCATGCCGGCGTAGGTCTCCGGCGGCGGCCAGCACGTCGGCGCCGAGATCTCCCAGTAGCCCTTGGTCGCCTTGTGCAGCAGGTTCCCGACGGCGGCGACGGCGTCGCGGGGAAGGTCGGCCGGGTAGCGGCTGGCGGCGAGCCCGACGACGACCAGCCTTCCCCCAGGCCGCAGCAGGTCGCGCATCCGGCCGAGGGCCACGGCGGCCTCCATGTGGTGCAGCGCCGCGACCGAGGCGACCAGATCGAACGAGGCCGGCTCGAACGGGTAGGTGAGGAAGTCGCCCACCAGGAAGTCGACGCCGGCGGCGGCCGCGTGCTGCCGGGCGCGGTGGATGCTCGGCTGGTGCAGGTCGATGGCCGAGACGTGCGGGACGACCCGGCGCAGCTCGCAAGCCAGGATCCCCTCGCCACAGCCGACGTCGAGCGCCCGCCGGCAGCCGTCGGGCACGGCGCCGAGGACCAGCGGGTGGTAGTGGATGTTGTGGTTCCACGGTGGGCGGCGGCTCATGGCCTCCCCGTGGGCTTGGCTGGTACCAGCACGTAGACCTGGACGCCGCCGGTGGCACGCTCGTGCGTCCGCAGCAGCGCGCGCTCCACACCCCACGAGCGTAGCGGCGGGCTGGCCGCGGAGTCCGGCTCGGCGGGCAGGCGCAACCAGCGGCCTGCCGCCGGGTCGTAGACGGCGCTCTTGTAGGGGGCGACCACCGCCGCACCGGCCCAGACCAGGATCAAATGGCCGGCTGGTCGGAGCGGCAGCGGGGCGATCGGGGTCCAGCGGGCGCGTACGGGGTCGTAGCGGCCGGCCACGATGGTCGTGCGGTACTTGCCGGCGACGAAATCCACCCGCGCCGAGGCGATGGCCACCTCCTGCCCGGTCCACACCATCGAGGCTTCCGCCACCACTCCGCGGACCTCCTTTGGGGGAGCGGGCAGTACCGTCCAGCGGTCTGAAGCGGGGTCGTAGGCCCACAGGTCGATCCCGGCGGGCTCGACGTCCGGGTGGTCGAAGGCGCCGGTGAGGTCGTTGGCGGCCCGGGCCGCGCGGCTCCAGTAGTTCCATACCAGCAGGCGGCTCCCGGCCCACATTGCCGTCCTGGCACGCAGGTGGCCGCTGCCGCCGGTGAGCGTGGGGCTTTGGGGAAGCACCCGCCAGCGGTTGGCCGCCGGGTCGTAGGCGCCAGCCACCACGCCAGCCCCGGCCCCGGCCTCCTCGACGGCGACAGCCAGCAGCTCACGGCCGGTCCATACCGTCCAGCGGTCCCCGGCAAGTGGCTTGAGCGCGGCGGGCCGGGCGGGGAGGCGCCGCCAGGTCCGCCGCGCGGGGTCGTAGGCGACCCCGTCGGCTACTTTCCCCAGCCTGGGGGCGTGCACCGGATCGGGGATGGTGATGCCACCCCACACCAGTACCTCGCGGCCTGTCCAGACCACAAGTCCTCGGTCCTCCTGCAGCCACTGGCCCTCCGGGGCGGGCGGGAGCGGCGCCCAGCGGCCCGTCCCAGGGTTGTAGGCGGCACCGTCGGCGTAGGTCCGGGACAAGTCACGGCTGGCACCGCCCCAGACGATCAGCTCGTGGCCGGTCCAGACCACGGCCGCACCGGTGCGGCGGGCGAGCAGCCCGGACGGCAGGGGCGGCAGGGCCTGCCAGTGGCCGCGGGCGAGCTGCTCCGGGGTCGCGCCCGGGACCACCAGGCCGGGGTTGAGCACCGGCGTCGGGGCGTGGTCGAGCACCGCCAAGCGGGTGGCAACCGCCCCGCCGAGCAGGGCCACGACGAGCGCGGCGGCGGTGGCGCGGCGCAGCCGCCGGCGCTGGTGACCCCGGCGGGCGATGCGCTCGGCGAGCCCGGCCGGCGCCTCGACCGCCAGCGCGGCGGGCAGCCGCCGCAGCCGCTCCTCCTGGTCGGGCAGGTCACGGCCGGGCATGCCGATCCTCCTCAGGTGCGGTCTCGGTCCCCGACGCCCCGCGGGACTGGTCGGGATCCAGCAGCGCCGCAAGCCGCTCTCGGCCGCGGGACAGCCGCGACTTGACCGTCCCGACGCTCACCCCGGTCTGCGCCGCGACCGCCTCGACCGGCAGGTCCAAGCAGTGGTGCAACACCAGCACCTCCCGCAGCGGCAGCGGCAGCCGCAGCAAGGCCTCGATCACCGCACGGTCGTGCGGGTTCAGCTGGGCGTCCGGCTCCCTCCGGGCGCCAAGCCGCGCCAGCACCCCTCGGTGCCGCCTGGCCCGCCGCAGCAGGTCGATCGCGAGCCGGAACGCGGTCCTGCGCACCCATGCCTCCGGCTGGTCGTAGCGGGAGAGCAGCCGCCAGCGACTGGCCGCGCGGACGAACGCTTCCTGGGCGACGTCCTCCGCGCTGGCCAAGTCCCCGGTCAGCAGCCGCAGCTGCCCCACGATGCGCGGGTACGCGTCCTGGAAGAACGCCGTGAACCCGTCGTCTGCCACGCCCGCTCCGATCCGCTCGCCCCGGTCCAGCCTTAACACGTCCCGCGCCCAACGCACGGTTCCCGGCCCGGCTTGCCGCGGCGATGACCACCTTGCCATGGAGGTGGAGCGCGGGCCTCTAGGCGAGGAAATCGAGGAGGTGGCGTGCTGTCAGGTCGGGGGCTTCCTCCGGGAGGAAGTGCCCGGCCGGGAGCGAGCCGCCGTGAACCTCGTCGCACCAGGCTTTCCACACCTCGAGCGGCTGGTCCCAGGCGGCGACGCCGCCGCTGTGGCTCCACAGGGCAAGGACCGGGCAGGTGATCCGCCGCGTGCCACGGTCGGCCTCGTCGTGCTGGAAGTCGAGCGTGGCGGCGGCGCGGTACTGCTCGCAGATGGCGTGGATCGTGTCCGGGTCGCTGAACTTGTCGACGTACTCGGCGCGGACCTCGGCTGGGAAGGCGTCGGGTACCTCGGACCACGCGTCGAGCATGTGGTCGACCAGGACGGCGGGTGCCTGAGCGACCAGCCGCTCGGGCACCGGCTCCGGGGCCGCGAGGAACGACCAGACCCAGAACCCGAGGACGAAGTCCAGGTCCGCACGGCGGAACGCGTCGCCGGTTGGGACGATGTCGAGCACCGCGAGGCGGGTGACGGCGTGCGGGTGATCCAGCGCCATGCGGTAGGCGCAGCGTGCGCCTCGGTCGTGCCCGACGACGCCGAACTGGTCGTACCCCAGCGTGTTCATGACCTCGACCTGGTCGCGGGCGATCTCGCGCATGCTGTAGGTGGTTCCCGAGCAGGAGCCGCCCGAGAAGTCGCTGCTCATCACGTCGCAGTAGGTGCCCGCCGGCAGGCCGGTCTGGAAGGTGCGGGTCAGGGAGTCCTGCCGGTTGAAGACGGCGAACGGGCATCCGGGCGTCGCCGAAGCATTCCGGTTCGAGCCCGTGGCGAAACGAACAGGTACGCAGAACCGACCGAAAGATACCGTTTCGTTGGCTTGATCCCGAAATGGGCCATGGCCTGGGTCGGTGTGTGCGGAGGGCCGTGCCCCTGAGCCAAGGGCAGCCCGGCGCAAGGAGCTGAGCAGGGAGTTCGCTGGGCTCGCTGGGGAATGACCCGGAGCCGGCTGCGGCAGGTTCAGGGAACCGAGCGGGCGGTCCCCGATGGTCGCGCCCGAGGCGGCACGGCACGGTAGGACGCGACCGGCGCCAGGTAACGGCTGCGGCGGTGGCACCCCGCGGCGCGTTCGACCAGCGACCCGACGAGGAGCCGCCTCGCATGCTCGACGCGACCGACGGGCTGCTGCACGCGCTCTCCGGGCTGCACCCGGCGCTGCTGCTCGCGCTCACCGGGCTGTTCACCACCCTGGAGACGTCGCTGTTCGTCGGGCTGCTGGTGCCTGGGGACAGCGTGGTGCTGCTTGCCGGCACGACCGTCACCGGGCCGGCACGGTCCGCGGCGCTGGCGGCGGCGAGCACGCTCGGGTCGCTGCTGGGCGAGTCGATCGGCTACCTGGTGGGCAGGCGCTACGGCGACCGGCTGCGAGGCGGCCGCCGCCTCGGCGGGGACGCCTGGGCGAAGGCCGAGGCCTTCCTCGCCGGCCGTGGCGGCAGCTCCGTTGCTGCGGCGCGCTTCGTCGCGGTGGTCCACGCGTTCGTGCCGCTGGTGGCGGGCGCCGCCGGCATGCGCTACCGCCGCTTCCTCGGGTGGAGCGCCGTCGGGGCGGTCACCTGGTCGCTGCTCTACGTCACCATCGGCGCGGTCGCCGGCGCGTCCCTGCGCCAGTTCGGCGAGCGGCTCGGCCTGTCCAGCTTCGCCCTGCTCGGCGCCCTTCTCGGCGTCGTCTGGCTGGTCCGCCTCGCGCGGCGACGGCGGCAGGCCGCCGCCCGGCCCGATCCTCGACCGCCCGACGACGCCCTCGTCGGCGTGGCCTGCCACGCCGACGAGCCAGCCCTCACCGACCAGCGCTCGCCACGGTAGCTGGCGCCGCGGTCGGGTGTGGGCCTGCCGGTCGTGTGGTGGGCACGCAGGTTCGAGGCGGTGCGGGCCCGTGCCTCGTCGAGTGGGTGCCCTGCGGACCTGGTAGGAGGCATAAGCCTCGCCCATCACATCCATGGCGTGCGGGCCCGAGGCGGTGCCGTCAGGTGCGGGCCTTGCCCCGCCGCGTGGTTGGCGTGAGGGCCTGGGATAGCTCGGTGCGGGAGCGGATGCCGAGCTTGCGGTAGGCGCTGGTGAGGTGGACCTCGACGGTGCGGGTGTGACGAACAGGGCCGCGCCCGCGGCGCTGAGGGGCGGAGTCGTTCAACCTCCTGCGCCCGCCCACCGCCCTGTTCCACCCCTGCATCCTCGCCCGCGTGCTGACCAAGGCGGCGCCCCCACGCCACGAGCCCGCCCCGCCCGCCGCCGTGCCAGCCGGCGAGGCAGACCTCGGCGTACCCACGACACACTGAGTGAGGCGACCCAGCCCGGTCGGACCCTCGCTCGCAGCGACTGCTCTTCCTCGGAGTGAAGAGCGAGGGTCCGACCGGGCCACCACGGCGACCACACGGGCGACCGGGCCACCAGGCCGACCCGAACCGGCAGCGCGCCCGCTCAGCTCGCGGTCGCGGTGGGGCAGAACAGGTCCACGCCGTTGCCGTCCGGGTCGTGGACCATGGCGTAACGCATCCCCCAGAACGCGTCCCACGGCTCCTTGTGGCCCTCGTACCCGGCGCCGACGAGCTCGCCGTAGAGCTTGTCCACCTCGTCGGGCGAGTCGCAGCCGAACGCCAGGGCCATGCGAGGGCTGCCGCTGGACGGCTCCCACGATGGGTCGAAGCTGCGGATCGTCTCCCTGGTGTCGAAGGCCAGCTTCAGGCCGCCTGGCAGGCCCACCTCCACGTGCGGCTCGCTGTCCGCCCCGGCGGGGACGTCGAGCCCGAGCCGCCGGTAGAACGCGAGCGAGCGGGCCATGTCCTCGACCACGACCTCGACGACCGTGAGGGTCGCACCCATGTCTGGCTTCCTTTCGTGTCGACGCGCTTGACCAGCCGTCGACGACGAGCGGCCTGGAGGCGCCGGCGCCGTCGCGCTGCGACCATACGGCCGCCGTGCGACACCCGTGCGGGTGGGTCAGCGCAGGCAGCCGCCCTGGCCGTCGGGGCGGACGTGCGGCCGCATCAGGTCGACGGTGCCCTTGTGGGCGTACGGGTCGGTCCCGGCGACCAGGACGACGTCGCGGTGGTCGGCGCGGCCCATGCCCACGCCCGCTGGCGGCAGGAACCACGGCAGCAGCGACTCCGCGCTCATGTAGTGGTTGACCAGCGCGCGGCGCAGGCCGTGACGCCCCCTGTTGGGCAGCGAGCGGTGCAGCAGGTAGCCGTTGAACAGCACCACCGAGCCGGCCGCCACCTCGACCGGGACCGCGTCGTCGTCGCCGTACGGGAAGTCGTACGCCTCGACCTCGCAGTCGAACCTGGAGTCGTCGTGGTCGCGGTCCGGGTACAGGACGCCACGGGCGTGGGAGCCGGGAAGGACCCAGAGGCAGCCGTTCTCCACGGTCGCGTCGTCCAGGGCGATCCACGCCGCCGTCAGCGACCGGTCCCTGGTGGGGATGAACAGCTCGTCCTGGTGCCAGGCCTGCCCCGGCTTGCCCTCGGACTTGATGAACAGCATCGACTGCATCGCCTTGAGGTTGGGCCCGACGAGCTGCCGCAGGGCCTCCACCACCAGCGGATGGGCGAGCGCCTGGCGCATCAGCGCCGACAGCTTGTGGGGGAAGTGGATGCACAGGTAGCGGCGCACCACCAGCTCGTCGGGCTCGCCGGCGGCGGCCTGCTCCAGGCCCTCGACCGGGCCGAGCTCGCCGCGGCAGATGCGCACCGCCTCTTCCCGCAGGGCCTTCACCTCGCCGCCGGACAGCGCGCCGGCCAGCACGGCGTAGCCGTCGCGGCGGTAGCTGGCGGCCAGCCCGTCGCCGAGGTGGCGGCCGGCCGCGGTGGTCGCGCGCGTAGCAGTGTCGCTCATGGCGCCAGTGTGCTGGCCGGCGCGGCCGTTGAGAATGTCCAGGAAGCGCGAGAACCTATCTGATCATGACATCCGGCGGCGTGAGCCTCAGCGTCAGCGGCTGCGGCGTGGCGGTCTACCCGCCTGGCGCCACCTTCGGCCCGCGGCGGCTGCCCGACTTCGAGTTCGTGTGGCTGCTGCAGGGCGCCGCCGAGTGGCGCCACCAGCAGGGCAGCATCGAGCTGACGACGGACTCCCTGCTGCTGGGCCGGCCCGGGATGGTGGACTCGTTCGCCTGGGACCGCGCCACGCCGACGCGCCACGCCTACCTCCACTTCCGGCTCGACGGCCGGCTGTCGCGGCTACCCGATCCTGACCTGTGGCCGCTGGTGCGCACCCTGCCAGGCGACGACCCGCTCCGGCCCCTGCTGCGCTACCTGCTCGACCTCGGCGAGGACCGCGCCCGCGACCAGCGGCTGACCGTCGAGGAGGTGCTGCGGCTGCTGCTCACCCTGTTCGTGCTCGGGCCGCTCCCCGACCGTGGCGGCGAGCTGGCGCCTCCGCACTTGGAGGCGCTGCTCGAGTACGTGCGCCGCGCCTGGTCGCCGCCGGCGCCGACGCGGCCGCTGCCGCTGCGGGAGCTGGCGGCTGGGGCGTGCGTCTCCGGCGGCTACCTCAGCCGGCTGTTCCGCCACCACTACGGGATGGGCCCGGTGGCGGCGTTCGAGCTGCTGCGCCTCGCCCGCGCCGCCACCCTGCTGGCCCGCAGCAACCTCAGCGTCGCCGCGGTCGCGCGCGACTGCGGCTTCGCCAACCCGTACCATTTCTCGCGCCGCTTCCGCCGCGCCTACGGCCAGCCGCCGGGACGCTACCGCCGCGCCCCCGCACGGCCCGAGCCGAACGAACCGCTCGCCCGGGCCGGGCTGCTGCCCCTCGGCGACCGCATCTGGCGGGCGACCTGAGGGTCGCATCCGGGCTCGACGGCCAGAAGGCGCGAACGTACCCTTCCCGGGGACGACCGGGGGCGGCCGGACCGGCCGCAGGAGGGAGCACCGGATGAGGATCGTTCGCTTCGCCGCTCCTGGCGGCGCTCAGGTCGGCTACCTGGACGGTGAGACGGTCGTGCCGGTGGGCGGCGGCGAGGGCCGCGCCGGGCTGGAGGCCGTGCTCGACCTCGCCATGGCGGCCAACGCCGATCCCGCGCTGCGGCCGGCACCGGCCGCCGAGCCGCTGCCGCTGGCCGCGGCGCGGCTGCTCGCGCCGGTCGCGGAGCCGCCGAGCGTGCGCGACTTCTACGCCTTCGAGCAGCACGTGCGCACCGCGCGGGCGCGCCGCGGGCTGGAGATGCACCCGGACTGGTACGAGCTGCCGGTGTTCTACTTCACCAACCCGCACGCGATCGTCGGGCCGGGGGAGACCGTTGCCCCGCCGCCGCGCTGCGCCGAGCTGGACTACGAGCTGGAGGTCGCCTGCGTGCTCGGCGCCGACGCCGACGGCGCCGGGCTGGACGACGCCGACCGGCTGGTGGCCGGCTTCATGGTGATGAACGACTGGTCGGCGCGGGACGTGCAGCGCCGCGAGATGAAGCAGTCGCTCGGGCCGGCCAAGGGCAAGGACTTCGCCACCTCGCTCGGTCCGTGGCTCGTGACTGCCAACGAGTTCGCTCCGCGGGGGCTGCGCGAGGTGCCGAGGGCGGCGATGCTGGCCCGCGTCAACGGGGTCGAGTACTCGCACGCCGACCTGGACGGGCTCTGGTGGAGCTTCGCGGAGATGCTCGCCTACGCGGCCGAGTCGGCGCCGGTGCGCCGCGGCGACGTGCTCGGCTCCGGCACCTGCGGCACCGGCTGCATCCTGGAGCTGGCCCTGGTCCACGGCGCCGAGAAGTACCCGT
>WNGB01001634.1_pt1 | contig 40978 bp, 40 predicted proteins | sample 5400681 | NCBI WGS metagenome assembly WNGB01 (sample SAMN13153367, study PRJNA577476) | soil metagenome | isolation source: 115 cm soil or saprolite under grassland replicate 2 | place: USA:California | collected 2016-06-15 | reverse complement strand
ACGTGCACGACTACGAGGAGGTCTTCTTCCGCGTCACCGCCAACGTCGATCCCAAGCGCGACGTGTTGATCACCGAGGGGCCGCTGGACCACCTCGACCACTCGCCGACGCTCCAGTTCTACGGTGGCAAGCTGGGGATCGACGCCACGCACAAGAGCCCGGCCGAGGGGACACGCGAGTGGCCTGAGGAGATCGTGATGAGCGAGGACGTCCGCGAGCTCGTGGAGCGGCGCTGGACCGAGTACGGCATCCGCCCCAATCCGTCATAGTGCGCAGCTGTTGCGGCAACTGTTACGTCGTTGACAGCCCGCAGGCACGAGCGTTTGAATCCCTTCGGTAAGCGACGGGAGGCTTCTACGACGTGGAACCGGAGCAGCACGACCAGAGCCCTCAGCCGACGCATCTGACGGTCTGGCCGGTCGGCTTTGCGGTCGGCGTCGTCTGTCTCCTGGTCGGCATCGTCGTCAGCTGGTGGATCGCGGCCATCGGCGGCGCGATCGCGCTCGTCTTCGGCGGCCTCTGGGTCCTCGACGTCACCGGCGGCCGTCCGGCGACCAGACCGCGCGCCGCCCCGACGGCGAGGGCCGCCGCAGCGCCCGGTCTCGGCGAGGTCGAGCGTTTTCCCCGCAACAAGCTGCTCGAGGGCGCCACGCTCGGGCTCGGCGCGCTGATCGGCGGCATCCTCACGGTCCCGCCGCTCTTCCTGGCGCTGATCCCTCCCTTCCTCAAGCAGGGGCGCGGTGAGATCGACGCCGGCCCCCTTTCGGACTATCCCGAAGGCCAGTGGGTAGTCGCCACCTTCGAGCTCAAGCCGGGTGACGTCAACCGCCGCACCGCCTTCATCCGCTACAACGGAACCGCCAAGACGCCCAACGGTGCGCAGCCCAGTTTCACGATCATCTCGAGCCGCTGCGCGCATCTGGGCTGCCCGACGCAGCCGAACGGTCTCGTCCAGGATCGGCAGACCAAGAAGATCACGGGCCGGAACGGCACGCCGGTCAACCTGGTTCCCGCCAAGGGGGTCTCGGGCTTTGGGTGCCCCTGCCACGGGGGGCAGTACGACTCCGAGGGCAACAGGAAGGCCGGCCCGCCGGTCCGCGGTCTGGATCGGTACGAGTTCTCGATCAAGAACGGCCGGCTCTACCTCGGCAAGACCTACAGCGTCTCCTCCGTCACCAACACCGGCGCCAACGCCGAGATCCACGCCTACCGGCTCGCCAACCCCGGGGACCACGTCGACGGCTGGGAGCAGATCCTCTACCCGTTGCAGCCGCCCGACTGATGCCGAAGTCCGACCGACGGAAGCAGGTCGAGAGAGCGGTCGTCTACCCGCTCGACTGGCTCGAGGAGCGCTCCGGCCTCGTCGGTGGCGTCAAGTACTTCCTCTTCCGGAAGGTCCCGGGCGACACGAACTGGTTCCACACGCTCGGCTCGGCCACCCTGACCGCCTTCATCGTCCAATTGATTACGGGCGTCATCCTCGCCATGTACTACACGCCCGACCCCAACACCGCCTACGAGTCGATCCAGCACATCACGCATGACGTGACCCTCGGCTGGCTCGTGCGCGGGATGCACCGCTGGGGTGCGAGCGTCTTCATCATCCTGATGTTCTTCCACATGGCCCGGGTCTTCCTGTTCGGCGCCTACAAGTACCCCCGCGAGCTGAACTGGATCGTCGGCGTGCTGCTGCTCGTGATGGGGATGCTGGAGGGCTTCACCGGCTATCTGCTCCCGTGGGACCAGACCGCCTACTGGGCGACCGTCGTCGGCATCAACATCAACGGAACGGGCCCCATCATCGGGCCGTTCCTCTCGCAGGTCTTACGCGGCGGCGCCGAGATCGGCCCCGACACGCTCGCGCGCTTCTACTCGATCCACATGCTGGTGATCCCGGGCGCGATCATCGGGTTGATCGGGTTGCACCTCTACCTCGTCGTGCGCCTCGGGGTCAGCTCGCCGCCCTGGTCGAAGGAGGCTGCGGGCGCCGAGTGGATCGAGGAGGAGGAGGCGGAGCCGGGTCGGGTGGGCCTGGTGCAGCCGGGGCCGCGGGGAGGGGTAGCCAAGTGACCTCTGTAGACGAACGCCGATCGCTCTTCGCCAAGTACAAGCGCGACGTCCAGTCGCGCGGGAAGCCGTTCTACCCCTACGCGATGTTCCACGACACGGTGATGAGCCTCGTCGTCGTGGTCGTGATCATCGCGCTGGCAGCCATCTGGCGCTACACACCCGATTTCGGCGCCTGCAACGCGGAGGGCATCTCGGACAAGGACTGCACCGAGACCGGCTGGCTGGGGCCGCTCTACACGGACAAGGCCGACCCGGGGACCACGACCTTCGTGCCCCGGCCGGACTGGTACTTCTACTTCCTCTTCTACCTGCTGCGGATCTTCAAGTGGCCGGACTCGGTCATCCTCGGCACGATCGGCATCCCGACCATCCTGCTCATGATCCTGATCCTGATGCCCTTCCTCGACCGCAGCACCGAGCGACGGCTGCTGCGGCGCCCCGTCGTGATCGTGACGGTGATCCTGAGCGTGATCTCGATGGGCGTGCTCACGTACAAGGGCGCGGCGGCGAAGGAGGCGATCCCGAGCGAGGTGATCCCGCTGGTACCGAAATGGGCGGCCAAGCAGGGTTTCGCGAACAACCCGACCGCGGTTGCGGGGGCGAAGCTGTTCGCCCAAGCCGGCTGTACCAACTGCCACACCTATCTCGGGACCGGCACGTCGAACCTCGGCGCGCCCGCCCTTTCGGAGGAGGGCGCGAAGAACAAGGGGATCAAGTTCCAGGTCGACCACCTCAAGTGCCCGAGCTGCGTCAATCCGGGCTCGCAGATGCCGAGCTTCGGGGAGCTCGGCGACGCCAACCTGAAACAGCTCGCCGTCTTCCTCGAGGCCTCGAAGGGCTCGCGTTAGAGATGATGCCCGTGTGCACGTCTTCCTCGGCATAACCGGCGCCTCCGGCGCGCCCTACGCCGCCCGCCTGCTCGAGGCACTCACCGAAGCGGACTGCGAGGTCGGTGTCTGCGTCTCGCGGGCCGGGGTCGAGGTGCTGGCCACAGAGCTCTACGGCGACGCCCGGCTCTCCCGCGACGAGACTACGGCGCGGCTGCTCGAGCACGCCCAGGGAGGCCAGGTCACCCTGTACGACGAGCAGGACTGGCGGGCGCCGTACGCGAGCGGCTCGGCCAAGGTCGACGCCTACGTCATCTGTCCGTGCTCGATGGGGACACTGGGAAGCCTGGCCTCCGGGACGATGTCGAATCTCATCCACCGCGCGGCGAGCGTGGCGATGAAGGAGGGCCGGAAGCTCGTGGTCATGCCACGGGAGACGCCGCTCTCCGAGATTCACCTCGAGAACATGCTGCGCCTCCGGCGCGCCGGCGCGGTGGTCCTCTTCCTCGCGCCGGGCTTTTATGCGGGGTCCGAGACGGTGCAGGATCTCGTCGACTTCGTCGTCGCCCGCTGCCTCGACCAGCTCGGCCTGGAGCACTCGCTCGTCCGTCGGTGGGGCCAGCGGTGACGATCGTCGAGAAGGAGGAGACGGGGACCCTCTCGCCGGCGGGCGTCAGGGCGATGTTCGACCGTATCGCCCCCGTCTACGACCTGATGAACAGGCTGATGACGGTGGGCCTCGACCGCCGCTGGCGCCGGCTGGCTGCCGAGGCGGTCGTGCGGAGCGGAGACCGCGTGCTCGACGCGTGCTGCGGCACCGGCGACCTCGCGCTCGCGGCACAGCGGGCAGGGGCGACGAGCATCGTCGGACTCGACTTCTCTCCCCGGATGCTCGCGCGCGCAAAGCGGAAGTCGGACTGGATCGAATGGATCGAGGGGGACGTGCTGACCCTGCCCTTCGAGGATGCGGAGTTCGGCGCGGTGACGGTCGGCTTCGGGGTCCGCAACGTCGCCGATCTCGAGCGGGCGCTCGGGGAGCTCCGGCGCGTCCTCGTGCCTGGCGGGCGGCTCGCGATCCTCGAGATCACGACACCGCGAGGGGCGCTGGCGCCGTTCTTCCGGCTGTGGTTCGACCACGTCGTCCCTCTACTCGGCCGTGCCTTCAGGGGCGGCGGCGCCTACTCCTACCTCCCGGCCAGCGTCAGGCGCTTTCCGGGGCCGGACGAGCTTGCCACCCTCATGCGAGGCGCCGGACTGGGCGAGGTTCGGTACCGTCTGCTCGCCGGCGGCATCGTCGCACTACACACGGGATACCTCGAGGAGCTCGAGGAACGCCTGCAGGTGGCGGTCGTCCGCTACCCGGGCCTCGTCGCCCGAGTGGCCGCCGACGGGCTGGCTGCCGGCGGGAAGCGGCTGCGGCCGATGCTGGTCTTCCTGTCCTCCCGACCCGGAGCCGATGCTCCGCTGGCAGCCGGATCCGCAGTCGAGCTCGTCCACATGGCGACGCTCATCCACGACGACCTGATCGACCGGGCCGAGTTCCGGCGGGGCCAGAAGTCGGCCTGGTCGGCTCATGGTCCTCAGGCGGCACGGGCCGCCGGTGACTACCTCTTCGCACGAGCCTTCGCTGAGCTGGCCGCTACCGGAGACGAGCGCTCGGTCTCGGCGCTCGCGGACGCGACGCTCTGCCTTGCTCGCGGAGAGGCGCTTCAGCGCCGGCAGACGCACGATCCCGACACGACGGTCGAGAGCTACCTCGAGCGGTGCGCGCTGAAGACAGGGAAGCTGTTCGAGGCGGCCTGCATGCTCGGGTGCGGCGGCGACGACCCCAGCCTTGGCCGTTTTGGGCTCGCCCTCGGGATCGCCTTCCAGATCACCGACGACATCCTCGACTGCACGGGGATCACGATCGAGACGGGCAAGATCGCAGGTGTGGATCTCCGCGAGGGGACGCCCACCCTTCCCCTGCTGCTCGCGGCGCAGGCCGATGCGGTGGTTCACCGGGCGCTGGCGGGAGGCCCGCTCGACGGCGCCCTGGTGCGAGTGGCCGGGACGGGCGCGCTCGAGCGCTCGCGTGAGATCGCCCTCGACTACGCGGGCCGGGCACGCGCGCAGCTGGACGGCCACCTCCATCGCGAGGAGCTGGAAGCCCTGACCTACCTCGTCGTGGAACGAGAAGGTTGATGGGGACCGCCCTCCTCGCACCTCAGGCTTGCGTGGTCTGCTCTGAGGGAGGCCGCTGATGGCCGTCGCAGTCAACACGCTGGCTGAGATCCGGGAGAAGGTCGAGGCGGATGAGCGACTCGACCTGGACGACGGCGTCGCCCTCATGGAGTCGGACGATCTGCTGGCGCTGGGAGAGCTCGCCGACGCGGCGCGCCGCCGTCGCGGAGGATCGGACGAGGTCTACTTCGTCCAGAACCTGTACCTGAACCAGACGAACGTCTGCCGCGTGAAGTGCAAGTTCTGCGCCTTCGCCGTAACGGCGAAGCAGGCCGACGCGTACACGTACACCGGCCACGAGCTCGTCGAGGACGCGCTGCGGCAACGCGGGCGAACCGGCTTCACCGAGATTCACATGGTCGGCGGAGAGAGCCCGCACGTGGACTTCCCGTACTACGTCGAGATCGTCAGCGAGCTCCACCGGGCCATGCCGGACGTGCACCTGAAGCTGTTCACGGCCAGCGAGATCCACCACATGTCGAAGCTCTCCGGTCTGAGTCACGAGGGCGTCCTGCGCGAGCTCAGGGCGGCGGGTCTCGGCTCGCTGCCGGGGGGCGGCGCCGAGATCTTCGCCGATCGCGTCCGTCGTCTGATCGCACCCGGGAAGGAGCACCCGGACGAGTGGTTCGACGTGCACCGCACCGCGCACGGGCTAGGGATCCCCACTCACTGCACGATGCTCTACGGCCACGTCGAGACCTACGAGGAGCGGATCGACCACCTGCTCCGGCTGCGCGAGCTCCAGGACGAGACCGGCGGCTTCCTGGCCTTCATCCCGCTCGCCTTCCACCCGGAGAACACGGTCTTCGAGCGCCGAGGCTGGCGGCACACGACCGGCGCGGACGACCTCAAGGTGCTGGCCGTGTCGCGCCTGATGCTCGACAACGTCCCGAACGTCAAGGCCTACTGGATCATGATGGGCATGCCGCTCGCCCAGGTCGCCCTGCACTTCGGGGCGAACGACGTCCAGGGCACCGTCGTGCGCGAGGAGATCTTCCACGCGGCCGGGGCGCGCACCGAGACGGAGCAGAAGATCGAGGAGCTCGTGCGCTTCGTCCGTGAAGCAGGCCGGATTCCGGTGCAACGAGACACCCTCTACAACGAGCTGCGGCGGTGGGAGCCGCAGTGATACGCGAACCTCACCCGACCGGGGCGCCACTGGCAAGCGAGGCAAGCGAGCGGCGCGAAGGACAGTACGTAGAGGTACGGCCGAGCGCCGCGAGCACCGGATCGCGCAGCCAGGGGCGTCAGGCGGCTCCGGAGGCCGGCTCTGCCGGCCGGGATGCGCCGGCGCCCGGGCGCGTGAGGCTGGGGCGCATCTCGTACGTGAACATGGCGCCGGTCTTCTATCGGCTCGACGTGGACGTCCAGGAGATCTCCGGCGTCCCCACTGACCTGAACCAGAGGCTCCTGGCCGGGGAGCTCGACCTGGCCCCAATCTCCTCGATCGAGTACGCGAGGAACGCCGACCGCCTGCGCCTGCTGCCGCGGCTGTGCGTCTCTTCCGAGGGCGCGGTGGACTCGATTCAGCTCGTCTCCCGGCTGCCGCTCGAGCAGGTGCGCTCGGTGGCGGTGACGCCCGAGAGCGCGACCTCGGTGGTGCTGACCAAGGTGCTGCTGCCCGAGGCCGCGCACGTCCCGCTCGGAGAAGAAGCGGACGCGAAGCTCCTGATCGGGGACGCGGCGTTGCAGTCGGCCTTCGAGGATCCGACACCGCATTACGACCTCGGACGCCTGTGGCTGGAGCGGACGGGCCTGCCGATGGTCTTCGCCGTCTGGGCGGCCGCCGATCCTGCGCCCGCCGGGCTTGTCGAGCTCGAGGCGGCTCTCGTCGACTCTGTGCGGCGTGCACGTGCCCAACCCGAGGAGCTCGCCCGCGACGCCGCCGAGCGCTACGGCTACCCAGCGGGCTTCCTCGCGCGCTACTTCGAGAAGCTCCGCTACCGCTTCGGCCCGCGTGAGCGCGCCGGGCTGCTCAGGTTCCTCGAGCTCGCACGCGACGCGGGGGAGCTCGACGCGGTTCCCGAGCTCCGCTTCGTGCAGGAAGAGGCGGTGGCGGTGTGAGCGTCGGAAAGGTCCTCGAGAAGGCACGTTCGGGCGAGCGGATCTCCGAAGACGATGCCGTCGTGCTGCTTCGTTCTCGCGATCTCGTCTCGGTCGGGCGTACCGCCAACGAGCTCCGCAACCGGCGCACCGACTCCGAACGCGTCACCTTCATCGTCGACCGCAACCTCAACTACACCAACGTCTGCTACACGGACTGCGACTTCTGCGCCTTCTACCGCCGGCCCGGAGACGTGCGGGAGGGCTACCTCCTGCCCAAGCCGGTCATCTTCAAGAAGATCGAGGAGACGCTCGCGATCGGCGGCACCGGCCTGCTCATGCAGGGCGGGCACCACCCCGATCTCGGGGTCGAGTACTACGAGGATCTGTTCTCGTCGATCAAGGCGCGCTACCCGATTCACCTCCACGCGCTCTCGCCCTCGGAGGTCCAGCACGCCGCGCGCCGCTCAAAGCTGTCGATCCCCGAGACCCTGACCCGGCTCCGCGACGCCGGCCTCGACTCCCTCCCGGGCGGCGGGGCCGAGATCCTCGTCGACCGCGTCAGGGACATCATCTCGCCAAAGAAGACGACCTCCTCGGAATGGCTCGGAATCATGCGCGAAGCGCAGCGGCTGGGGATGTCGACGACGGCGACCATGATGTACGGCCACGTCGAGACGCTCGAGGAGCGGGTCGAGCACATGCGCAGGATCCGCGAGCTCCAGGACGAGCTGCACGGCTTCCGCGCCTTCATCTCGTGGACGTTCCAGGACGACGGCAACCGGCTCGGAGAGAAGGTCCCGCGCGAGGCCATGCCGACCTCCTTCGACTACCTGCTCACCCAGGCGGTCAGCCGCATCTACCTCGACAACGTCGACCACATCCAGTCGTCGTGGGTGACGCAGGGGATGAAGATCGGGCAGGTCGCGCTCGGATTCGGCGCCGACGACATGGGCTCGGTGATGATCGAGGAGAACGTCGTCTCGGCCGCCGGCACCACCCACCGCACCTCGACCGAGGAGCTCGTGCACCTGATCCGCTCGCTCGGCAAGGTGCCGGTGCAGCGAGACACCTTGTACCGCGACGTCAGGGTCTGGAACTAGAGACCGCGGTCCAGCCGTGGCCGGAGGCAGGCCGCGAAGCACGCCGAGCACACGCACCGGCGGCTCGCTGGACGGGCCGCTACGCTGACCGGCCGTCGTGCGTCGCCCGATTCTCATCTTCGCGGCCCTGTTCGCGGTCCTGTCCGCTGCCTTCGTGGCTCCGGGCGCATCCGCGAAGCGGCAAGTGCTCATGCCGGGCGTCACGTACGAGAAGCAGGTGCAGTTCACGATGCACGGACCCGTGGTCGTGCACGTTCTGACCGCGTCCCGGCCGGGGGGCCTGTATTCACTGCAGCCCGCGCTCTCCAACGAGGCGATTCCGGGCACGGAGACACTGAGCGCGATCCAGCGGCGCCTCTCTACGGGAGCGACGACGGCCGGCGTCAGCGGGGACACCTTCGCCGCGGACGGCAGGCCCAGCGGAATCCTCATGCGAGACGGGACCCTCGATCACAGGCCGCTCTCGACGCGCTCGAGCATCGGGATCGACTTCGCTGGTGCGCTCCACGTCGATCGGGTCACGCTGCTCGGCACAGTCCAGGGAAGCGGAGAGCGCCGCAAGTTCAGCCTGGTGGACGAGCCTGCGCCGGCGAACGGCTTCGCGCTCTTCACCCCCGTGTGGGGGGCGGCGACCCCGGCGACGCCGGGCTCGTTCGAGATCGTGCTTCGCCCGTTTCCCCGCGCTACGACCAATACCGAGTTGCGCGGCCCGGTCGTCCAGGCGGCCAGCGGCGGCGGCACGGCGATACCGCCGGACGGAGTGGTCGTGGTCGCGCGCGGGACGGCGGCCGAGAGGCTGCAGGCGGAAGCCCCGGTGGGGCAGAGCGTGGCAGTGCGCCTGGTGCTCTCGCCGAGCTGGGCAGGGATGGTCGGGGCGGTAGGGGGCGGGCCGGTGCTCGTCCGCAAGGGCCGGCCGGTCTTCCGGCCCGCGGAGGCCTTCTCGACCGACCTGCTCGCCCTTCGCCAGCCGCGCGCCGCGGTCGGCCAGCTGGCGGACGGGCGGATGGTGCTCGTCGCGGTCGACGGCGGCTGGCCGGGCTTCTCCACGGGTCTCACCAACTACGAGCTCGCTCAGACTCTCGTGCGCCTCGGGGCGGTGACGGGGGCGGCTCTCGGCGCGGGGGCTCAGACAGGGCTCGCCGTGGACGGCAAGCTCGCGACGAGACCGCCGGCGAAGGGTGGGGAGCAGCCGATCTCGGACGCGCTGCTCGTCTCGTACGCCGGGGTCTATGCGCCTGAGCCCACCGAGCCCGTTCTGTCGCCGAACGGCGACAACGTGGGAGAGGTCGAGTCGCTCGCCTACAAGGTCGTGCGTCCCTCCACCGTGACCGCACAGCTGCTCGGGCCCGCGGGCGCCGTCGTGCCGATCTTCTCGGGGCTCGCCCAGCCCGGCACGTACCCCTTCACCTGGAACGGGACGACTCCGGAGGGAGCGGCGTACCCCGAGGGGAGGTGGCGCCTGGTCGCCAACGCGACCGACGACCTGGGCCGCGTCTCCACGATCGAGCGCGCCTTCTCGCTCAACCTCACGCTGTGCTGTGCCAGGACGATCGGCCCCGCCCTTCGCGTCCCGCGGGCTGCAAAGCGCGGCGTCGCGCAGTTCACCCTCGCCCACCCGGCCGCGACCAGCGCGCGCATCGAGACCTCGTCAGGGGTGGTCCTGCGGAAGCTGGGTCGCTCGCCGCGGGCCGCGGCGGGGGGAATCGCGGTCGGCTGGGACGGTCGGACCGACTCGGGCGCCCTCGTCTATTCGGGCCGCTACCGGGTCCGGATAACGGCCCAGAACGAGCTCGGCTCGGTCTCCCTGACAGCCCCGTTCACCGTCCGCCGCGTCGCCCGCGCCAGGTAGCCTCGGGCCTTCCGTGCTCGCCTCCTTGACCTCCTTCGTGGGCGACCACGGCATCTACGCGGTCTTCGTGCTGATGGCGGTCGCCGCCGTCGTTCCGGTCGGCAGCGAGCTCGTGATGCTCTATGCTGGCTCGCTCGCCGCGACGGCCGCTCACCTCACGGTCTTCGGCCACACGGTCACGACCGGGTTCTGGATCTACGTGGCCGTGTCCCTGGCGGGAGTGGTCGGAGCCGCCGTCGGCGCGATCGGCGGCTGGGCGATCGGCGTGTACGGCGGCAGGCCACTGCTCGAGCGGCACGGCCGCTTGCTGCATGTGACGCCGGAACGGCTCGGCCGCGCGGAGCGCAGGCTCGAGCGCTACGAGTCCGCGGCCGTTGCGGTGGGCTTCGCCACCCCGGGCCTGCGCTCGTTCGTCGCCCTTCCCGCCGGCATCGTCCGGATGCCGCTCCGGCGGTATCTCCCACCGGCCGTGATCGGGTGTGCGGTCTTCTGCTTCGGGCTCTCGGCGGGCGGCTGGGCGCTCGGGTCGAGCTACGACGAGCTGCACGACGTGCTGCGGGATGCGGCGATCGCGTTGATCGCCGTCGCGGTGCTCGCGGCCGGCTTTGCGGTCTGGCGGGCCAGGCGCTCCTCTAGACTGACTCGCCGTGCCTCCGATACCGCTCGTTGACGTACGGGCGCAGTACGCGCCGCTGCTCGAGGAGGTGAAGCAGCGCATCGCGGAGGTGCTCGACGCGGGAGTGTTCATCCTGGGACCGAACGTCGAGGCCTTCGAGCGGGAAGCGGCGGCGTTCCTCGGCGTCCCGCAGACGGTGGGGGTGGCGAACGGCACGGACGCGATCGTGCTCGTCCTGGACGCGATGGGGATCGGTCCCGGCGACGAGGTGATCTGCCCGACCTTCACCTTCTATGCGACGGCGGAGGCCATCGTCCGCCGCGGCGCTACACCTGTCTTCGCAGAGATCGACCCGGTGACGCTCAACCTCGACCCGGAGGACGTCGCCGCCCGGATCACGCAGCACACGCGCGCGATCATGCCCGTGCACCTCTTCGGCCGTCCCGCTGCGCTCGCCGAGCTGGCAGAGCTCGGCCCACCCGTGATCGAGGATGCGGCGCAGGCGTTCGGCTCGCCCGAGATCGCCCGCACGGGCCTCGCCTCGACCTTCAGCTTCTATCCGACCAAGAACCTCTTCGCACTGGGTGACGGGGGCCTGATCGCGGTCACCGACGAGGAGCTCGGCGAGCGGATTCGCCTGCTGCGCTTCCACGGCTCCAAGGCGAAGAAGACGTTCGAGCTCATCGGCTACAACTCGAGGCTCGACGAGTTGCAGGCCACCGTCCTGCGCGTCTTCTTGAGGCGCCTCGACGAGTGGACCCGTCTCCGCCGCGAGGCGGCCGCGCGCTACGCCGAGCTCGGGCTCGGCGCGCTGGTGGAGATCCCGCATGACGAGCCCGGCCACGTCTATCACCTCTTCGTCTGCCGCTCGCCCGAGCGCGACCGGATCCGCGCCGCGCTGAGCGAGGCCGAGATCGGCAACGCGCAGTACTACCTGCCGCCGCTCCACCTCCAGCCCGCGCTCCGCTATCTGGGCTACAAGGAAGGAGACTTCCCCGAGACCGAACGGGCTGCAGCCGAGAACTTCTCCGTCCCGTTCTGGGCGGGGATCGGCGCCGCGACGCAGGAACAGGTCGTTTCCGTCGTGCGCGAGGCGGCAACGGTCGAGGTGAGAACGTGAGGTCGCCGATCAACCGACATCGAGCGTGGCAGATCGCAGTCGACTCCTGCCTGGTCGCAGCCGCGTGGTATCTCGCCTTCCGCCTCCGCTTCGACCCGAGGATCCCGCCCTACTACCACACCCTCTTCGTTCGGACGATCTGGATCGTCCTGCTCATCCAGATCGTGGTCTTCATGCTCTTCGGGTTCTACAACCGCTGGTGGCGGTACGTGTCGACGCGGGACATGTGGGGAGCGACCCGAGGTGTCTCGGTTGCCTGCCTCGTCTCCAGCCTCGTCGTCTACTTCGTGCAGCCCGTCCAGCAGATCCGCCTGCCCCGCTCGGTGGCGATCATGGACTGGCTGCTCCTGCTCGCGTTCGTCGCGGGCTCACGGCTGCTGGCGCGAACCCTGATCGAGCGGCCCGCCGCCCGCGAGTTGATGGCCCGCGGCAAAGAGGTGGTCGTCGTGGGCGCCGGAGACGCTGCGAGCCTGATCCTCAAGGAGATGCTCAAGTCGCCGGCCCTCGGCTACACGCCCATCGGCCTCCTCGACGACGACCCCCGCAAGCGCAACCTGCGCGTCCACGGCATTCGCGTCCTTGGGCCCACCGACGAGCTGCGTCGTGTCCTGCGCGAGCAGAAGCCGGACGAGGTGCTGATCGCCATCCCCCGCGCGTCGGGTGAGCTGCGCCAGAAGATCGTCACGATCGCGCGGGAGGGAGGCGTGCCCGTCAAGACCTTGCCGGGCCTGCACGAGCTGATCTCGGGCGACTCCAACCTGGCGATGCAGATCCGGCCGGTCCAGGTCGAAGACGTGCTCGGCCGCGAGCAGGTCGAGGTCGATCTGCACAAGGCGGCGGCGTACCTGAAGGACGAGACGGTCCTCGTTACCGGCGCCGGAGGCTCGATCGGCGCGGAGCTCTGCCGTCAGGTGGCCCGGATCGGCTGCAAGCGCCTGATCCTCGTCGACCAGGCAGAGACGCCGCTCTTCGAGATCGAGCGCGAGCTCGTCTCGGAGCGGTCCTTCTCGCCCTGCGTCCCGGTGCTTGCCGACGTCGGCAACCGCGGGAAGATGCGACAGATCTTCGATCGTTACCGCCCGAGCGTGGTCTTCCACGCGGCCGCCTACAAGCACGTGCCGCTGATGGAGGCCAACCCGCTCGAGTCCGTCCGCAACAACACGCTCGCCACCAAGGCGGTGGTGGACGTCACCGCCGAGTTCGGGGTCGATCGCTTCGTGCTCGTGTCCACGGACAAGGCCGTCAACCCGAAGACCGTGATGGGGCAGTCGAAGGCTCTGTGCGAGTGGATCGTCGAGGCTTTCGGGCATCGGCAGGACGTGAAGACGCGCTTCGTCGCCGTCCGCTTCGGCAACGTCCTGGGCTCGTCCGGCAGCGTCATCCCCATCTTCCGGCGCCAGATCGAGCGCGGCGGGCCGGTCACGATCACGCATCCCGAGATGACACGCTTCTTCATGACCATCCCGGAGGCCGTCTCCCTGATCGTGCAGGCGGGGTCGATCGGCGGGCGCGGCGAGATCTACGTGCTGGACATGGGCGAGGCGGTGCGGATTGAGGATCTCGCCCGGAACATGGTCCTGCTCTCCGGTCGGGATCCGGAACGGGACGTCCCCATCGAGTACGTCGGAGTTCGCCCCGGCGAGAAGCTGCACGAGGAGCTCTGGTCGGCGGGCGAGACGGTCTCGGCCACCCAGCACGCCAAGATCATGCTGCTCACCCGGCCGCCCATCGACCCGACCTGGATGGACGAGGAGCTGGCCGAGCTGGAGCGCCTCGTCGAGGCCGGGGAGACGCTGGACCTCGTGGCACGGCTCGGGGCGATGATGCGTGAGCCGCACCGAGCCTGGGCGCAGCCCTTCGCCGAGCGGTCGTTACCCTTCGACGGCTGACAGCAACAGCTCGAGCAGCACGCGCGGGTCGCGACGGACGTGCAGGTCGTCGGCGTGGAGGCGCTTGCGCAGGTCGAGGGCCCGCGGATCCGTCAGCGGTTGTAGCCGTTCCTCTCTGATCAGCGCCTCGTCCACGCCTCCCAGCCGTCCCCCGTACGTCGTGTAGACCGGGACGCCGAGCGCGGCCGCCTCCCGGTTCATCGTCCCGCCGGCCGAGACGACGACGTCGGCGAGCGCGATCAAGCTCTGGGCGTCGACGGCGCGCTCCGGGACGATGAGGGACGGCAGCGACAACCCGCGGACGAACTCGCGCTGCTCGACGGTTCTCGGTAGGACGACCGCGTGCACCCCTTCGTGGCGCCCGAGCAGGTCGACCACCTGGGGGAAGAGCGGATTCGAGCGCCGATGGTAGAGCGAGACGTCCGGGGGAGGACGAAGGACGACCAGAACCCGGTTCGGATCGATCTCCCAGGGAGCGAGCATGCCCGGGTCCGGCTCGAAGTCGGCGAGGTAGTACTCCTCCTTCAGGCCCGGGTACTGGAGAAGCTTGGGCGGGCGCGCTCCGTACGTCGCGAGACGCTCCGGCGGGATGGCGGCCGGAACGACCACTTTGGTAGCGGCGCGACACCCGAGCTGATGCTGGAGCCACGCGAACTCGTAGTCGAACGTCGTGGCGCTCGGAACCCCGAGGCGCCGGGCGGTCATCGTCAATTCGTGCGAGCCGTGGGCGAGGGCCACGTCGAAGCGGCGGTCGGAGGCCCAGCGCCGGAGGGCACCCAGCCGGGACTCGAGCGCCCGCGCCTTGCCGAGCCTCGAACGACCCCCGTGCCGCCCGACGACCGTGGCGTCGATCCCGTGCAACTCGAGCAGTTGGAGCGTCTGCGCGTAGTCACGGGCCGTCACCTCGACCTCGTGGCCATCGTGCTTGAGCAGCCGGATCAGGGGTCGGAAGACCAGCACGTGGGCGCTGGCCGTCATGTCGATCCAGACGCGCATCTAGAAACGCTCCTCGAGCTTGAAACGCAGCGCGACGATGAGCGTGTCGTCCGGGATCGGCCGCTCGAAGAAGCGCTCGTGCGCAAGGCGCCAGTCCTCCACCGATTCGAACCTTTCGCCCTCGTCGTGGGCGAAGTCGAGGTCGATCTCGCCGGCAGGGACGATGCGCGCCTCGGTTACCTCGACGATCCCGACCGGCTGCTCTTCGGCGTCGTGGAGCAGGTAGCGATCGCCCGGGCGAGGTGGGCTCTCACCGTCCTCGGCCAGGCCGGCCGTAGCGGTCTTCTCGCCGCTGAGGACGGCCGCCACCAGCCGGCGGCGCAGCTCGGTACCGGGGTAGCCGAGCCCGAGCGGCGGCAGCTCTGTCACCGGACGAGCGACTCCATACGCGCGCTGACGAGCGTCGCCGGCGTCCGCTTCACGTGCCGCTCGTACCAGAGCGTGAAGGCCAGCAGGCCCCACAACTGCCGCGAGAGATCCTCCCGGCCGGAGACGTGCGTGTCGATCACGCGGGTCACCGCCTCTGGCCTGAAGAAGCCGTGTCTTCGAAGCGTGTCGGCCGCGAGGGTCTCGCGCGCGAGCGGCTCCAGCTCCCCCCGCAGCCATGCGGCGGCAGGAATGGAGAAGCCCCGCTTGCGCCCGTGCACCACGCTGCGCGGGAGCAGCGGCTCGACCGCCTGCCGCAGCAGCACCTTCTTCCGCAGGCCGCGCACCTTGTGCCGGTCCGGCAGCTGGAGGGCGAAGCCGGCCACGAGCGGGTCGAGGTAGGGCACCCGCACCTCGAGCGAGTGCGCCATCGAGGCCCGATCGGTCTTGACGAGCAGGTCGTCGACGAGATAGAGGCCGAGGTCGACGTCCTGGAGCCGTGCGAGCAGCTCCGCTCCCTCGGTCTCGGCGAAGCGCTCTCGGTAGAGGTCGACGGGATCGAACTCGCTGCGCCGGCCGGTGAGCTCGGCGCGCGCGTCCGTGGAGAAGATCTCCTTCCAGCCGTGATGGCGCTCCAGCGGCGGCAGGTGCGCTGCGCGTACGAAGCGCTTCGCCCGGTAGTCCAGGCTCGTTCTGCCCGCCGAGCTGGGAAGGCGCTCGACGAGCGGCCGTGCCAGGCGCGCGGCCGCTCCTGCTCGCTCCGCCAGGCGATCGGCGACGTAGGTGTAGTACCCACCGAAGAGCTCGTCTCCACCCTCCCCCGAGAGGGCGACCTTCACGTCCTGCGCCGCGAGCTGCGAGACGAGGTACGTCGGGAGGGCCGAGGAGTCGGCAAAGGGCTCGTCGAAGGCGTCGGCGAGGGCGGGCAACAGCAGCGCTGCATGCGGCCGGAGAACGAGCTCGCGGTGCCGGGTCGCGTAGCGCTCGGCCACGAGGCGTGCGTCCCGGAGCTCGTCGAACGACTGCTCATCGAATCCGATCGAGAACGTGCGTACGGGCTCGGAGGACTCCTGCGCCGCGAGCGCGGCCAGAGCGCCCGAATCCACACCGCCGGAGAGCAGCACGCCCACCGGGACGTCCGCGACGAGGTGCGCCCGCACCGAGTCCCGCAGTCGAGCGCGCAGCTCCTCGGCGAGGAACGCCGCGTCGTCGGTCCGCAGCTCCTCGGCGCGGGCCGGCGACGGACGCGCGTAGCGCTCCAGTCGTGATGCGCCCTCTTCCCAGACGAGCAGGTGCCCGGGCGGAAGCTTCAGCGTGTGCCGGAAGATCGAGAACGGCGCCGGGATCGAGTTGAAGGCGAGAAAGCACTCGAGCGCGTCGAGGTCGACCTCGTCACGCGGCAGCGCGCGCAGCTCGGAGGCGAACTCGAGGCCGTCGCCGGGCGCCCGGTAGTAGAGCGGCTTGATCCCGAAGCGATCGCGGGCGAGGACGAGCCTTCGGCGAGCCGCGTCCCAGAGCGCCAGCGCGAACATGCCGCGCAGCCGCCCTGCGAAGGCATCGCCCTCCTGCTCGTAGAGGTGGGCGAGCACCTCGGTGTCGCTGTGCGTCCGGAAGCGATGGCCGGCGAGCTCGAGCTCGGCACGCAGCTCGCGGTAGTTGTAGATCTCCCCGTTCTGGACGACCTGCACGGTGCCGTCCTCGTTCGAGAGCGGCTGGTCGCCGGTCTCGAGGTCGATGATGGAGAGGCGCCGGGCCGCGATGCCGATCGGGCCGTCGACGTAGGACCCGTCCGAATCGGGCCCGCGGTGAGCGAGCGTCGCGCTCATGGCCTCGAGTCTGGCGGGATCGACGGCGCCGGAGGCCTCGGCGATGCCGCAGATCCCGCACACGGCCGCCCACTCTACAAGTCATCCTTTGGCACAGCCGCGTTTCCACGCGAGCCTGCTGAGCTAGCGATCCGCTCCGACCGAGCCGCGAAGGGATTGTCGAACCACGCGCCAGCCAGTCGCCAGGACCGTGCGCAGATAGAGGCGCACGGAGCGGTCGGCGATCCATTCGAGATCGTGTGCAAGCTTCTCGGCCCACGACTCCTCGCGCCCCATCCGCATCTGCGCGAAGCCCGTTAGCCCGGGCCGGACCACTAGCCGTTGCCAGTATTGTGGGATGTCGCCCGCGAGCTGCTCGAAGAACGCAGGCCGGATCGGCCGCGGCCCCACGAAGCTCATGTCGCCCCTCAGCACGTTCCAGAGCTGCGGGATCTCGTCGAGCTGCGTCGCGCGCAGCCAGCTGCCGAGGCGTGTGACCTCGGCTTGCGTTCGCCTCGTCAGCTCCTCGCCGTAGTACGGGCCGAGCCGTGTCTCCGCGTCGGGCCGGAGCGTTCGGAACTTCAGCATCGCGAAGATGCGACCCCCACGGCCAACGCGCTCGCCGCGGTAGAAGAGCGGCCGGCCACCGGCGATCAGCACCGCCCCTGCGATCAGGACCGAGACCGGCAGGAGCAGGAGCAGGAAGAAGGCGGAGAGCCCCACGTCCATCGTCCGCAGCGCCGCATCGCCGAGACGGCGGCCCGGCGCCCCCTGCGCCAGCCGGGTGTACCGCTGCGCGAGCGACTCAGCCTGCACCGAGAGGCGGAGTCTATTCGAATTCAGCCATAATGATTCCTTATGGACACGCGCCAGCTTGCTGCATTTTGCGCGGTCGTCGAGCGGAGGAGCTTCTCCCAGGCTGCCGCGCGGCTCGGCGTGACCCAGCCGGCCGTCAGCCTTCAGGTCCGTGGGCTCGAGAAGCGCCTCGGCACGCAGTTGCTCGACCGCTCCGGCCGACGGGTCGTCCCCACCGAGGCAGGTCTTCGCCTCTACCGCGGCGCCCAGCGCCTGCTCCAGCTGGAAGAGCAGCTGCTCACGGAGGTGGCAGGCCAGGACGAGCAAGCCGTCGCGGGCAGTCTCGAGATCGGCGCCTCCACCGGGCCCGCGGCGATCGTTGTGCCCCTGCTCCTGTGTGAGTTCAAGCAGCAGAACGGGGAGATCAAGGTGGAGCTCTCCGTCTCCGACACCCAAACGGTCGTCTCGCGCGTCGCCGACCGCGAGCTCGAGCTCGGCATCGTCGGCGCCGCGCGCCGGCACCGGTCGGTCTCCTTCGAGCCGTTCTTCACGGACGAGGTCATCCTGGCGTGTCCGCCGGGTCATTCCTTCGCCGGTCGAGCGGTCAAGCTCGACGAGTTGAAGGAAGGGCCGCTGGTCCTGATGCAGGAGGGAGCCGGAGTCCGGCTGTTGATCGAGGACGAGCTGCGCCGCAAGGGCCGCCGGATCCGCGAGCTCGGCTCGGGCCTCGAGCTCGGCCTTCAGGAGTCCGTCCGCAGCGCCGTGCAGGCGGGTTTCGGCGTCACCTTCGTCTCCCGCAGGGCAGTCGAGCCGGAGCTGGCCGCGGGGACGATCGCCGAGGCGAAGGTCGACGGGCTCGACCTCGCCCGCCAGATCTGGATCGCGCGGGCGAAGGGACGTGCGTCGAGCCGCGCCGCCGAGGCCTTCCTCTCCTTTGCCCGCGAACGGCTGTGATCGTCCGCTGGGGCCTCGCAGAGCTGGGGCCTCTTCTGTCCGAGCTCGGCGTGGAGCGCCCGCTGCTCGTGACGAGCGAGCGTTGGCGTGACCTCGACCTGCCCGTGGGGCAGCGCTTCACCGGGGTTCGTCCTCACGCCCCGCTCGAGACCGTGCGGCAGGCGATCGGAGCGGCCACGGGCGTCGGCGGGTTGGTCGGACTGGGGGGCGGAAGCGCGATCGACACGGCCAAGGCCGTCTCGGCGCAGACCGGGTTGCCGCTCGTCGCGGTGCCGACGACATACGCCGGAGCGGAGTGGACGCCGTACTTCGGCATGCGGGACGAGCAGCAGCGGGTGAAGACGGGTGGCTCCGGCGCCCACACCGTCGCCATCGTGTACGAGCCTGAGCTCACGCTCGGACTGCCGTGGAGCGAGACGGGAGGCACGGCGATGAACGCGCTCGCCCACTGCGTCGAGGCGCTCTATCCCGGCGATCTCGCCGAGGCGCGACAGGGTGCCGCAGGAATCGAGCAGTGGCTTCCGCGCGTCCTGGCAGAGCCCGGCGATCGGAAGGGCCGTACCGGCCTGCTCGAGGCGGCGCGGTTCGCGGGTGAGGCTCTCGCGAAACATGGTCTGTACCTGGGTCACGCCATGGCGCAGGCGCTCGGCGGGCGTTACGGGCTCCCGCACGGGGCGCTCAACGCGATCTGTCTGCCGGCGGCAATGCGCTTCAACGAGTCGGTCGTGCCTGAGGCGATCGCCGCCGTCCCGGTGGAGACCGTCGAGGAGCTCGCGCGCCTGGCCGGCTACACGCGGCTCCGGGAACTGGGGGTGCCGGCGGAGGAGCTCGACGAGGTGGCGGACGCCACGGCGGTCCGGGGTGGGGCGCGCGCGAACCCCCGGCCGGCGAGTCCCGAGGAGATCGCAGAGCTGCTGCGATCCGTCTGGTAGCGACACCGGGATAATCCCTCATTATTCCTGGCATTAGGTATCATCGGCCGGTGCCCGAGTCGTGGTCATTCAGCGTTCTCGTGATCGGCAGCGGAGCTTCAGGACTCGCCGCCGGCGTGTCCGCCCAGCGCGCCGGTGCCAGCGTCTGTCTCGCCGCGAAGGGTGCGTTGCAGTCATGCAACTCGGCCAAGGCGCAGGGCGGGATTCAGGCCGCGTTCGGCGAGGACGACTCGCCTGAGCTGCACGCCGAGGACATCTGGAAGAGCTCGCACGAGACGGCCGACATGCGGCTTGTCGAGATTCTGACCAGCGAGGCCCCAAGCGCGATCCACTGGCTGGAGGAGCTCGGTGTCGACTTCACCAAGGAGAACGGTGGGTACCGCCTGGCCCGCTGCGGCGGCGCGTCCCGCGAGCGCCTGCTGCAGGTGGGTGACCGGACTGGCCACGCCATCACCAAGGCTCTTCGCGACGCGCTCGAGGCGTCTCAGGCGACCATCCTGCCCAAGTCGCCCTTGCGCGAGCTCGAGCCGATCGAGAACGGCTGGCGGGCGCGCTGCGGCGAGCACGTGATCGAGGCTGCGACGGTCGTGCTGGCCGCCGGGGGGCGCTGCTACCGGGTGGCCGAGGAGCGCGGAGAGCTCACGACCAACCATCCCGGCGCCACGGGCGAGGTGACGCAGATCGCGGTCGAGCTCGGTGCCGAGGAACGCGACCTCGAAGCCCTCCAGTACCACCCGAACGGCGGAGCGTGGCCCCCGAACATGCAGGGGTACTCGATCCCCGAGACGACGCGCGCGTACGGCGCCGTCTTGCTGAACGCCGACGGCGAGGAGTTCACCGACTCCCTCGGCCCGCGGGACGCGGTCTCACAGGCGATCGTCGAGGAGGTGGAGAAGGGCAAGGGGGTGGAGACGCCTGACGGCCGCCCAGCGGTCTACCTCGACACGCCGCGCATCGCCGAGCGCGACGCGCAGATCTCACTCCCCTACATGCTGCGCCGGTACCGTGCCGCGGACATCGACCCGCTCCGCGAGCCAATCCTCACGTACCCCGTCCTTCACTACCAGAACGGAGGGCTCGTCATCAACATTGACGCACAGACGACCCTCGAAGGCCTCTTTGCCTGCGGCGAGATCGCCGGGGGCACCCACGGGCGCAACCGGATGATGGGCAACAGCCTGCTCGAGTGCTGCGTCTTCGGTCGCAGAGCAGGTCGCGCAGCCGCCACTCGGAGCAACGCATGATCACCACCGATCTCCAGGGAATCGTCGAGGACGCTGCCGCCCACCTGTACGTCTGGGCCCTCAAGGACATCCCCCAGGACCTTCGCGACGCGCTGAAGGCGGCACAGGCCCGCGAGACGTCCGTGCCGGGAAAGCGCGTGCTGGACACGATCGTCCGCAACGTCGGCGTGGCCGACGACCAGCAGAACCTCGTCTGCCAGGACACCGGGATCGCCGTGTACACCTGCCGCGTCGGTGAGGGCTTTCCTCTCCACCCCGTACGGATCTACCAGGCGCTGAAGGCGGGGACCGAGCGCGCGACCCTGGAGCACCCGCTGCGCTCGAACGCCGTGCACACGATCACCCGCGAGAACACGGGACCGAACACGGGCTACCGGCTGCCGATCGTGCACTGGGAGTTCGTCCCAGACTGGGACGGCCTGGACGTCAAGTGCGTGCCGAAAGGCTCCGGCTCCGAGAATATGAGCTTCCTGAAGATGTGCGTGCCCGCCGACGGCGTGCGTGGGATCAAGCAGTTCGTGCTCGAGTCGATCGTCGGGGCGGGCGGAAAGCCATGCCCGCCGGGGATCGTCGGCGTCGGCGTCGGCGGCTCGGCCGACTACGCCATGTATCTGGCGAAGGAGGCGATTGCTCGGCCGGTTGGGACGCACAACCAGGATCCGGAGGTGGCCAAACTCGAGGATGACCTCTACCAGCTGCTGAACGAGACCGGGGTGGGCCCGATGGGGCTTGGCGGCGACGTGACCGTGCTGGCCGTGCACGTCGAGCACGCCGACACCCACATGACGCTGAACCCGGTCGCGGTCAACTACCAGTGCTGGGCGGCCCGCCGCGCATCTGCGCACGTCTCGGCCGACGGCGTCGTCGACTTCGATCGCGAGGCCTGAGCCGTGCCTTTGTGGATCGATTGTCACCGAATCGGCGCAGTGCCAGTGTCAGGCACTCGGCCATGTCCAGTGGAAGGAATTTTGCGCTCGTGTTCCAGTACGAGTGCCAGGCACTGGGGTACGTTCGGGTACGGAGAAGAAGCATGATGGCGAGTCACCGCCTCACTTTCCCGACCACCGAAGCCGAGATCCGCAAGCTCCGAGCGGGCGACGAGGTGGTCGTGGACGGCCACATCGTCGGCATCCGCGACCGCACCCAGATCCGGATCTTCGACCAGGGCGTCGAGCCGCCGTGGGACTTGAACGGGGCGTTCCTGCTCCACACGGCGCCCGGCGTACGCAAGCTCGGCGAAGGCCGCTACGAGCCGGTCTGCATCGGCACGACCACGTCGGCGCGCATGGTGCGTTTCACGGAGCCGCTCGGGGCGCAGTACGGCGTGCGCGCGATCTGCGGCAAGGGCGGGCTGCCGGACGAAGCGATCGAGCCAATGCAGCGCCTCGGGATGGTCTACTTCGCGATCGTCGGAGGAGCGGCGGCCCTCGAGACCACGCAGATCGAGGAGATCGAGGAGGTGGCCTGGGAGGAGCTGATGCCGGAGTGCCTCTGGCGCTTCCGAGTGAAGGACTTCGGCCCCCTCACGGTCGGCATCGACTCGCACGGCAACTCGGTCTACCACGACGTCCAGACCGAGGCCCGCAAGCGACTGGAGGGGATCCTTGAGCGCATCTGAGACGCCCTTCGACCTCGGCCTGCCCCCGCGGGCGGCGGGGCTGACGCACGTGATCGACAAGGGCCTCGGCCCCAGGGCGGTCGAGGACCTACTCGAGACTGCGGGCGACTTCGTCGACATCGTCAAGCTCGGCTGGGGGACGGGGTACGTGACGCGCAACCTCGACCGGAAGCTCGCCCTCTACCGGGAGGCCGGCAAGCCGATCGTGTGCGGCGGAACGTTCCTCGAGGCCGTCTGGGCGAAGGACAAGCTGGAGGAGTACCGCGCCTGGCTCGTGGCTCGTGGATTCACGTACGTCGAGATCTCCGACGGAACGCTCGAGATCCCGCGGGAGCGCAAGCTCGAGCTGATCGGCGACTTCGCCCGGGACTTCACCGTCCTCTCGGAGGTGGGCTCCAAGGACGCGGATGTCGTCTTCGCGCCCTACCAGTGGGTCGAGTGGATCAAGGAGGAGCTCGAGGCCGGCGCCTGGAAGGTGATCACCGAGGCCCGCGAGTCTGGAACCGCCGGCATCTTCCGCCCGACGGGCGAGATGCGGACGGGTCTCGTCGACGAGATCGTGCACGAGATCGACTTCCGCGACCTGATCTTCGAGGCTCCCGCCAAGAGCGCTCAGGCGTGGTTCATCAAGGAGTTCGGGCCTGAGGTCAATCTCGGGAACATCCCGCCTGAGGAAGTGATCCCGCTCGAGACGCTGAGGCTCGGGCTCCGCGGCGACACGCTGAAGGAGGTACTGCTTCGTGTCGATCAGCCTGTTTAGGGACAGACTTCAGTCTGTCCCGCAAGACCTGAAGTCTGTCCCTGAGGATGCGGAGCGGCTGAGCGCCGAGGAGCTGATCCTCGCCTGTCACGAGCAGTTCGGGGACAAGCTCTGCCTCACCTGCTCCTGGCAGAAGCAGTCGTCCGTGCTCGTGCACATGGTCTCCGAGCTCGGGCTCGACATCGACGTGGTCGAGCTCGACACGCATCTCTTCTTCCGTGAGACCTACGAGACGCGCGACCGCCTGATCGAGCGCTACGGGCTCAACCTGCTGCGACCTGAGATCCCGACCGTGGCCGAACAGCACCGCCGCGAAGGCCCGAACCTCTGGGAGCGGGATCCCGACCGCTGCTGCCAGATCCGCAAGGTGGAGCCGCTCCTGCGCGCGCTCGAGCCCTACGACGCCTGGATCTCGGGCATCCGCCGCGACCAGTCGCCCAGCCGGGCCGGGACGCCGAAGCTCGACTGGTCCGACCGCTACGCGGTGTGGAAGGTGCACCCCCTCGCCGACTGGGACGAGAAGCGGGTTTGGGCGTACATCAACGTCAACGAGATCCCCTACAACCCGCTGCACGAGGCCGGCTACCGGTCGATCGGCTGCATTCCCTGCACGCGGCCGATCGAACCCGGCGAGGAGGAGCGGGCGGGCCGCTGGGCGGGCTCCGACAAGCTCGAGTGCGGAATCCATCTCGACACGCGAATCGACGGCGAAGGGAAGGAATGACTCATCACATTCACCCGGTCGACCACCCCGAATCGAGCAAGGTCGCCGGGGGCGGCTTCACGCTCTGGTTCACCGGGCTCTCGGGATCCGGAAAGACCACGATCGCGCACCTGGTCGGCCCAGAGCTGGAGCGGCGCGAGAGGATCGTCGAGTACCTGGACGGCGACGTCGTCCGCACGCACCTGTCCAAGGGCCTCGGCTTCTCGCGCGAGGACCGCGACGCCAACATCGAGCGCATCGGCTGGGTGGCCTCTCGGCTGACCCGTCACGGGGGCGCCGTGATCGTGGCCGCGATCTCTCCTTACCGCGGGACGCGCGACCGTGTCCGGGCGATGGTCGAGGAGTTCGGCCCGTTCGTCGAGGTGTACGTGGCCGCGTCGGTCGACGAGTGCGAGCGCCGCGACGTGAAGGGGCTGTACGCGAAGGCTCGCGCGGGCGAGATCACCGGCTTCACCGGGGTCGACGATCCGTACGAGGAGCCCGCGGACGCGGAGCTCGTGCTGGACACCGAGCAGCACGACCCCGAAGAGAGCGCGCAGCTCGTGCTCGAAAAGCTCGAGGAGCTGGGGCTCGTCGAGGCCGGAATTCGAGCATGAGCGCGGTCACGGAGGCGACCGACCGTCTGATCAGGCCGCACGGCGGAAAGCTCGTCGATCGCACCGGTGATCGCCCGGACGGCGTCGAGCGCCTCGAGTCGCTGACGCTGACCTCGCGCGAGTTGTCGGATCTCGACATGCTCGCCTCCGGCGCGCTCTCGCCACTCGAGGGCTTCATGGGCCCGGCCGACTACGAGCGCGTGCTCGAGGAGATGCGATTGCAGACCGGATTGCCCTGGGGGCTACCGGTTTGCCTCGCGGTCGAGCGAGCGCCTGGAGGCGACCGGGTCGCGCTCACCGACGAGTCGGGGCGGCCGCTGGCCGTGCTCGAGGTCGAGGACGTCTACAGCTACGACAAGGAGCGCGAGGCCGAGCGCTGCTACCGGACGACGGACGACGCGCACCCCGGGGTCGCCCGGCTCTACGCCCAGCATCCCCTGTACCTCTCCGGCCGCGTGAGCGTCTTCGAGCGCGTGCCGCCGGCATACCCCGAGCTCGCGCTCGACCCGGACGAGACTCGCCGCGCCTTCGCCGAGCGGGGCTGGAAGCGGGTGGTCGGCTTCCAGACCCGGAACCCGATCCACCGCGCGCACGAGTACCTAACGAAGGGCGCGCTCGAGACCGTGGACGGTCTCCTGATCCACCCGCTCGTGGGCGACACGAAGTCGGACGACGTGCCCGCCGAGGTGCGGATTGCCTGTTACCGCGTGCTGCTCGACAACTACTACCCCGCCGGGCGGGTGGTGCTCTCCGCCTTTCCGGCGGCCATGCGCTACGCGGGTCCCCGCGAGGCGATCTGGCATGCGATCTGCCGCAAGAACTACGGCTGCTCGCACTTCATCGTCGGCCGTGACCACGCCGGCGTCGGCAGCTACTACGGGACGTACGACGCTCAGCTGATCTTCGACGAGTTCGAGCCGCACGAGCTGGACATCGAGCCCATGCTCTTCGAGCACGCCTTCTGGTGTCGCGTGTGCGCGCAGATGGCAACGCCAAAGACCTGTCCTCACCCGGACGACGATCACGTCGCCCTCTCGGGGACGAAGGTTCGCGAGCTGCTCTCCTCGGGCGAGCTGCCTCCCGCGGAGTTCTCGCGACCCGAGGTGGCCGAGGTCCTGATCAGCGCCTATCGGTGACCTGGCAGCTCGTTCTCGCAGGCCTCCTGATCGGGACCCTCGTCGGTCTGACCGGGATGGGCGGCGGCTCGCTGATGACGCCGATCCTCGTCATCCTCTTCGGGGTCAACCCGACGGTCGCGATCGGCTCCGACATTGCTCACGGCGCCATCTTCAAGACCGTCGGCGCATTCCAGCACCGGCGTATGGGCAACGTACGAGCCCAGCTCGCCGGCTGGATGCTCCTCGGGTCGGCGCCGATGTCCCTGGTCGGCGTCTCGCTTGCCAGCTGGCTCGAGCGCCACTACGGCGACAGCGTCGAGTCGGTGATGGGATCGGAGGCGCCCTGCTGTTCGGCTGCGTGGGCCTGGTGGCGAAGAACTTCATCGCCTCGAAGCCCGTCGACGACGACGCGTTTGCGCTCAGCGGCCGCGATCGGCTTGCCGCGTTCGTGATCGGCTTCTTTGGCGGCTTCGTCGTCGGCCTGACCTCGGTCGGGAGCGGCGTCTTCTTCGGACTGACGCTGCTCGTGCTCTTTCCCCTACGGGCGCACAAGGTGGTGGGAACGGACATCTTCCACGCCGCGGCCCTGCTCTACGTGGCCGGCCTCGGACACTTCATCGCCGGCAACGTCGACATGGGCATCGTGGGCTGGCTGCTGCTGGGCTCCGTTCCTGGGGTGCTGGTCGGAGGCCACCTCTCGCTGTCGGTCCCGGAGCGACCGCTCCGCCTCGTCCTTGCCGGCGTGCTCGGCCTTTCGGGCCTCAAGCTTCTGGACGTTCCCCAGGCCAGCCTCATCATCGTGATCGCCTTGGCCACCGGTCTGGGCGTCCTGCTCGTCTTCCTCGGCCGGCACAGCTGGGTCCGCTTCCAGCGCACCCGCAACGGCCAGGTGCACGCCGAGAGCGGCTGATGGACTAGGTTCTCGCCGACGGCGATGCGCACGGTCTGGGTCAGCTACGACACCATCGGTCGCGAATCCCTGGAAGCCGCTGCGGCGTCCGGCGCGACCGTCGTCGGCGTAGTCACGCTTCCCGGGCCGGTCGACCCGTTTCGATCGGGGCAGTGCTCGTTCGACGAGACGGCCCAGCGGCTTGGCGCGCGCCTGGTCGAGACGTCCGACGTCAACGCCGACGAGACGCTCGCGCAGGTCGAGGCGCTCGAGCCCGAGCTGATCTTCGTCGTCGGTTGGTCGCAACTCGTTCGCGATCCCTTCATCGCCCTCGCCCGGGAGGGGGTGTTCGGCATGCACCCGACGCTGTTGCCGCGCCATCGCGGGCGAGCGGCGATCCCATGGGCGATCCTCTCGGGGCTGGCCAAGACGGGCGTCACGCTCTTCGAGATCTCGGACGCCACCGCGGACTCCGGTCCGATCGTGGGTCAGGTCGAGGTCCCGATCGCCGCCGACGAGACCGCCACGTCTCTCTTCGAGCGCCTCACCGAGGCCCACGTGAAGCTGCTGCGCGAGTACGTCCCGCAGCTCCTCGAGGGACGGGCCCCGCGCATCCCCCAGGACCCACTGCGCGGGAGCGCGTGGCCGCGGCGAGCGCCCGCGGACGGGATCATCGACTGGGAGACGCGTGCCCCGTATCTCTACGACTGGGTTCGGGCGCAGACACGTCCGTATCCCGGTGCCTTCACCTACGTCGGCAACACGAAGGTGGTCGTCTGGCGGGCGCGGCCGGTCGAGGTCGAGACGCAGGCGCCGGCCGGGACGGTCGTGGACGAGCGGCCGGAGGGTCCGGTGGTCGCCTGCGGCGAGGGTGCGCTGCTGCTCGAGGAGGTCGAGTCGCCGCACCCGCTGGCGCTCGGGGCGGTGCTCGGATGACCTTCGCGGCCCTGGCCGGCTTCGGCATCCGCCCGGCAGAGCCGGGCTCCGCCGCCTGTCGCTGCTGGCGGCAGGATCCTTCGTCCTCGTCGCGAGTCCGTACCGGCCTGTACTGTCCCCGCTCCTCGGACTCGGCTCCTTTGCCAGCGACGACCCAGGGGCGCGAAGGATGAGCCGCGTGCTCGTCCTCGCCGCCCACCCCGATGACGAGGTGCTCGGGATGGGCGGGACGATCGCGGTGCACGTCGAGCGCGGGGACGCCGTGCGGATCGTCTGCGTGACGGACGGGAGCACGGCGCAGTACCCGGGCGACGGCCAGAAGCGGGCGCAGAAGGAGGACGAGGCGCGCCGCGCCGCCGCCGAGCTCGGCGTCTTCGACTACGTCCACCTCGATCTTCCCGACATGCGCCTCGATACCGTCGCGCACGTGGAGATCAACGGCGTGATCGAGGAGCACGTCCGCGACATGGCCCCGGACGTGGTGTACACGCCGCACCCGGACGTCAACCGAGACCACCAGGCTCTCTTCGACTCCGTGGTCGTGGCGACGCGGCCCGTGCCCGGACACCCCGTGCGCCGCGTGCTCACCTACGCGCCGACGTCGAGCACCGAATGGACGCCGGCGGGCGTGAACTGGTTCGTCCCCAACTGGTTCGTCGACATCTCGGGGATGCTGGAACGAAAGCTCGCCGCGTTCGCGCACTACGAGACCGAGCGGCGCGACTACCCGCACCCCCGGAGCGAGCGCGCGATCCGCGCCGCGGCGGAGCTGCACGGTGCGAGTTGCGGCTGCGAGTACGCGGAGCCGTTCGTCCTCGTGCGCAGCCTCGAGCAACACTAAGGGACCTTGAGGCGGACCGCGACGACCGTGCTCGTGCTGGCCGTGCTCGCCGGCAGCGCGGCCGCATTCGCGGTCAGCGAGGCGCTGAAGGTCCAGCGGGCGACGATCACCGACACCCACATCAGCAAGGTGTTCTCGCCCGTCTGCGGCTGCGGCAAGGGCCGGGCGAGGATCGAGTTCCGGCTGACCCGGTCGGAGCGCCTGACCATCGACGTCCTGGACGCCGACGGAGAGCCGGTCCGCAGGCTGGTCGACGGCCACTCCTTCGGGCGCGGTCGTCACCACTTCACGTGGAACGGCCGCGACGACGCGGGGAAGGTGGTGCCAGAAGGGCCCTACAAGCCGCGTGTGCGCCTCCATGAGACCGGCAGGACGCTCGTGCTTCCGAATCCCATCCAGGTAGACGTCACGCCGCCGCGTATCGCCCTCGTCTCGCTGCGGCGGGTGTTTTCGCCCGACGGCGACGGCCGGGCGGACGTGCTCCGCGTCCACTACCGGGTCAGCGAGCACGCGCACGGCCTCCTCTACGTGAACGGAAAGCGGCGCGTGCGGAGCCGCTTCCAGGCTCTGCGCGACGAGCTCGACTGGTTCGGGAGAGGCGATGGGCGACGGCTTCCTCCGGGGAGCTACCGGATCAGCCTCGTCGCGGTCGATCGCGCCGGCAACCGCTCCCGGCCCGTCCCTGCCGGCTTCGTTCGCATCCGCTTCGTCGAGCTGCCGGACCGCGTGTTCCGGGTGCCGGCGGGCGAGCGGCTGACCATCCCCGTCTCCACAGACGCGCCACGCGTGCGCTACGTGCTGCGGCGGGGAGCGAGCATCGCCGCCTCGGGCAGGTCGGGACCGCGGATCCAGCTCGATGCGCCGGCCAAGCCGGGCCGCTACCGCCTGGTCGTCCAGGCGGCTCGCCACCGGGCCCAGGCGACCGTCGTCGTACGCAAGGGATGAGCGCAGCGCCGCTCTTCGTTCTCGGCGTCCGCCGCTCGGGGACGACGCTCCTCCGCGTCATGCTCGACCGGCACTCGCAGCTGGCCGTTCCGGACGAGTCGTACTTCATTCCGCAGCTCGCCGACCGCCATCGGGGGGCGATCGACGTCGGGCGCTTCGCGGACGACCTGCGCCGGATCGAGACGCTGGGCGAATGGCAGGTCCCTGTGGAGGAGGTGCGGGCGCGGCTGCGGCCGGGCATGCCCGTCGGAGAGGCGATCGGCGCCGTCTACGACGTGTACGCGGCTCGGCAGGGAAAGCCGCGCTGGGGCGACAAGACCCCCATGTACATGCAGCACCTCGGCCTGCTCCAGCGCCTCTTTCCGGATGCCCTCTACGTGCACCTGATCCGGGACGGTCGCGACGCCGCGCTCTCCTTTCTCGCCATGCCCGAGGGGATCGTGACCAAGACCTGGGCCCATCCCCGCTCGGCGGCCGACTTCGCCTGCCAGTGGCGCACGGAGGTCGCGGCGGCGCGCCGGCTCGGGGACCGCGTGGGCGCGCGGTACCTCGAGGTCCGCTACGAGGAGCTTGTCACCGAGTCCCAGGGCGAGCTACGCCGGATCTGCGACCTGGCCGGACTCGCCTTCGAGACGGGGATGCTCGACTACGCAGGTCGGGTCGACGTCTCGGCGAAGCCGCACCAGCAAAGCCTGACCAGACCTCCGACGCCCGGACTGCGCAACTGGCGCACCGAGCTGGCGCCGGCCGATGTCGCCGCGTTCGAGGAGATCGCCGGCGACATTCTGCGCGAGGTGGGCTACGAGGCGACGAGCGGACCCACCGTCACCGGCCGCCTGCACCTGCTTTCGTATTCCGCGGGGACGGCTGCTTGGCGCGGCGCCGGGTACGCGCTCCGCCGCTCGCCCCTTTGGCGGCGGCGGCACCCGCCGCTCTCCTGACGCTGATCGGGTTGCATGGTGCGGGGACTTGCCGCCGGCCGCCCTCCTATACTCCCGCGATTGGTGCCAAGCATCGCGTCTGTTAGAGGATTCCTCCGCCGCGAGCCTCGGCTCTTCCTCCTCGAAATGGCGCCGAAGGGCTCGGTGTGCGCTGAGATCGGCGTGTGGCAAGGCGACTTTTCGGCGCGAATCCTCGACCTCGTCAAACCGTCGAAGCTCCACCTTGTTGACCCGTGGCAGTTCGTCGCTGCCGAGCCATACCGGCAGGCCCGCTACGGCGGCCTCCGAGCTCATGGGCAGGCCGACATGGACCGCCTGTACACTCGGTTCTTCGGCGCTTTGCTTCGCCGATCGCACGGGGCAGCATCGAGGTTCACAGGTCCACTTCGGAGGCTGCCGCCGCTGAGTTTCAGGACAGCTACTTCGACTGGATCTACATCGATGGCAATCACCTCTACGAGTTTGTCCGGCGGGATCTCGAGCTCTACCTCCCTAAAGTGAAGAGCGGAGGCCTGATCGCCGGAGACGACTATGGCGAGACCGGCTGGTGGGAGGACGGAGTCACCCGCGCGGTCGACGAGTTTGTCGGCACCGGCCACTGTCGCCTCGTCTTGACCAGGGCGGGGCAGTTCGTCCTGCGGAAGCCGGAAGCTGCCGAGGCAGTCAAGGGCGCACCCGCGAGCGTCGCGCTCGAGCGCTCCGCGCTTTAGTGCCGCTCTGTACGCCCGGCGCCGCCGGAACCCGCCGCTCTCCTGACGCGCTGCTCGGGCGGGCTGTGGCGTCCGCGATACGCCACCAGAATCCCGTTCAGCGAGAAGAAGTAGTGGCGGTCGGTGGCGATACCCGGCGCGTACTTGCCAATGCCGACCCGCCAGACAACCTTGCCGTCCCTGAAGCGGACCGCGTACGTCTTCGTCTCCAATGTGGAGAAGAAGACGAGCTTGCCGACGACGAGGGCAGGCCCGAGGATCCGGCCGCCGACGTAGCGCCGCCAGAGTTCGCGCCCGGTCGCCGCGTTGTATGCGTGCAGGTATCCGTTGAAGTCGCCCACGAAGACGCGGCCGCGCGCGACCGCAGGGGTCGAGTAGCCATACGAGCTCAGGTCGTGCGTCCAGAGGGTCTTGCCGTTGGTGGCTCGGAGCGCAACCACCTTGCCGGAGCGCGAGATCGTGAACAGCCGCCGCCCGTCTGTGGACGGGCTCGCGTAGAAGCTCTCGTAGCGGACGACATCGCGCTTGATGTAGCGGGACCAGAGCTTGCGGCCGTTGCGGCGGTCGAGACAGAAGATCGAGCCTGCGTAGGTCGTGATGCACAGCCGGCGTCCGTAGATCGAGGGGCTGGAGTTGATGCGTCCACCGGTGTCGTAGGCCCAGCGGATGCGCCCATTTCGGACCTTCACCGCGAAGAGCCGACCGTCGGTTGCCCCGAAGTACACGGTCTTGCCGATCGCAAGCGGCGAAGACTCGACCTTGGCGGCGATGCGGAGCTGCCAGACCGTACTGCCGGTGTCGCGGTCGAGCGCGGTCACAGTCCCGTTCTTCGACGTGATGATCACGCGTGATTCGGCGATCGCCGGGGTGGACGGCTTCTCCCCCGGGAGCCAGCGTCTCCAGATGATGCGCCCCGTCAGCGCGTCGATCGCGTAGGTCGCGCCCCGGAACGTATTCACGTACAGCCGCCCCTGGCAGTAGCTCGGCGGGTATTCGATGTAGCCCCCAAGTCCGCGGGCCCAAACGGGCTTCGTCGGCTTGCCCAGGTGGATGTGGATCCGCGAGAGCGACCGCCCGGGGTTCCCGCCGAAGTTGAGCCAGCACGGCTTGTCGGCGGCGAGCACCGGCTCGACCTTGTGCTTTTTCCGCGGCTTGTGCACGCTGGGCTTGGGCCGCGTGAGCGTCACACCTTTGAGCTCGGTGTCGAGCCCGCCCGAGGGGCGATCGGCGACGACGAGGAAGTATGCGGCGACCAGGCCGCCGGCGACGAGCACGGCAGCACCTGCAACCCCGAGGATGATCCATCTCCGCATCGCGAGGACCGACGACGGCTAAGTCTGCCAGCGGACGCCGATGCCCCCGCGCGCCGACCGAGCGCTCAGCTGCCCAGCGCCTCCAGCTTCGCCGCCAGTCCCGACGCGCCCTCGCCGCCGTTCACGCGGACCCGCGCGAGCGTCCAGATGTCGTTTGGCCGCGCGAGCCCGTAGCGGGTGCTGGTCGCTCCCAGGTAGCCAGCCGCCTGCACGGCCCGGATGACGGCGTCGCTGTAACGGCCGGACGGGTAGCAGAAGAAGTCGACCGGTACGTGGAACCGGCCGCGCAGGAGACGCCGTGACTCGGCAACCTCCTTCCGCAGTTCCGCCGGCTCAAGCGTGGTCAGGTCGGGATGGTTGATCGTGTGCGAGTCGAGCTCCCAGCCGGCGGAGAGCAGGGCGCGGACGCGGGCCGGGGACAGGCCCCACGAGACGCGCTCGTTTCGAACCTCGAGATTGAGCACGCCCGGCCAGCGGAGGAAGCGCAGCACGGGCAGCGCGTTCAGATAATCGCTGCGGTAGCCGTCGTCGAAGCTGAGCACGATCGGCCGGGACGGAAGCGGACGCCCATCACGCCAATAGTGGTAGACGCGCTCAAGCGTCACCGCGCGGTAGCCGTTGAGGGCGAGCCAGCGCATCTGCGCGGCGAACTCGGCCTTCGGCACATAGAGCGCGGGGAACGGCGCGCCCGCGATCGGCGGCGCGATCACGTGGTACATCAGAATCGGAACGGGCCGGGAGTGGCCCGCCGTCGACCCTCCGGAAACCGGGCCGCAGGTGAGCACTGCCGCCGCGAGCACGAGCGCACGACGAGCGAGTCGCATCACCCTCGTCCGGTGTCCTCGGCAGCCGGTGCCCGGCCGATGCTGCGTCCGCGCGGCGGCGGTGTGCCGGGCTCCGTCTCGGGCAACCACGCGGGGGCCGCAGCGAGCGAGGCGGCGGCGACGGCGAGCGTGCCCCACATCAGCGGATCCTCGAAGAAGCCGCTGTAGAAGAGCGAATGGAGGAAGAGGACGAGGAACGCCGCGGCCAGTCCGAGCGCGAAGCCCTGGTGCCGACGGGCCGTGAGGAAGAGGAGCCGGACCGCGGCCGCCAGAAAGGCCAGGTAGAGGAGGAAGCCGACCACTCCGAGCTCGGCGAGGACGGTCAGCGGGGTCGTGTGCGATGCGTCCCGGCGCGCGGCGAGCCTCGACTTCGCCTCCTTGCTCGAGGCGAGCGGCTGCGACCCGATCCCCACGCCGACGAGCGGGTGGTTTCGGATCACTCTCGTCGTGACGGTGACGAGCCGCGAGCGGCCGCTGGTCGCCTTGCGCAGGGAGTGGCCTCGCGCGGTGGTCGCAGCCACCGCGCCGCCCGCCAGCGCTGCAACCAGGGCGGCGACGAGGACGATCTTCTTCGCGTGGCTATCGCCGAGCACGAGTGTCGCCACCAGTACCCCCACGAAGAGCACGGCCATGCTCGACTGCGAGTAGGAGAAGTAGAGCCCGGAGAAGATCAGGCCGACCCCGGCTGCGGCCGGCCAGAATTGCACCCTTCCCAGCCAGAGCACGACGACGAGGACGACGATGGCAAGCGCCAGGTGCCGCCCGTAGATGCTCGGATCCTTGAAGACCGAGGTGACGCGGAAGAACGTCGCATACGTGTTCGCCACCCGCAGGTCGTGGGCGAAGAAGACGGTCTTCGTCCACTCCTGCCAGATCCCCACGACGGCGAAGGCGCAGGCGAGGCCGACGAGCGTGACGGCGAGGGCCCGGGGCAGCCAGGCGGCGTACGGCGACCGGGCGACAACCGCCACGAGCGCGGCGAAGGGGAAGACGAAGAAGGCGAGCGCGATGCTTCCCTGCTGGAGGTCCTGAGCCCACAGCAGGGAGACGGCGTAGAAGCCGATCAGCGCGGCGGCGGGGACGGCGAGGAGCGGGAGGACCTCAGGAACAGGCCCCCGCACGGCCCCTATAAGCAGCGCGATTGATGCGGCGGCAAGGACGCCGTACAAGGGGACGAGCAGAAAGGCGTGCTGGTGGCCGAGGTCGACCGGGATCCGGAAGGGTGCGGCCGCGAGCAGCAGGACGGGGACGACGGCCGGGAACCGGGAGAGGGCCCAGCCGAGCGCGACGATCGCGAGAGTCACCGCGACGAGGGCGGCGATGCGCAGGGGCGAGTCGAGCCGCGAGAGGTCACTGCGCGGAACGAGGGCGACGGCGAGTGCCGTCTCGGCCGCCGCAAGCAACGAGAAGCCCACGAAGAGCGGTGCGCGGCCGCGCGCGGCGAGCACGCAAACGGAGCCGGCGGCCCCGAGCAGAGCCGCGATCTGGGCCAGGTCGCCGTGGGCCATGGGCAGCGGAGAGGTCAAGCCTAACCGCGACCGTGAGAGAATCAGGCGCGTGACCGGCTGGGACCGCATGCTCGTGCTGAAACGCGGGCGAACCCATGGTTCCCCCGCGACCCCCCTCCTTCGGTGGCATCCGGCGTGAGCGCGGCCTGGGAGCGCGTGCTCGTGCTGGCACCGCACACCGACGACGGCGAGTTCGGGTGCGGCGGGACGATGACGCGCCTGGTCGATGCGGGAGCCGACGTTCGCTACGTCGCCTTCTCGATCGCCACCAAGTCGCTCCCGGAGGGGTTCGCCCCCGACACGCTCTCGCAGGAGGTGCGCGAGGCGACGGCGGAGCTCGGCATCCCCGAGCAGAACCTGACCGTCCACGACTTCGACGTGCGCACGTTCCCGGAGCGGCGGCAGGACATTCTCGAGCTGCTGATCGCCCTCTGGGAGGACTGGCGCCCGGATGCCGTGTTCCAGCCGAGCCTGCACGACATTCACCAGGACCACCAGGTGGTCGCCGCCGAGGGCCTCCGCGCCTTCAAACGCACGACCATCCTGGGCTACGAGATCCCCTGGAACAACTTCGACTTCTCCTACCAGTGGTACTTCGCGCTCGAACAAGCTCACCTCGAGCGGAAAGTGGCGGCCCTCTCCAAGTACGTGTCCCAACAGCACCGGCGCTACTCGGACCCGGACTACATCTGGAACGTGGCCCGAACGCACGGCATCAACGTCAACCGCGAGTATGCCGAGGTGTTCGAGGTGTACCGCGTGGTGGCCTGATATGTCGCTCCCTCGGCGTGCCCAGCGCGCCCGTCACTCGATCGAGGGACTCGAAAGGACGGTGCTGGACACCGAGAATGAACCGGTGGCGGCAGTGGCCAAGGTGCGCGTCCTCGTCGCGGATGACGATCCGGCGTTCATCGAAGTCCTGCGAGCGCTGTTCGCGTTCGACGAACGGTTCGAGGTAGTCGGAGAGGCTGGCAACGGCGAGCAGGCGGTCGCGCTGGCGAGCGAGCTTGCCCCTGACGTCGTGGCACTGGACATCGTCATGCCGCTGATGGACGGAATCGAGGCGACGAGGCTGATTCGCGAGCGCCGGCCCGACTGCCGCGTCGTCCTGGTCAGCGGCTCGATCTTTCAGGAGCGGACCGGAAAAGGGGCCGAGGTCGCACAACTCGCCGGTGCGTCCGCCTACGTGCTCAAGTCCCGAGCGGTGCTCGAGCTCGCGGACACGGTGCATGCGGTTGCCCTCTCGACAACCACGGATTTCGTGGTGCTCGGTCCCGATGGGCTGACAGCCATCCTCGACGAACAGTCGTTTCGGTCGTACCGCGTCTCGTAGAGCCGGTGCTCGAGGGCGGGGTGGGGCGCGCTACCGGGCCAGCGCAACGAGCCGTCGCATCCGGCTGAGCTCGGCGGGCAGGTAGAAGCGCAACGGCAACAGGCAGAGCGGGTAGACGAGCGCGAGCAGGATCGCCACCGCGAGCGGGACGTCGAAGGCGCTGCCGACGATCGTCAGCGCGGCGGCGACGCCCGCTGCGGTCAGGACACGGCGCCACTGATAGGCGACCGGGTAGACCCGCTGCGCGTAGAGGAACATGCCGAGGAAGAGGCTGAGGTAGGCAGCCAGGGTGGCGATGGCGGCCCCGACCATCCCGTAGGGCGGAATGAGCGCGATGTTCAAGCCGACGTTGAGCGCAGCCGCGGCTCCGGCCACGAGCCAGTTGCCCTGCGTCCTGCGCGCCCGGCCGGAGCCGATGGCGAGCACGGTGTAGCCGGCGTAAGCGGCGCCGGCGAACGAGAGCAGCGCCACGGCGTCCGAGGCCCTGTGGAAAGCCGCGTTCCGAGCCAGTAGATGGACGAGCCAGGGAGCGAGGACGCCGAGCGCGAGCGAGACCCAGCAGGTGAGGTAGACGACGTAGGTCAGGACGTACGAGTAGGTGCGTCGGGCCTCGCGGTCGTCCTCGATCGAGTAGGCGAAGGCGGGCCACGCGGTGCGGAAGGCGATCAGGAGGAAGAGCACCGCAGAGGCGATCCGCACCGCCACGGAATAGACGCCCACCTCCCCCTGGTCCTTGAAGACCGCGATCAGCCAGCGGTCGATGAAGTTGATCGCCCAGAGCGCGAGCGCGGCGGGGACGAGCGGCAGGCCGAAGCGATTCATGCCGCGCAGCAACCCGCGGTCGAACTGGAGCCCGAGCTGGTAGCGCCGGTAGCCGAGGAGCATGGCGTAGACGCAAAGGGTTCCGGTGAAGTTCCCGACCAGGACTCCGATCGCGCCCTTGTCGAACGCGACCACGAGCAGCACGGTTGCACCGACGGTGATCAGCACGTTGGCGAGGCTCGCCAGCACGAAGGCGACGGAGCGTTCTTCGACCCGGAAGAGCGAGGTGAGCTGCTCGTAGTTCATCTGCGCCCACAGACCCACCGCTCCGGCGCGGACGAGATTCGGATGGTCGCCGAGGCGCAGGGCATCGGCGATCTGGGGGGCGAAGACGAGACCGAGGACGAGGCCGGCGGTGGCCATGACCATCGTGAACCAGAAGCTCGTCCGCACGACGCGGGTCCGGCGCTCGTTGTCCTGGGAGTCGAAGTAGAAGCGGAAGAAGGCACTCGAGATCCCCATGCGCAGGACGATCACGAGCACGGCCGAGGCGGCGATCAGCGTCTCGATGCGGCCGTAGTCGCCCGGCGTGAGGTACTTCGTGTAGAGCGGGAGGAGGAGGACGGCGAGGATCCGGGAGACGAGCCCGCCGAGGCCGTAGATCGCCGAGTGGCGGGCGAGCCGCCCGATCTGCCGGCCCAGGGTCATCTCCGCATCAGAGGCGAGAGTAGATGTCGAGCAGGCGGTCGGCCACGCGCTCGACGTCGTGCACGCGCTCGGCGAAGACTCTGCTCTCGGCTCCGATGCGTCGGCGCGCCTCGTGCGAGGCGACGAGCGGGCGGAGCGCGTCGGCGAGCGTCTCCTTCGTCGCCGAGACGAGTGGCACGCGCAGGCCGAAGGCCTCCTCGGTGCGGCGCACGGCCTCCTCGTGCAGGAAGGTGACGACCGGCTTGCCGAGTGCCATCGCCTCGATCGCGAACACCCCGTACCAGCCGGCATTCAGCTGGTCGACGACGATGTCCGCGCGCTCGTAGCGGCGGCGGGCCTCCTCGTGGTGGAGGCCCTCGACGATGTCGAGGTCGACCTGGAGCGCGGCGCAGGCTGCGATGACGTGATCCGTTCCCTTGCGACGGCGGTTCGACGGCGCATGCACGACGAGCGGGCGTTCCCGATTGGCCGGCGGGACTGGGCGGTAGCCGGTGAGGTCGATGCCGACGGGCACGACCTCGGCTTCCGGCACCCATCGCACCGCGTCGTAGGAACCGACGATCTGCGCGCCCGCCCGGCGTCCGTAGGCGAGCTGGTCCGGGGTCTTGCCGCGGATGTCCGAGCCGAGGAAGTGGTAGACCGACTTCTTGCCGAATGCGCGCAGGATGGGGAACTGGAGCGACTTGGGGACGAGGGTCAGGCCGAAGTAGAAGTGGAAGAGGTCGGAGCGGGGGAGAAGCTTGGCGAGAGCGCGCCACTGGACGAGCTGGCGGCGGACGAAGCCCTCGGGGCGGTCGAGCGACCAGTCGGCCTCGGGGTGGAGCTTGTAGCGCTCGAAGACGACGAGGGTAGCGTCGACTCCTCGGCGGCGGAGGGCCTGGACCTGCTGCCATGGGACGCCGGCCGTGTTCACGGGGCAGTGGACAACCCGCAGCGGCCTGGGTGCGGAAGCAGTCATGGTGTGGACGATGTCGCCGCCGCCGGAAGTCCGGGGCGTAAGCCATTCGGGCTTCTGCCGGATGTCACTCGTCCCACTCGACCTGGTCGAAGTAGCGGAGGGCTCGCCTCGTCGGCCGCACACGCGGTCGCAGCGCGGCCAGCTCCTCCTCCGAGACCTCGCCGAGGGCGTGCTTGACGCCCAGCCACGGGAGATTCAGGTCTTCCTGGTAGACGATCGTCGAGATGCGTGGATTGACCTCGATGACGCGCTCTCCGACGAGCTGGATGTTGAAGAAGTGGTCGAGACCGAGCTCGGCCACGATCGTCGCCGCCACGTTCTCGAGCCATGGATCCTCGAGCGTCCGGAAGAACATGGCGAGCCCCGCGCGCATCGCCTCGCGGGTCTTCGCGTGCCCGAGCGCGATCCGGCCCTCGTGCGCGATGCCGTCGATCGTCCGCTCGATGCCCGTGGCCAGCTCCATCACGAGCAGCTCCGTCTCGTCGTCCGGACCGAGCAGCTCGAGCAGGTCCTCGAGACGCAGCGCCTCGGCCATGCCGGGGCGGTTGGTGAGGAGCTGCTCGCGCCGGTCGGCGGACGCCGACAGCACGCGGAACCCACGCGTGCCCGACGAGAAGACCGGCTTCATACAGACATCCGTCCCGGGATAGCCGAGCTCACGCGCCGCGGTCGCCACCGCCTCGCCTCCGCGAACCCGTCGCCACGCCGGCGCGGGCGCCCCGATCGAGTCGAGCATGGCGTAGGAATCGGCCTTGTCGTTCGAGCGGCGAACGGCTTCCGGAGAGGAGACCATCACCGTCACTCCCTCGTCCGCAAAGTCGGTCTTCGCCTCGGCCAGGCCCAGCAGGTCGAAGGAGGACTGCGGCAGCACCACGCTCACGCCCTCGCTGCGACACACCGCGAGCACCGCCTCCGCGAAGCCGGGCTCTCCTCCAGAGGGCACGACGTGGAAGGCGTCGCACAAGTGCCGGCCGATCGCACCCCCGAAGCGGTCCGTGCCCACGAGCCGCACCTCGCGCTCGCCGTTCTCGCGCAGGGCACGCAGGAGGGCGGCCGTCCCGGGAGCGCCCGACGCCGAGACCATGACGGTCAGCGGCTTCCCGCTCACGACAGGTCGATCCTGGACGCGGCCAGCTGGTCGAGGCGCCGCTCCCGTTCCGCCTCCAGCATGGCGAGCATCGCCTCGCGCATCGTCGCCCCCGGATAGACCCAGAGCTCTGGGTGAACGAGCAGCTGTAGCCACTCGAACTCACCGCGCTCGATCTGCTCGTGCGGACAGCCGTGCCGCCAGTGGCGGTTCGAGTCGGAGCGGTAGTGCTCGGCATCGAAGAACCCCGGCTGCATCACGTTGACGGCGCCGTCGATCGGCAGGGTCATGTACTCGGGCTCGGGGGTGTGCCAGGCGACGACGGGGTCGAAGCGCCCGTCCAGGGTCGCGTCCGGGTACACGGCGTGCAGGCCGATCCGATGCCCGAGTGAGCGCAGCCGCTCGAGCGCCGCCTCGCCGGACGACGCGTCGAGGTTGTAGAACTCGCTACGGGTCATCAGGAAGTAGGTGGCGCCGATGCCCAGGTCGGCCTCGAGCTCCGCGATCTCGAGCGCTGGATCGAGGGCGAGGTCGACGTCGTGCCGCAGCAGCAAGGCCCCCGGCTGGGGCTCGTGGTCGAAGAACGCGAAGCTGTAGCCGCCCTCCTCCGCCGCCCGCAGGAGTTCCGCGTAATGCGGGAGCTCGAAGCGACAGCTCACGTTCCTGTGCCTTCGGCGGAGCCCGGCTGCGCCGGGCGGGAGCCAAAGGCGACCAGGGGCGCGAGCGTCACTCGATGTCCACTTCGATGAGTGAAGCCGCCGCCTCGGCGCGCGTGAGAGCCTCCGGGCCGCTCTCGCCGACGGCGATCACGTAGCCGCGCCGATCGCCGTCGCGCCGCACCGGCCGGATCGTCTCGCCCGGGACGATGTAGCTCTCCGCCTGCACGGCTCCCGGTGCTGCGAGCACCTTCTCCAGACCGCCGACCCCCCGCACCTTTCCGGTCGGGAGGGGCCCCGGCTCGGCCGTGAAGAAGCGGATCGCCAGCGGCTGCCGGAACCTCGGCAGGCAGAGCTCGTCCGGAACTTCCTCCCCGAGCGCCATCCTGAGCGCGACCTCGACCAGGTCGACGCCGACAGCATGGCGGACGAGATCGGCCATCTGGCCTCCGGGGATGCGCGCGGCAACCTCGACCACCTGCACGTTGCCGTCCGGGCTCGCCATCAGCTGCGGGAATGCAATGCCGTTTCGTAGACCGAGCACCTCGACCGCCCGCAGGATGAGGCCCTCGGCCTCCACGAGGCCGTTCCCGTTCAGCGACGCCGGGTAGAGGTGAATCCAGCCCACTGCGAAGCCGACCCCGGGCGGACTGAGGCGATCCGAGAGCGTGAGGAGCTGCACGTCGCCGTCGCGGACGACCGCCATCGCGTTGATCTCCGTCCCGTCGAGGAACCGCTCGACGATCGCTTCGCCGGACGGCGACTCTCGGAGCGAATCCTCGAAGCGGGCCTCGACGTCGGCGGGCGACTCTACCCTGACCACGCCCCGCTGGCCGCCCGAGTCCGCCGGTTTGATCACCGCCGGAAACCCGACGTCGTCCACGGCCGCCAGCGCCTCTCCGAGCGAGCGCGCCGAGCC
>WNGB01007072.1_pt1 | contig 40990 bp, 36 predicted proteins | sample 5400681 | NCBI WGS metagenome assembly WNGB01 (sample SAMN13153367, study PRJNA577476) | soil metagenome | isolation source: 115 cm soil or saprolite under grassland replicate 2 | place: USA:California | collected 2016-06-15 | reverse complement strand
AGACGTTGAAGCGCTGGCGGTCGCGCGTCTGCGCGCCGAGGCGCAGGTTCTCGAGGACCGTGAGCGCCGGGAACAGGTTGGTGATCTGAAAGGAGCGCGAGAGACCCCGGCTGACGATGCGCTCGGCCGGTAGCCCGTCGAGCCGCTCCCCGGCCAGGAGCAGCTGGCCCCCGTCCGGCGGATACATCCCCGAGCAGACGTTGAAGAGCGTGGTCTTCCCCGCGCCGTTCGGCCCGATGAGGGCATGCAGCCGGCGATCGGCGAGCAGCAGGTCGACGTCGGCCACGGCCGTGAACTCCCCGAAACGCTTGCTCACCGCCCGGCACTCGAGCAGAACACCCGCGGATGCCTCCGGTCGGCGCAAGAAGAGCGCCACCTCCTGTCCCGGCTGGGGGATCACCCGCGTCGCCATGGCCGCCGCTTCGTCCCGCCCGCGGTAGACCAGCGCCAGTAGCCGCCCGCCGAGGCCGATGAGGCCGGCCGGGGAGAACAAGATGAAGCCCATGAACAGGAGCCCGAACCAGAACTGCCAGCCGGCCGTGAAGCCGGAGAGGATCTCGCGGAAGAGGATGAAGAAGGCGCCGCCCAGGGGCGGTCCGAGGAAGTGCCCCATGCCGCCGATGATCGACATGGCCAGGATCTCGCCGGAGAAGGCGACGTGGACCAGATCGGCGGAGACGAACACCTTGAGGAAGGCGAACAGGCAGCCGCCCAGGCCGGTGACGGCAGCGGACAGCGTGAAGGCGACCAGCTTGTAGCGCTGCACCGGGTAGCCCAGGAAGCGCGCCCGCTGCTCGTTCTCGCGGATCGCCACGAGCACGCGGCCCAGGGGCGAGTGCGCGACGCGCCAGAGCAGCCAGGCCACCGCTAGCACGATGGCAGCGGTCAGGTAGTAGAACCGCCGCTGGCTCTCGATGCCGAAGCCGAGCAGGGACACGCGCGTGATGCCGCGCAGCCCGTTCTCCCCGCCCGTGAACGACGTCCAGCGGTAGACGATGGAGAAGGTCATGGCCGTGAAGGCCAGGGTGAGGAGCGAGAAGTAGACGCCGCGCCGCCGCAGCGCGAGGAACCCGATCACGAGGCCGAGAACGGCCGCGAACACGGTGCCGAGCGCCATGGGCATGAGGAGCTGCCCGCGCAGCCAGTGGATCTGGAGTAACGCGGCGGCATAGGCGGCCAGACCGAAGAAGGTGGCATGGCCGAAGGAGACGAGGCCGGTGTAGCCCAGCAGGATGTTGAAGCCGAGCCCCACGAGCGCGAAGATCGCGATCTCGGTGGCGATCCCGTCGGTCATGCCGAGGGCGCGCACCGCGAAGGGCAGCGCCAGCAGCCCGGCGGCCAGGATCGCCAGGGGATGGCGCAGCCGGACGGGCGCGCTCATTCGAACTTCTCGAACCGCTCGCCCATGAGCCCGCGTGGCCGTACGAGCAGGACGAGCACCATCAAGGCGTACATCGAGGCCTCGGCGGCCGGCGGGTAGAAGAGCACCGTCAGCCCCCGGACGACGCCCACGAGCAGCCCCGCGTAGACCACGCCCCAGAAGCTCCCGAGCCCGCCGATCACCACGATCACGAAGGCGGCGGTGAGGATCTCCGTCCCCATGGCGGGCTGCACCCCCGCCAGCGGCGCCGACATGACCCCCGCGAGCCCGGCCAGCGCGACGCCGAGGGCGAAGACGGCGGTCAGGATCGGCCGCAAGCCGATGCCGAGCGCGCGCACCATCTCGGGATCGCGGGTGCCGGCGCGCACCACCAACCCGAAGGGGGTCTTGTTGAGGAGCAGCCAGCACCCGATCACCGCGAAGGCAGAGACGCCGAGCACCGCCAGGCGGTAGCGCGAGTAGATGAAGTCCCCGAGGAAGATCTGCCCGCGCAGCGCGTCCGGGATGGCGAACGGCAGCCCGGTAGAGCCCCAGATCATCCGCAGGCTCTGCTCGGCGACCATGGCGAGGCCGAAGGTGAAGAGGAGTCCGAGCCCCGGGTCCTCGCGATAGAGCCGGCGCAGGAACAGGGTCTCGATGAGCACGCCAACCAGCGCAACACCCGCCGGCGACAGGACCATGGCGCCGAAGAAGCCGAGCCGGCGCTGGACCTCGAAGGCGAGATACGCGCCGAGGGCGTAGAAGGCCCCGTGTGCCAGGTTCACGACGCCGCCGAGGCTGAAGATCAGCGACAGGCCGAGGGCGAGGACGATGAAGTAGGAGCCGACGAGCAGGCCGTTGGCGATGTGCTCGAGGATGACGAACGGGGGCATGGCTCAGTGCGGAGGCGGTGCGAGAGGCGACGAGGGCTGCGGGCCCCTCGCCCGATCCTCTCCGGTGTCGGGGGAGAGGAGCCGGGCGAGAGGCATCTCAGGAGACAAGCCGGCGGGTCAGGCCATGTTGCAAGCGTTCTCTTGCTTCGTGGGCTGGATGAGCTCCAGGGACTCGCTCGGCTTCGGCACGGGCTCGACGATCTCGAAGATGTCCCACTTGTCCTTGGCGTCCTTCTTGTCCTTGACCTTGACGACGTACATCTCCTGCAGGAGCTGGTGATCCCAGTCGCGGAAGCTGCCCTTGCGGCCCTTCAGGATGTCGAAGGTGGCGCCTTTCTCGAAGTACGCGACCCACTTGGGCCCCTCGGTGCTCTTCGTCTCCGCCATCGCCTGGAGCAGGATTTTCACCCCGACATAGTCACCCCAGGCCTGGTTGTCGGGCGGCATGCCGTACTTGTCGGTGAACCGCTTGGTGAAAGCCTGCGCGGCCGGCACCGTGAGGCCGTGATACCAGAGGCTCTGCCAGTGGCCGGACAGGCTGTCGATCCCGGCGCCCCAGAACGGCACCGTGTCCATCACACCGCCGGCGAGCGGGAAGGGGAGGCCGTACTCGCGATACTGCTTGAGGAAGGTCGTCTGGTCGCTGCCGGCCAGGTTGATGTACACGAAGTCCGGCTTCGCCTGGCGGATCTTGAGGATATAGGAGCTGTAGTCCGGGGTGTTGGTCGGCACCATGTCGTTGGCCATGACGGTGCCGCCGTGCTCCGTGAGGAAGCGGGAGGACACGCGGTAGAGGTCGTGGCCGAATGCGTAGTCCGCCGTCAGCATGTACCACTTGGCACCCTTGATCAGGTTCTTGCTGAGCTGCCAGCGGCCGATGGTCTTGGTGTACATGGTGTTGCACCCTTCGACGTGGAACATGTACCGGTTGCAGTTCTTCCCGCGGAGCTCGTCGGAGTTGGCGCCGGTGTTGATGTAGGGCACCTTGTACCGGTTCGCCTGCTCCGCGATCGCGAGGGCCGAGGCGGAGCTGATCTCGCCGAGCAGGCACAGCACCTTGTCGCGCTCCACGAGCTTCTGGACCTTGGTCACAGCCACGCCGGGGTTGACGCTGTCCTCGGCGATCAGCTCGATGCGCCGCCCGAGCACGCCGCCGCTCGCGTTGGCCTCCTCGACGGCCATCGTCGAGGCCTTGAAGCCGTAATCGCCGAGCTGGCCGAGAAAGCCGGTGCGCGGGGTCAGGTGGCCGAGGCGCAGGGTCTCGGCCTGCGCCCTGACGATGGCCGGGAACCCGAGCGAGCCGAGCGCCGCGGCGGCGCCGCCTGCCGCCACCCCGCCGAGGAGCGCGCGCCGGCTGAGGCGCGAACCCCCCTCACGTCTGAACGTCGTCATGGTCTTCCTCCTTTCGAGGATGGGCCTGCCCCTCCAGCATGCGACCCCTTCGTCACGACGTGGATGTGCTGAACATGTCCACAGAGGACCCCTGGCAGCAGAGGGAGGTCGACTGGACTCTAGAGGCACGGAATCATGGGTGTCAAGCGCATTTGTACAAACGCACAGGCGTCGAACGAGTCGTCGTATGCTAGAAACCGGAGGTGGAGATGGCTGGATGGCTGGCTCGGTTGCTCGCGGCGGTCGTGACGCTTGGAGCGTGCTTGTCCTCCGTCCATGCCGATCCCACCTCCCCTGCCGTTGAGGAGCGACGCCAGGCTCCCGCGGCCATGTCGTCGGATGGCATGTACAACCAGGGTATCCGCGCGCGTATCTCGAAAGACTGGAAGGCGGCAGAGGACGCGTTTCGAGCCGTCATTTCGCGCCGCCCCGATTTCCCGGACGCCTGGAACGAGCTCGGATACGCGCTCCGCAACCAGGCCCGCTACGGCGAGTCGCTCGCGGCCTATGAGGAGGCCCTTCGCCTCCGCCCCGCCTTTCCGGAAGCGCTCGAGTATCTCGGGGAGGCGTACGTGCAGATGGGCCGGCGCGACGACGCAAGGTTCTCGAGCGCCTGCGGCCCCTCGATGCAGGCCGCGCGAACGAGCTTGCGGAGCTGATCGGAAAGACGAAGTAGGCGGGGCCCTCAGCGGGCCGCCGCCGGTCGAGCTAGAACCGCGACGCCGTGAGCGACACGTCCGCGCGTGCCCACGCCTTCCGGAAGCTCTCCTCGGTTTGGCCTGCCTCGGCGGTCTTGCCTTGCGCCCGCAGGCTCTGCGTCAAGCCGAAGAGAGCCCAGCCGTTGCCGGGGTTGCGCCTCAGGTCTTCGCGATACACGAGCTCGGCCTCGGGCGCACGGCCGGCCTGAACCAGCACGGCGCCGAGCGCCTGGCGCACCGGGAAGTACCAGGGCGGCGGCTCGGTGAACCAATGCGTGTCCTGCTCCGCGACCGCGGCCCGCAGCAGCCGCTCGGCGGACGCGTAGTCTCCCGCCTTCGCGGCGATCTCACCTGCCAGGACGTTGCCGGCGAGCTGCAGCATGTTCCTGGCGCGGAAGAAGAAGGCGATCGTCCGCTCCGGCGGAACCGCCTGGAGCACGGTCTCGAGCAGGAGCAGCTCGCGGCCGGCCTCTGCGGCCTGCCCTTTCGCATTGAACGCCAGCCCCCGCGCGTAGTGCCACACGCCGCGAGCGTAGGACCACTCCTGCGGCGGCGCCGGCTGACTCAGCACCTCGTCCCAGCGGCCGAAGCGCACCACCGCGACGATCGGCGCCACGGGAGCCGTCTGCATGTCGGGCATCGCCGTGATCATGTCCGGCGCCGCCGTGCCGGCGAACTCGCGCGCGATCCGGATCGTGTCGCCGCTGCGGCCCTGCATGCTGGCCGACTGCCAGATGAAGTCGAGGTTGTGCGGGTAGTAGAGCCCTCGATAGATTGGGCTCGGCTGCGCGATCTTGAAGTAGCTCCGGTCGGCCTCGACCGCCGCCTGGTTCACCGCGACCGCGTCCGCGTAGCGGCCGATGCGCCAGTAGATGTGCGACGGCATGTGGACGAGGTGACCGGCGCCCGGCATCTGGTTCCGGAGCCGGTCCGCCGCCGTCTCCCCTCGTCGGGGCTCGGGGCCGGCTTCGACCGCGTGGATGTAGAGGTGCAACGCCCCCGGGTGGTCCGGGTTCCTGGCGAGGACGCGCTCCAGCGTCCGCAGGATCTCGTCCGTCCCCGGCTGTGGCGTGCCGTCGGGCGTCCAGAGGTTCCACGGCCGGAGATTCATCATTGCGTCCGCGAAGAATGTCGCGGCCTCCAGGTCGTCCGGGAATCGAGCCGCCACGCTCCGCATCGCGTCGGCATAGGCTCGGTCCAGCGCGGCGCGCTCGACATTGGGCTCGGCCGAGTGCCGCTTCGCGAGCGCGTCGATCAGGGCCCGCTCCTGCGGAGTCACGCCGGAGGCGAGCCGCTGCGCCTCCTGAAGGGCGGCGACGGCGGCCTTCTCCCGGTCGGCGTCGGTCGGGCTGTTGTAGTTCGACCCCTGCGTCAGCGCGATGCCCCAGAAGCACATCGCGCATGCTGGATCGAGTCGGGCAGCCTCGCGGAACGCCTTCTGCGCTTCATGGTGGTTGAAGGCATAGACGAGGCGCAGGCCCTGGTTGAACCAGCGCTGCGTCTCCGCTGACCGTGTGGTGATCCGGTACGAGTAGGTGCCCAGAGAGTCGTAGAGAACCGGACGCTCGGCGGCGACTGCCGCGCCGTGCGCCATCTCGCCGTGCGCCGCCTCCTTGCGCTGCGCCGAACAGCCGACGAACACGAGGAGCAGCGCCGGGACCACGAGCCATCGTCCCGTCTTCATCGCGTTCGCCTCCTGTCGTTGAGCGGCTTTCAACCGCGGAAGATGCGATCCACCCCTCGCCCGAGCCTGACCGCCAGCGCCCGTCGGGGGAAACCGTTCCCCACCCTAGCGCCGGAGGCTCGAAGGGGTCAAGGCCAGAGAGGCCTGGCCGGCTCCGGCGGAAGAATACGAAGCGCTCGATGCGAAGGAGGCCGCAGGCATTAGACTCAACGACACTCAGTCTCTACGTCAACGTCCACAGTGCCGCCAATCCAGGCGGGGAGCTCCGCGGCCAACTGACGCCGTAGGGCCGACCGACGTTTCGACACGACGGAACGCCCGCTTGGCTACCGGCCCTTTCTTGTCCAGCGCGCGTGACAGCGAGGGTCTCTTTTCACCGCGCATTGAAGCGCCATCGCCGGAACACTTCACCGTCATCCAAGACGCGATGCCGTCGCAAGTGACACGGCCTGAGATGGTGGATCATATCGGCCTGACGGCACTGGTGTCGTCCCGGGCTTCGTGAGAGGGTAGCGAACTGGCCGCGCCACTGGCGTGGCATCAGTGTTGCTCTTCTTGGGGCGTCGATCAGGAGGGCATCATGGAGAGTCCCAAAGGGCTGAAGGTCGCGATTCTCGTCACGAACGGCTTCGAGCAAAGCGAGCTGCCGAAGGCCGTCGAGTTCGTGAAGGCCTTCTTCGACATCCCAGCATCCAATCGGGCTATGATCGAGCCGTTCGGCAGCGCGCGCGGTCAAACTCACCAGGCTGTGTGACCGCCCCCCAAAGCTGTTCACCACGAACGAATTGGAGGGACCGACGATGGGCACGACACCGACCTACAAGGCCCGACAGTGGAACATGGCCGGACTCAAGGGCATCTCGGACAAGACGCTCGAGATGCACTTCAAGCTCTACGAGGGGTATGTCTCCGAAACGAACCGTCTCAGCGAGCGTCTCACCGGCATACTCAAGGACGGCCAGGTCGATCAGGAGGAGATGCCGGCCTACTCGGAGCTGACCCGGCGGCTCGGCTTCGAATACAACGGTATGGTCCTCCACGAGTACTACTTCGACAACCTCACGCGCGGCGCGGCTGGCGAGCCCAACAAGAGTTCCGCCTTCGCGCGGGCCGCCGCCGAGAGCTTTGGCTCCTTCGACGTGTGGAAGACGGCCTTCGTGAGCGTCGGCAAGATGCGCGGGGTCGGCTGGGCCATCTGCTACCAGGACCCCCACACCGGGAAGCTGTCCAATCATTGGGTGACGCTGCACGAGGTGGGCAATGTCGCGGGATTCATCCCCATCCTCGTAATGGACGTGTGGGAGCACGCCTTCATCCTGGATTACGCACCGGCGCAGCGCCCGAAGTATATCGAGGCGTTCCTGGCCAATACGGACTGGGATGTGCCCGACAAGCGGCTGGCCGCAGCGAGCGTACACGCCGCACGCTGACGGGTCGTCGTCAGTCGATCGAGACGCAGCGGAACTTGACGAAGACGTAGGGATACGTGTGCCTGGTATCACTTTCGGAAGCTCCGGCGCACCAGCTATCCGGCCGTCGCCCAACGAGGCGCCCCTGAGGACGAAGGGGGAGTTTGGGGACTTTGGGGTCGGGACTTTGGGGTCAGGTCTTGCAATATGACAAATCCGCCGGGCCGCCGGATACTCCTCGCAATTCCCGTCGAGCGGGGCGGTGCTCGAGTCCGTTCAGGTGGAGGTCAGGGTACCGAGCGTGGTCGAGCCCTGGGTGAAGGTAAGGCTGGTGAGACCGTTCGAGGGGTCGTAGCCGTAGGTAGTCTGGACCGTCTTAGGCAAAGTGAGGCTCGTGCGACGGTTGGCGTCGTCGCGACCGTGGCCATGTGTCCGCTCGGTCAGACCACGACTAGTGCACTGTCCCGTAAGTTCGGGATCCACCTTTGACACCGAAGTTACGAGGGAGAAGCCGCCCCATGGCTGGGTCTCCGGGACACTGCACTAGACCGTGACAGCCCTGGCGCAGCGTCTCGGCGGCCACTCTGTGACCGTGAGCCGCGTCTTGTCGGGGGAGGGGGAGGTCGCCACGCGCGCCGGGCGGATTCAGGCGGTCACATGCCCCAGGGATACGTCTCGGGCGGCTCGCCGTCGCGCCGCGGGTCCAGGCGAAGCCGGTGTCGGGGTGTGTGACTGCCCATGAACGACGAGAAGGCCAACTTGAAGGACTGGCTGGCCATGGTCGAGAAACTGCGATACGCGCGGCAATGGGCCTCGGAAGGACCGGTGCCCGTCGAGATGACACAGACGCATATCTCGGTGGTGCTGCTGGGACGTGAGCACGTGCTGAAGCTGAAGAAGCCTGTGAACTTCGGCTTCCTCGATTACTCCACGCTCGAGCAGCGCCGTATCGCCTGCGAGGCCGAAGTCCGTCTCAATCGACGGCTGTGCGAGCAAACCTATCTGGGAGTCCAGCCGATCGCCCAGGTGGACGGTCTGCCGCAGCTCTCAGATGTCGGCCCGGTGATCGACTACGCCGTCCTCATGAAACGGCTGCCTGCCGACCGCATGCTGGACGAGATGGTACGGCGCGACGTTGTGACGGAGGCGAGTATCGATCGCGTGGCGCACCGGTTGAGCGAGTTCCACCGGACCGCCCGCCGGGGACCAGAGATCGACGCGTGGGGCACCTGGGAGCAGGCGCGCCGCAACTGGGATGAGAACTTCACCCAGACGAGGTCCTTCGTGGGCCGAACGATAGAGACCTCCGCATATCGGCTACTGCGGGATCGGGTCGAGCAATGGCTTGCGCGCCACCGGGCGGTGTTGGACGAACGGATTCGCGAAGGCCGGATCGTCGATGGCCACGGAGATGTCCGCGGCGAGAGCGTGTGTGTCATCAACGGCATCTGTATCTTCGACTGCATCGAGTTCAACGACCGCTTCCGATGCTGCGACGTGGCGAGCGAGGTGGCTTTTCTCGCCATGGACCTGGATTCCCTGGGACGGCCCGATCTGGGCCACTACGTTACCGAACGCTACACGGCGCACGCGGCCGACACGGGACTGTTCCGTCTCCTTCCCTTCTATCGGTGCTATCGCGCGTATGTGCGCGGCAAAGTGCTCAGCTTCCGGCTGGACGAGCTAGAGTTCAGCGCGGCCGACAAGAGCCGGGCGGCCGAGCGGGCCGCTGGATATTTCGAGCTGGCCCGTCGTTACGCGACACCCCTGCGCAGGCCGACCGTCGTTGTCGTGATGGGGCTTGCCGGGACCGGGAAGACCTCCATGGCGCGGGCGGTCGCGGGCGAGCTGGGAGTCCGTGTGGTGTCGACCGACGCCGTCCGCCAGGAGCTGTTCGGTAGCGAGAAAAGTGTGGCCGACTATGGACAGGGAGCCTACCGCCCGGAGGCGAACCAGCGCACCTATCAGAGGTTGGTAGAGAGGGGCCGCGGCCTGCTGGCCGAGGACGGCTGCGTGGTGCTCGATGGCACGTTTCTTCGTGATGAGGATCGAACGCGGGTTCGCCACATGGCGTCCTCAGCGGGCGCGAACGTGCGATGGATCGAGTGCGATCTGCCGGCCGATCTCGTACGGCAGCGGATCGAACGCCGGCGGCGGCGGCACGAAGGGCTCTCTGACGCCACGTGGGACACGCACCTCCGTCAACGAGACGAGTACGTTGCCCGGCGAAGTCGACGCGAGGATGGCCACCTCGTCGTGGACATGACGCAGAGCCTCCCGACATGCGCCCGGCGCGCCACGGACTGGCTGCGCGGCTCCTAGCGAAATTTTGGGGTCAGGTCTTGCAATACGACAAATCCGCCGGGCCGCCGGATGCCAGGCAGAGCTTCCTTGATCAGCCCCAGCCGTTTCCCGCTGAGCTCCGCTGCTATTCCCGCCCGGCCGCGCGAGGCTGGCCACCAGGGGAACAGGATCGGCAACGTAGGTAAAGACGATGGTCGATCGGGGTCAGGTCTTACATTCCTACATCGCCCACCGGTCTCTACCTACAGTTGGATTGCAAGACCTGACCCCACCACCTGCTTTTCGTGGAGGGCACTCAGGATCTCGTCGATGCTCGCTGAGGCCCAGAGATCGAAGAAGGGCGAGGCCTGGAGGGCCGCGAACTCGCTCCTGTCGCGCTCCTTGGCCTGGGCCTCGCTCTCCCCGGGGCGTGCCGCCTGCATGTGGCCGCGGACGCGGTCCTTGTGGTAGATGGCCGGGTACTCGAAGTAGCGGTGGAGCTCCTGGAAGTCCTTGGTATAGATGGCCACCACGGGCAGCGAGGCCCACTCGCCGCCATTCTTCTTGTTCATGAACTCGAGCATGAGGTCGTGATTGCCGTCGCGGTAGACGGCGGGATCCGGGCGGCGCGTGCTCAGGATCTTCTTGCCGTCGCGGTTGAAGATGCGAAACTCGAGCCCGCCCGCCTCGGCCAGCCGCGCCAGCATGGGCATGTCGCGGCGACAGTCCGACGACCAGTCCTCGGAGATCCCGAGGATCTTGGCGGGCCCGTTGGGCTGCGCAGCCAGCCACTTGATGGCGGCCGTCTGATGATCGCCGAGGCGCGCGCGGGCATAGCGCTCGCGAAACACACCGCTATTGTCCTTGCGCGGAGCCGCGACCGATCCAGCGTCGGCGAAATACCCGCCCCACGCCTCGCGGGCGAGGTTCTCCGGCGTGCCGACAAACTTCACGTACTCGTCGAAGGTCATGCCCTGGGCGAAGCGCTCCGGCGTGACGACGCTCTCAGGCACGCACGCCTCCCCTGGCGGAGGCCAGCACCTCAGCGGCCGCCTTCTCGACCACCGTGCCCTTGAAGAAGTCAGGGTTGACCTCGCCCCAGAAGCGCACGGCATTGCTGAACATGAAATCGCGGAAGTCGTCGTCGTTGAGAAGGCCATGCTCGACCAGCTCGTAGGCTTCGGGAACGACGTCCGTCATGTCCGGCACGTCGAAGTGTCCGATGTCCGAGCTGAAGATCGCGTTGAGCCGCGCGCCCATCGGATTGGCGCTCTTGTTGAAGGCCCACCCATTGACGGGGTCGTCGGCCTCGCAGCCGAAGTAGAAGCGCGGGACGAACAGGTCGCGGATGTCTTGTTTCTTCTCGATCTTGCACCGGAAGTAGTCGTCGAGATCGTCGATGCCGCCCGTCAGCGTCGAGTTCGAGTCCTCCTCCAGCCCGTCGCCGCGGCGCACCGCCTCCGCCACGGCCCTTGCTGGGATTCGTGCTCTCGATGGCCTGGCGGTTGCGCTTCTCCCAGTGGCCGATCAGATCCGCGTAGAGCATGCAGGCCCAGCCCACCCCGCCTTCGAGGAAGGCAAAGTTCAGGTCCGGGAAGCGACGCGTCACCCCGCCGAAGAACAGCGCCTTGCAGACGGCATGGCCGGCGGAGGCGAAGTGACCGATGTGGTTGTAGCAGAAGTTCGACGGCGAGTTGCGGAGGAGGATGGAGCGCGCGCCATTGTGGAAGCTCGGCGCGATCCTGAGCTCCCGGCACGTGGCCCACACGGGATCGTAGTCGTGGTCGCTGTCAATGCCGATGACGTCATACCACTCGACGAGGCGCGAGGCGTCGGGGTTCGTCTCCGCGAGGGCGGGGATCGGCCGGCGCATGAGGCCGCCGACCATGATCACCTTGTAGCCGAGCTGCTTGACCGCGAACTCGATCTCCTCGATGGCCTCCTCTGGCGTGTACATCGGGATGATGGCCGCGGGGATGATGCGGTCTTCGAGCCCGCGGAATTGATCGGCGGTGAACACGTTGTAGGCGCGGCAGATGGCGCGGCGCAGCCTGGTGTCCTGCATGCGGTGGTATGAGAGCCCGGCCGTGGGGTAGACGACGCAGAAGTCGATGCCGAGGTCGTCCAGGCGCTCGTACATGAGGCGCGGCAGCATGGCCGTCGCGCGGTCGAGCACGTTCTCGCATGGCGAGGACCAGAAGGCCTCCTGGCCGATCCGCCGCCGGCGTCGCTCCGGCAGCGACATCTTGAGGGAGTTGGGGACCCGCTGGCTGGCGACCTCGAGGGCTTCGGCCGCCGCGTCACCCCCGATGCGCCGGAATTCCTCGCGCATGATCGGGGCGTACTCGAGCCAGTGCCCATCGGCGTCGATGATGGGGTGGCTGAGACGGGAGTGGAGCTTCCGGGCCTCCGTATGACCGTTGGTCTGCATGGCCGCGCCTCCCAGGACACCGGGTTGAGTGATGAGGTGAGGGGAGGATACCCGACCCGGGAGCCGACCGCGACCGGTGGGCGTGCTCTTGCAGGGCCCATGAGCGATAGCGGACCGGACGTGTCATGAGATCATTCCTTTCCCGAGTCACGATCGCCATGCTGAGCGCCCTGCTGCTGCTCCCCGTCCCAAGACCCCGATTTGACCTCTGATCCCCGCTCCGGCAGGGTCGGCACGAGGTTGGAGGGAGGGTTGTCCGCGCTCTGACAAGCAGGTCCCGAGGGAGGACCCTCGGGCGAGGCGGGCCATGACTAAGAACGGGTCTTATATTATCTACGCTCTCGGAGCGTCCGGCGGAGCCGAGCGCGTACCCGCCTCGTGTTCGATTGCGATGTCGGGTCCCCCGACCGGTCCCTTGCCTGCTACGGCCCCCAGCCTCGCCCCTCGATGAAGCTATAGGTCCACACGGTCACCTTGTAGTGATCGGCGGCAGCCATACGGCTGATCTCGAAGTAGGTGCTGTTGAAGCCGGGCACGCCTCCGGGCACGAGCTCGACGCGCTGGCTCACCACGTTCTCGGAGGCGTCGAGCGCCTGCCCGAGCAGCATCATGGGCTTCGCGTACTGCCCATAGCGGTTGGTGACCCGTCCGAAGAGGAGGCGTGAACCGTCTTGGACCGGCGTCACCTTCCACTCGATCGAGAACTTGGACTCCCAGCCGGGCATCAGCGTGGTGAAGGACACGGAGGGCGTGAGCTGATCGCCGCCTGTCGCGCAGGCCGTGGTCGCGACGGCTAGCAGTCCGAGCCAGGCCAGCGCGAGCATCGATGCCGACAGCATCCTCATGACGGCTATCGTGCCAGATCGATGAGAACGAGTCAAACCCGCCGGCGTCCGGTGCCGGCTTCGCCACGCGGCGCGCCGGCTGGCCGACGATGCGCGCTCGATCACCGAGATCGTGTTCGATGTCGGGTTCGGCGATCTGTCGAACTTCGTACGCATCTTTCACCGTGCTGCGGGAGTGTCCCCGCGAAGCTTTCGGCGAGCGGCCAAGGGAGATCGCAAGATTCTCCAAGATCGGCTCGGCGTGCGTCTTCTAAGATGACCTCAGGAGGACACACTCATGGCTTCGATACACCGGGAAATCCTGGTAGAGGCTCGAGCGCAGGACATCTGGGAGGCGATTCGCGACGTGGGCGCCGTACACACGCGCCTCGCCCCGGGCTTCGTCGTCGACACGCGACTCGAAGAAGGCGCCAGGATCGTCACCTTCGGGAATGGCCTAGTGGCGCGGGAGTTGATCGTTGACATCGACGACGAGGCCCGCCGGCTCGTGTGGGCGGTGGTAGGCGGGCGGCTCTCACATCACAACGCGTCGCTCCAGGTCTTCGCCGATGGCGAGAGGCGCAGCCGGGTCGTCTGGATCGCGGACCTGCTGCCGAATGCGCTGGCCGGCACCATCGGCGGGATGATCGAGCAGGGCATGGCCGTCATGAAGAGGACCCTGGAGAGTCGCGTCAGCGAGAGCTGAGCCAGGGCGGCGCGCCGCTTTCGGCAGGATCAACCCCGTCAGGAATCTTGCATGTGAGCTGAGCCAGATCGCTCAGGCGCGTGCCTCCGACGCTCACCTTGCGGCTATTGAAGCGGGTGGAGGGCGCGCCGGAGGGATTGTCCGGCCTCGGCAAGTACCCGACCGCCGACCAGCTGCTCGCCGTCGCGCGCGCCGTCGTCTGAGCCCCGCGTCCTGCCCGGTCACCCGCCGACGCGTCCCGCGTCGGAGCGCAGGCTGCGGCGCGCAAGGATGCGCCGGTGCTCGAGGAGCAGGCGCACCGTCTCCTGAAGCACCGTCGCCGCCGGCACGGCGACGATCATGCCGAGCACGCCGAGCGCGTGGTTGCCGACGACCACCGAGCCGAGCAGGAGCGCCGGGTGGAGGTGGACGCTCCGCCCGATCGTGAACGGCTGGATGACCGTGTCGTCGAAACGTATTGATCGGATCGAGATCCTTGATCCTGAGCCAGATGCGCGATCGCATTCTTCGTCGCAGTGTCGTCAAACCCATTACTCCGACACGCTCCTAGCGCGTAAGTAACACAGCGCGGACGAACCGTGGCATTTCGCGCCGATCCTGTCAGAGCGCGCGGGACAAGTCAAACCGGAGCCTCGAGGCGGCGAGCGGGAGCCGAACCCGCCGAGCAGTTTCACTGTGACCCCTCTGCACGCGCTGAGCGAGCCAGCGAGCAACCCCGCCGATCCGCTCGACAATACGGAGCTCATTGACCGATCCCCTCGTAACCGATCGCGTTCAATCGCAATGGTTCGATGAAACGCTCGGCGTCTTGACCGCGATCCCGCGGCGGCGCAAAATACGTGGGGGCCAGCGGGCGCTCTTGACGCCGACTCGCGCCTTCGCCCCCTCGAACGCGCCATTCCAGGCCCGGAACCCGGCTTTGCCCGCGCTGTGAGCAGGGGTCCGTGGCTGATAATGGCCTGTATGTTTCCTGTACTCCCGACGCAATCGCGCCAAACACGGAGGGCCACGGACATGACGACGGGGACCAGCTATACAGTGCCGGGATATCCGACCGAATACCGCACGCGAGATGGTCAGGCGATCACGCTGAGACCGATGCTGCGTTCGGACAAACAGGCGTTGCTAGACTTCTTCAACAGGATCTCGCCAGAGGACCGCCTCTACCTGCGGGGCGACGTGACGTCTCACGAGACGGTGACCGAGTGGGCCGAGACTCTTGACTATCGACGAGTTCTGCCATTGCTGGCGTTCGTCGATGGCACGATCGTTGGTGACGGCACTCTCCACCGCAACCAGGACGAACTGCCCCGGCACATCGCCGAGGTCCGGATCGTCATCGCCCCGACGTATCGGAACCAAGGGGTGGGACGCAACATGTTGCAGCACCTCATCAACATCGCCAAAGCCGAAGACCCAGAGCTGGAACAGATTCTCTTCGAGGTCGTCGGTGACACTGAGCAGGCGGCCCAGCATGCCGCTCGGGCCCTCGGGTTCGTCCCGGCGACGGTGTTCTCCGCGCATGAGCGTTACTACCGGGGCGAGCCTCACGAGCTGATCCTCCTGGCCCTCCAGGTGAATGAGCCTCGGGGGGACCTTGAGACAGAAGATCCGGCCGCCCACATGTTTTGAACGACGGCTCAGTCTCCGTGCGGGCGCCGACCCTGGTCCAAGCGAGGTGCGGCCCGTGAGCGCCTGTTGCAGGGCGGGGAGCTTTTTCCGCAGCTTGCCGCGGGCGAGGTGGGCCAAGATGGCCCGGCTGCGGCGGGAGAAAGTCATCCCCTGATCCGGACCAGGCTCAGGATCCCCACTAGGCCCTGCGGCCAGAAGATGAGGATGACGGAGAGGACGGCGCCGAGGATGATCTTGTCGCCGTCGCCGCCGACCGACATGAGGTTCTGCTGGGCGAGGATGATGGCGGTGCCGATGACCGGCCCCAGGAGCACGCGCCGTCCCGTGAGCACGGCCGCCGTCAACATCATGACCAGGAAGTACGACTCGAACATGTCGGGGCCGACGTAGGCGCGCTGGTAGGCGTAGAGCCAGCCAGCCAGTGCCGAGACCGGCGCCGACACCACGAACACCATGACGCGCACCCGCCGCGTGTCGAGCCCGAGCGTCATGGCCAGGTTCGGGTTCATCTGGACCATGAGGGCGGCGAGGCCGAGGCGCGAGCGGCGGAAGCGGGCGATGAAGCCCACCGTGAGGAGCAGGAGGCCGAGGGCCACCGGCCACAGCTCGGCGCTGGTGCCGCCCACGTAGGTGGCGACGCCGAACGGCAGGGTCAGGCGCGGGATGCCGGTGATGCCGTCGGAGCCGCCCACGAAGGCCCAATTGAAAGCGATCTCCATGGCCACCACGGCGGCGGCGTAGGTCACCAGCGAGAAGACGAACTCCCGCGTGCGCAGGGTGGCCAGCCCGAGGGCGACGGCGAGGAGCAGGGCGAAGACGACCGTGGCGAGGGCGGTGAGCCAGGCGTTCCAGCCGAGGCGGGTGGCGAAGAGGGCCGTCACGTAGCCGCCGCCCGCCCAGAAGATCGTGTGCCCGAGGCTCACCTCGCCCAGGTACGACAGCACGAGGTCGGTCCCGTACGCCATCACCGCGAAGATCGCGATCGTGGCGCACGTGCTGTAGGCCACCGCGGAGCCGCCGACGAGGACGGGCAGGTAGTAGACGACCACGCCTGCCAGCACGCCCCCCGCCAGCCGGAGGCCGGTCCCGCCGCGGGCGACCGCCGTCATCGGGCGGCGAGGCCACCGGGGCGAACCACGAGCACGGTCAGGAGCACCGCGAAGGCAGCCGCCGTGGTGTAGGCGGGGGACACGAGGGCGCCGAAGAACGCGGTGAACATGCCGAGGCCGAGGCTGGCCACCAGGGTGCCGCCCACGCTGCCCACTCCGCCCAGCACCACCACCACGAAGGTCAGGATGACCTCGTCGAACCCCATGCTGGTCAGGATCGGGCTGCGCGGGGCCACCAGGGTGGCCGCGAAGGCCACGGTGGCCGCCTCGAACACGAACACCCCAGCGTAGACCAGCGCGGGGTTGAGCCCGAGGAGCTGCGCCAGCTTGGGGTCCTCCGCCACCGCGCGCACCGTGGCCCCCAGCCGCGTGTGCTCCAGCACCAGCCAGAGGCCGGCGAAGAGGGGCAGGGTAACGGCGACCACGAGCACGTCCTGCCACGAGAACCACAGCTCGCCGAGGCGGACGCTGGTCTGCTCGAGGGGGCTCACGAGCGACTGCGGGTTGCCGCCGAAGATCTTGGCGGCGGCGCCCTGGAGCACGTAGCCGAAACCGAGGGTGACGATCATGAGGCTCGTGAGGTTCTGCTCGAGCACGAGCCGTCGCATGGCGAGCTGGAGGACGAGGCCGACCCCCGCCATGACGAGGACCGCGACCGGGATGGCGACGGCGTAGCTGACACCCGCGCGATGCATGGCGAACCACGCCACGAACGCGCCCAGCATGAAGAGCTGGCCGTGCGCGAAGTTGACGAGGCGGGCGGCGCCCAGGAGCACCGTCCACCCGATGGCCACACAGGCGTAGCCGGCGCCCAGGATGACGCCGTTGATGAGCTGCTGGGCGAGGTTCATTCGAGGAGCGCGCCCAGGTACGCCTCGACCACGCGGCGGTCGTCGCGCATGGCGGCCGCCGTGCCGCGGGCGACCACGCGCCCGCGCTCCAGCAGGTAGAGCTCGTCCACGACGTCGAGGGCGGCCCGCACGTTCTGCTCCACGAGGAGCACGGGGAGCCCCCGGTCGACGAGGGCGCGCACGCCCACGAGGAGGTCGGCCACGAGGCGGGGGGCGAGGCCCACCGACGGCTCGTCGAGCATGAGCACGCGGGGCGCGGACAGCAGCGCCCGGCTCAGGGCGAGCATCTGCCGCTCGCCCCCGCTAAGGGCGCCGCCCTTGTGCCGGCGTCGCTCGTGCAGGCGCGGGAAGAGGGTGACGATGTCGTCCCGGGTGAACACGTGACGGCCGTGGAGGTCGGCGGGCGGCCGCACGAGGGCGAGGTTCTCCTCGACGGTGAGGTCGTTGAAGACGCCCTTGCCCTCAGGCACGAGGAGCAGCCCGCGGCGCACGCGCTCGTGCGCGCTCAGGCGGCCGAGGGGCACGCCGTCGAGGAGCACGTCGCCGCCCATGCGCGGCCGCCCCCGCGACCAGCCGGCGAGCGCGTTCACGAGCGTGCTCTTGCCGGCGCCGTTCGCGCCCACGACGCCCACCATGGCGCCCGCCCCCACCTCGAGGTCGATACCCTCCAGGGCCGCGTTGCCGCCGTACCACGCGGACAGCCCGCGGCAGGCGAGGACGGCCGTCACGCCGAGCGCCCCAGGTACGCCTCCAGCACGGCGGCGTTCCTCTGGATCTCGGCCGGCGTGCCCTCGGCCAGCCGCTGCCCCTGGTCGATGACGACGATGCGGTCGGCCACGCCCATGATGAGATCCATGTGATGCTCGATGACGACGACGGCGGTGCCGCGCGCGCGGAGGTCGACGAGGAGCTGCGCCAGCCGCCGCATGTCTCCTCCCCCCGTGCCCGCCGCTGGCTCGTCGAGCAGGAGCGCGCGCGCGCCGAGGCCGTAGGCGAGGACGACCGAGAGCAGGCGCTGGACGCCGTACGGGATGCTACCGGGGAGCCGCTGGTGGTAGGCGGGCTCGATGCCGAAGGACGTGAGCAGCCGCTCGGCCTCCGCCGCCGCCCGCCGCCGGCTCGCCGCCTCCTTCCAGGGGGCGACGATCGAGGTGATCAAGCCCGAGGAGTGCTCCGAGATGATGGCGCCCATCGTGTTCTCGAGGACGGTCAGCTCGCCGAAGAAGGCATTCTGCTGGAAGGTGCGCCGGAGCCCGAGGGCGGCCAGGTCCCAGGTGGGCACGTCGGTCACGCGGCGGCCGTCGAGGAACACCTCGCCCGCGTGGGCCACGCTGTTGGTGACGGCGGCGAAGCAGCTGCTCTTGCCGGCCCCATTGGGGCCGATGATCCCGAGGATCCGCCCCGCCTCCACCTCCCACGTCATGCGCTCCAGCGCCACGAGAGCCCCGTAGCGGACGGTGAGGCCCTCGACGCGCAGGACAGGCGCCGCGGGCATGCGCCCTACTTGAGGACCTCCAGCTTCATGGCCTTGCCGTCGACCACGCGGAACAGCGTGTGGCGCGACTGCATCTGGCCGTTGGGGGCGAAGGTCACGTCACCGAGCAGGGTGCCCTTGATGGTCTTGCCGCGGATGGCCTCCGCCACGGTCTTGCGGTCCAGGCTCCTGGTGGTCTCCACCGCGCGCGCCCACACCTGCAGCGACGCCGCGCCCAGGGCGGCGCCCTTGTCGGGCAGCTCGCCGTGGGCCTTGCGGTAGGCCTCCACGAAGGCGAGGTTCTCCGGGATCTTCGTGAACGGCTCCAGGTCCGGGAAGTAGATGTCGGCGGACACCACGCCGTTGACCGCCTCCCCCGCCACCTTGAACACGGTGGGCAGCATGGTGCCCACCGCGCACACAAGCCTGGCCTCGATGCCGGCCTGCCGGTACTGCTGGATGAGGGCGGGCATGCCCGAGGACTCGGAGGCGTTGATGGCGATCACGAGGTCGGGCCGCGCCTGCTTGACGTTCGCCAGCTGCACGCGGAAGTCCGTCTGCTTGAACGGGAACTTCTCGGTGACCACGATCTCGTAGCCCTTACCCAGCTTCGCCATCTCCTGCTCGAGGACGGCCTGGGCGCCGTTGCCGTAGGCGTCGCTCTGGGTCAGGAAGCCGATGCGCTTGGCGCCGACGGTGGTGACCACGTAGCGGGCGAGGACGGCGGCGTCGAGGGCGTTGGAGCTGTTGATCCGCACCGCGTAGGGGTTGCCGTCGCCGGAGAGGATGGGGTCGGCCTTGGAGACGGCGGTGATGTCGAGGATATTGGCGCGCGCGATCACCGGCTGCTCGGCGAGGGTCACGGGGCTGTTCCAGCCCTCGATGATCACGTCGACCTTCTCCGCGATGAGCTCGTTGGCGCGGCTCACGCCGACGGCGGGCGTGCTCTCGTCGTCCTTCGAGATGACGACGAGCTGGCGGCCGAGCACGCCGCCCTTCTGGTTGATGAGGTCGGCGGCGACCTTGATGGCGTTGGTGACGACCTGGCCGTTGGGGCCGGCGCCCCCGCTGAGTGGAAAGATCGTCCCCACCTTGATGGGGCCCTGGGCCAGCGCGGGGGAAACGGCGAGGCCCATGATGGCGAGGGCGATCAGCACGAAGCGGACGGTACGCATGCTCGGATCCTCCGGTTGTGGTCCATAGGAACATCAACGCCAGTTCGCATGATGCGGCCCCATACAGCGGGTATCCAGGACTCCCTGAAAGACCCCCAGCGTCGTCGCGCGCGCCGGGCCCGGAGCCCTCCCTGGAGCCGAGACCGCCCGACTCTGATCCAGTTCCTGCGGCGATCCTGCTCCCGGGACAGGGGGTCGTCAAGGGCCGCGTGAGCGGTTGTTCACCGCTCTCGCTCCCCTCCGTTCGCACGCATGAACGCCGAGTTCGTCGGCGACGGGTCTCGGGAAAGCCTGCGGGCGTTCCGACGCCGCCGAGCGCGCGAGGCGGGCCTGCTCTGATGAGTCTCCGCGGCGCGGTCATCGGTGCCGGTCGGCGCCGGACCCAAACCACAGGAGGTGCCGCGGTGGCGGGTCGACAGCCCGCTGAGAGGCTTCCTGTGACGGCCATTCCCTCTATCTATGTGAGGCGAGGCAAACGCGGCAGGCACGCCTCTATGATGCCTCACGGCGCCGGCGCAAGCCAATTTGAGGTGCCGGATTGGTACCTCAAACTTGACGTCGCAATTTGCGACCTCAAGTTTGGCGGCCCGGCGGCGGCACTTGGCGCGCGGTGCGCCCCGTATAAACTTCTCCTCGTGACTTCGCCCGAGGACCTGATCGGCGCGTCTCCCAAGCGCAAGGAAGACCGGCGGCTTATCATGGGCGTCGGCCGCTACGTGGATGACCTCTCCCGCCCCGGCCTGCTCCACATGGCGGCGGCGAGGAGCCGCCATGCTCACGCTCGCATCGTTTGCGCGCGATTGGACCCCGAAGGGGTTATGCCGAAACTGAGTGTTGTCTCTTGAAGGCGGAAGCGGCTCTGAGCGCACCGATGGATTCGAATCGCGAGAACTGGGACGAGGCGACCGACATCCATGCTCGCGGTAACGTGTACGGCATAAGACGCTCCTGCACCTGCAGTGTCACTTCGGATTTGGCAGCTGCTGCACGAATCGGTGCCCCCTTCTGGCGCGCTATAGCAGCAGCATTACCGACGCGTATCGCCAGGCCGGCGTCTACACCGGCAGAATCCTCAAGGGCGCCAAGCCGGCTGATCTGCCGGTGATCCAGCCGACAACAACTCGACGCCGCGCTACCACGAAGCGTCGGCGAAACTGGCGTGGGAACGCACCAGCGCCTTCTTCAGGAAAAACCTGACCTGATGATCCGGGTGACGCCGTTCGCGCGTGCGGTCGGGATGTGCCTGCCGGCCGGGCGTTACTCCGGCGGCTATCCGGGGCGATGGCGCGAGGACCGCATCCCCGCCTTGTGGCGCTGGCCGCATCGCCGTGGCTTCACCCGTCGCGTCGAGGCAAACGCGGCAGGCACGCCTCTATGATGCCAGTACCCGTCGAAAGCTTCCAGCACGAGGTCGTTCCCCGGCGTGAACGAAAGGAACTTGGGACTGACCCGGGTCATCCTGCGCCGCCACGGGTGCGCGCTCACGAGGCGGGCGGAGGGGTGCGGGCTGCGGGCCGGGGGGGCGCCGCCGGGTGGCAGGGGCAGCACCGCGAGAAGGACTGAGCTGGGGGCTACCTGTCGCGGCCCTCGACGGGCAGCTTCGGCGCCTCCGTGGGCCGGAGCGGCCCCCAGACGCGCTGGAAGTACGTGTCGGCCAGCTGGAGCGCTCCGACCGGGTTGTGGGCCAGCACCCGGTCTTTGGCCACAAGCGTCGTGGCCAGCCCCTTGGAGTGCTTGAAGAAGAGGCTGTCGTGTCCCACGCAGAGCCCGAGCACGATGTTCAGCTCGCAGCCGGCGTCATTGAGCAGCTCCGCCTGTGAGAGCGGGTTGCACATGGCCTCGTATGTGCCGGGCCTGATCTTGTCCTCGTCTCGCAGGCCGAGCCGCTCCTTCGGCACGCCCCCGTTCTTGCAGGCCGCCGATGCGACCTCGAACCCGTGGCTCTCGAGGATGCCGCTGAGCGTCCGCGCCAGGTCCACCATGCTGATGCAGGTCGCGATGCCGATCCTGGTGAACCCCATCTCCCGGGCGAAGGCGCAGATCTCCTCCACGCGCGTCCAGCGGCAGTATCCCGCGCTCTCCACCAGCGCCGAGGCGTAGGCGACGCGGCGCACCTCCGGGTCCTCGTACCGCTCCCATGCCCGCTCGATGCCCTCCTCGTCCACCTTCGAAGGGCAAAAGCCGGGCCCGCGGGTCTCCGATTCGCCGTGGCGACAGGCGCGGACGGTGGGCGGGCAGTAGGCGCATCCGGGACTCTCGTAGCTCATGTCGCCTCATTGCAACGCCGGCCGGCCCGGAACGCCATGAAGCGATCGCCTCATTTCCATGGGCCCGATGCCTCAGCCGGCGGCCGAGGTCGCTCCTGGTTTTTGCGCTTGACACGCCCACCCTCCTGACCCCGTACTCTGCGCCACACGATCGCGGAACGCGGTCCGCGAGATGAACCTGACCGGAGAACACCGCAGCGAGGAGGGAAGCGACCTACCATGGCAGCGATGCGCGGAGCCGATGTGATCGCGGAGTATCTCATCAGCGAGAAGGTGCCGTACGTGTTCGGGCTGTGCGGGCACGGGATCGTGGGCCTCATGGATGCCCTCGGGAGCCGGGCGGATCGGATCAAGATGGTCGGCGTCCATCACGAGCAGGTCGCCGGCTACATGGCCGACGCGTACTATCGAATCGCGCACCGGCCGGCGGCGACCTTCACGTCGTGCGGCCCGGGGTCGGTGAACCTCGTCATCGCGCTCGCGTGCGCCATGATGGACTCGTCGGCGCTCGTGGCGATCACCGGCAACGTCCCGACCACGCAGTTCAACCGCGGCCCGTTCCAGGAGACGTACCGGCACCATCAGGCGGACTTCCCCTCAGTGGCGCGCCCCTATGTGAAGCGCAGCTTCCAGGTGCCGCGACCCGAGATGCTCCCGCTCGCCCTGCGGCAGGCGTTCAAGACCGCCGCGACGGGCCGGCCGGGGCCCGTCAATGTCGACGTCCCGCTCGACGTCTTCGTCGAGGAAACCACCGCCCCACTGCCGGCGCCCGACCTGTGGTGGCACGCGATCGACCGCCGCACCGGCCCGTCGCCCGAGATTGCCCGCCGGGCATTCGACCTGCTCGCGGGGGCCGAGCGGCCCGTGATCCTGGTCGGCAACGGCGCCGTGCTGTCCGAGGCGGCGCCGGAGATCCGCCGCCTCGCCGAGACGCTCGGCGTGCCGGTCGCGAACACGCCGCAGGGGGCCGGCATCATGCCGGCGGACCATCCGCTGGCGCTCGGCGTCGTCGGGCGCAACGGCACGTACCCCGCGAACCAGGCGACCCGCCAGGCCGACGTCCTGCTGGCCCTCGGCGCGCGCTTCGACGACCGTGTGAGCAGTGGCTGGATCCCGGGCTACACGTTCACGATCCCGCCCACGAAGCTCGTCCAGGTCGACATCGACCCGGAGGAGATCGGCCGGAATTACCCCGTCCACCTCGGCGTGCCTGCGGACGTGAAGACCTTCGTCCAGGCGGTGCTGGCGCTGGCGGAGGCGCGCGGCGGCGGCGGCCACGCGCCGTGGCTCGGCGAGGTCGCCGCGTGGCAGCGGAACTGGGTCGAGTACAACGAGCGCCGCTACCGGCCCGACGCCGTCCCGGTGCAGCCGGAGCACGTCGTCCGCACCCTGCGGAACGTCGTGCCGCGGGACGGCATCATCGCCGTGGACGTCGGCGTCCATCACAACTGGGTCGTTCAGCAGTGGCCGGCCTATCTGCCGCAGACGCTCCTGCAGTCCTGGGGCTTCGCAGCCATGGGCTTCGCCGTGGGCGGGGTCCTCGGCGCGAAGCTCGCCGCTCCGGACCGGTGCGCGGTCGCCGTGTGCGGCGACGGCGGGTTTCTCATGGCCTCCCACGCCGTCGCCACCGCGGTGGAGTACGGCATCCCGGCGACGTGGGTCGTCTGGAACAATTACGGCTACGCCTCCATCCGAGACCTGCAGCGTGGGGCCTTCGGCAAGGAGACCACCACGATGTTCAGCCGCGAGCAGACCGGTGAGCCGTTCTCGCCGGACTACGGGGCGCTCGCGCGCGCCTGCGGCGCCGAGGGCATCCGCGTGACGGCGCCGGGCGAGCTCGGAGACGCGCTGGCCGCCGCCGTCCGCTCCGACCGGCCGACCGTGGTGGACGTCGTCGTGGACCCGAGCGCGGGGCCGATCGCGACCGGCACCTGGCAGTTGCCGCCGCTGGCGCACCCCGAGCCGAACTACCCGGCGCTCGCGGCCGGATCCCGAAAGGACACGGCATGACAAAGGGCGCGGCGAAGGTCATGCGGATGGAAGAAGCGTTCTGGGAGCTGCCGCCCGGGCACTTCCAGGCGTTCTCGAAGCTCCTCGTGCATCCCACGAACGCCGACACCCGGTACTTCGACTTCCGGATCTCGAGCTACCAGCCCCGCGGCTGCGCCGAGGTCCATTCCCACGAGGTGGCGGAGAATCTCTACTACATCCTCAAGGGGCGCGGCGTGGTCGAGCTCGACGGCGTCCGGCACCTGGTGGAGCCGCACATGGTCATTCACATCCCGCCCGGCGTGCGCCACGGCATCTTCAACACTGGCCTGGAGGACCTCGTCTTTCTCGTGGTCGCTTCGCCGCCCTCCGGCATGCCCGTCGTCGAGCCCGGCCGGAGCGTGAAGGACTGAACGGTGGCGTCCCGGTTCCCCCGCCTGTTCGCCCCGGGACGCATCGGCGGCCGCGCGATCCGCAACCGCATCATCATGGCGCCGATGGAGAAGAATCTGGGCACGGGCTATATCGACTACTGCGAGCATCGCGCGGCCGGCGGCGCGGGGCTCATCCTCCTGGAGTCCATGTACGTCGACCCTGCCGGCAAGGGCCATGACCTCCAGCTCGGGATCCATGACGACGGGCTGATTCCCGGCTACCGGCGCCTCATCGAAACCTGCCACAGGGCCGGTGCGCTCGTGGGTGCGGAGCTGAACTTCGGCGGGCGCCAGACCTCGTCGGCGGTCACGGGGCGGCAGCCCGTCGCGCCGTCGCCGCTCCCGTGCGCCGTGCTCACCGCCGGGGATACGCCCCGGGAGCTCACCGTGGAGGAGATTCACGCGATCGTCGGACGGTTCGCGGAAGCGGCGCGCCGCGCGGCGACCGCGGGCTTCGACGTGATGGAGGTGCACGGCGCCCACGGCTACCTGGTCGGCCAGTTCCTGTCGCCGTACGCGAACCGCCGCACCGACGAGTACGGCGGCGACTTCGAGCGGCGTCTGCGCTTCCCCCTCGAGGTCATCGCCGCCGTCCGGGAGGCCGTCGGTGCGGAGGTGCCGGTGCTCTATCGCCTCAGCGCGGACGAGCACGTGCCGGGCGGACTCACGATCGACGACGTGTGCGAGATCGTGCCGCGCCTCGAGCGGGCCGGCGTCGACCTCTTCGACGTCTCCGCCGGCATCTACGAGTCCGCGGTCTGGATCGTCCAGCCGATGGAGATGCGGCCCGCGTGCCTGGCCCCGCTCAGCCGCCGCATCCGCGCGCGCGCGACGGTGCCCGTCAGCGTCGCGGGGCGGATCGGCGACGCGAGCGTGGCCGAGGCCGTGCTCGAGGCGGGCGATGCCGATTTCGTCACGCTCGGCCGCGCGCTCCACGCCGACCCCGACATGCCGCGTAAGAGCCTCGAGGGGCGGCTGGATGAGATCTGCCCCTGCGTGGGATGCCTCACGTGCAGCGACCTCCTCGGGCAGAACCTGCCGGTCCTCTGCATGGCGAACACCCGCACGTCCCGCGAGCGGGAGTACGCGGTCCGGCCCGCCGCGCGGCCTCAGCGGGTGGTGGTCGTCGGGGCGGGGCCGGCCGGGCTCGAATCGGCGCGCGTCGCAGCCGAGCGCGGCCATGCTGTCATCGTCCTCGAGCGCGCCGGCGAGCCCGGCGGTCAGCTCCTGCTGAGCCGGCACGTGCCGGGCCGCGAGGACCTCGCCGCGCTCGTGGTCTACCTCGCCACCGCCGTCGCGCGCGCCGGTGGCGAGATCCGGCTCGGCGTCGAGGCGACCGAGGACGTCGTCCGGCGGGAGGAGCCCGACGTCGTGATCATCGCGACCGGCGCGCGCCCCGGCATCCCGCCCATTCCCGGCATCCTCGACAGCCCGGCCGTCGACCTGTTTCACATGCTCCGGCGCCCGCTATCAGGGTCGCGGCGCGCCCTCGTGATCGGGGGCGGGATGCTGGGCGTGGGCGCCGCGCACGCGCTCGCGGCCCGTGACGTCCTAGTCTGGGTGGTCGAGCCCGGCGGCGAACTGTCGAGCGAGCTGGGTGTCCGCCCGCGGTGGCAGTACGTCGCCGGTCTCCGCGGCCGCGCGAACGTCACCGTGCATCTGAACACCACGGTCGAGGCGCTGTGGGCCGACGGCGCGCGCCTGCGCTCGGGAGGGCGCGCCCTCGAGCTCGGGGGCCTCGATCTCGTCGTCTCCACTCGTCCCCGGGTCGCCGTCAACGAGCTGGCCGAAGCGCTCAAGACACGGGCGGGCGGGCCGCCCGTCTTCGAGGTGGGCGACTGCGTGGTCCCTCGCACCGCGTTCGAGGCGATGCAGGAGGGGGCGGCCCTGGGGCATCGGCTCTAGCCGCCCGTCAGCGCTGGCTCAGGCCGCGTGGCGGCGGGGCATGGGACCGCGAACGGGTCTTCGGTCATCGACACTCCTGCGGCGCACGAATACACCCATGTCGGCGCTGTCTTGCGCTAGAGTACAGACCGCGCGGCCGGCCCCGGCGCCGCGGCCGCGCGATCGCGAGCAGGGCCCCCACTCGAGGACTCGAGGGAGAGTGCCATGAGCCACCGTCACGGACTCAGCCGTCGCCGCTTCATCACCTCCACCGCGGTTGGCGCGGCCGGCGTCGCGCTGGGCGCGCCCGCGGTCCTGCAGGCCCAGGGCAAGACGGGGACGGTGCGAGTCTGGGGCGAGCCGGGCCCCTATGGCGGCGTCGCCGTGGACGGCATGAACGAGTGGGCCCAGAAGAACGCCCCCGGGCTCAAGTTCGCCATCGAGACGATCCCCTGGTCGGACGTCTACGCCAAGCTCATGACCGACCTGGCGGCCGGCCGCCCCGCCCACTGCATCAGCGTCGAATCGCCGATTGCGTTCCAGCTGATGGCCGAGGGGCTGCTCGAGCCCGTCGACGACCTCGTGGACAGGATCGGCCGCAACCGCCTCATCCCGGGGACCAAGTGGGAGTACTGGGGGGCGTGGAAGGGCAAGCAGTACGTGATCCCGGCCCACCACCAGTCGCATCTGCTCGTGGTCCGGACCGACGTCCTGAAGGAGGCGGGCGTCACCAAGAGCCCGGCGGAGTGGAACTGGAATGACCAGCTCGCGGCGGCCAGGGCGATCAAGGCCAAGACCAAGAGCTTCGGCCTCTGCATTGCGCTCGGGCGCACCATCGCCACCGACTACTACGTGCTGAGCCTGCTGCACTCGGCCGGTGGGCGAATGTTCGACGCCGCCAGCAAGTCCGAGGTGGTCTTCGACAGTTCGGCCGCCGTCGAGACCTTCGAGTACATCGCCGAGCTGTTCCCGACCATGCCGCCGGGCGCCGTCGGCTACACTTTTCTCGACGTGGTGGACTCCATGGCCAAGGGCCAGTCCGGCATGGTCTTCTACTGGGGACGCGTCTTCGGCCGCGCCGCCGAGGTGGACCAGAGCGTGTTCGCGACCATGGAAGCCTACCAGCACGCCGCGCATCCCAGGACCGGCAAGCGGTACAACTGGAATGACTTCCAGGGCTGGCTCATCCCCAAGGACAACAATCCCTATGTCAACGAGGTGAAGCAGGCCCTCGTCTATGTCCAGACGAGCAGGGAGTGGCAGCTCCGCTACCTGCATTCCCTCGTGCCCAATGTCTCGCCGGTCTTCCAGGATGTGGCGCAGGACCCGCGGATCTCGCAGCACCCGTTCTTCCAGACCAAGCGCCGGACGATCTTCGAGTACTACACGGAGGCCCTCAAGAACGCGAGCAACTCGGGCAACGAGCTGCTCCAGGGCATCAGCCCGCTCGCCGGCATCGTCCACGGCCGCGCCATCATCGCCCAGGGCGTGCAGCGCATGCTCATCGACAAGCAGCCCGCCAAGGACGCGGTGAAGTGGACCCACCAGCAGCTCGAGCAGGTGCGGCGCGAGCATATCCGCCTGGTCATCTGAGCCGCCGTCCGGGACTGGACGTCAGGAGTGAGCGTCACCGTTCGCGAGACCGGTCCCGCCCGGGCGGGCGGGGCCAGTTTGCCGCGCGCCCGCCGGCGGGATCTGTCGGACCGCCAGCTCGGCGTGCTCTTCCTGCTGCCCTTCGTGGTCGTGTCGCTGGTCTTCGTCGTCTACCCGGCGCTGGACGCGATCCGCCTGGCCTTCTACTCGAAGCAGCCGTTCCGGCAGGCCTTCACCTTCGTCGGGCTGGACAATTTCCGCTATATCTTCGATGATCCGGTGTTCTGGGCCTCGGCGCGCCAGGCGGTGGTGTGGACGGTGGCCTCCATCGGGCTCCAGACCGTGTTCGGGGTGGCGCTCGCGCTCTTGTTGAATCAGGCCATCCGCGGCATCAACGTCTTTCGCGGGCTGCTGCTCTTCCCGTACATGGTGCCGACCGTGGTCATCGCGCTCATCTGGCGCTGGATGTTCAACCCGGAATTCGGCATCGTCAACGCCGGGCTGCGCGGGACGGGGCTCGTGCGCGGCGACATCTACTGGTTCTCGGATCCCACCTGGGCCATGGTGTTGACCATATTGCTCAACGTCTGGAAGTTCACGCCCTTCGTCGTCATCTGCGTGCTCGCGCGGCTGCAGTCCATCCCGCAGGAGATCGATGAGGCGGCGCAGGTGGACGGCGCCGGCGCCTGGCAACGGTTCCTGCACGTCACGCTGCCGCAGCTCAAAGCGGTGCTGGCCGTCGTCGTGGTGTTCCGAACGATCTGGACCTTCAACAAGTTCGAGGAGATCTACCTGCTCACCCGCGGCGGGCCCGGCACCTCGACCTTCAACCTGGCCGTGTATGCCTTCGAGCAGGCGACGGCGAACCTCAAGCTGGGCGTGGCGGCGGCCACGGGAGTCCTCATGCTGGTCTTTCTCTTCGCGAGCAGCGTGGTCTATCTCAGGCTGGTCCGCCAGGAAGAGACGTGATGACCGTCGGCCGCGCCACACGGAATCGGCTGCGGGCGGTGGCGATCTACGCGGCGCTCGCGGTGATCACTCTCGTCATGTGCTTCCCGCTGCTCTGGGCGGTCGTGACCTCCATCCGGCCCAACAACGAGATGCTGGAGCTGCGGATCGTGCCGCGGCACGTGACCGCGGCCCACTACCGGGCGCTGCTCGGGGGGCGCAGCATGTACTTCGAGGCTCGCGACACGACCTACCGGCCCACCACCGCGCCCTCGCAGCACTTCCTGGCCTGGTTCGCCAACAGCGTGATCGTGAGCGTGACGACCACGCTGCTGAGCGTGGGCGTCAGCACCCTGGCGGCGTACAGCCTGACCCGCTTCCGGTTCGCCGGGCAGTCGGTGGTGCCGTACTTCAGCCTGCTGGGGTACATGACGCCGGCCATCATCTACGTCTTCCCGCTGTTCCTGCTGATCGTGGGCCTGGGGCTGGCCGACCGGCTCCCCAGCCTCGTCCTTGGCTATATCGCGATCACGCTGCCCTTCTGCATGTGGCTCATGTGGGCCTTCCTCAAGTCCGTCCCGATCGAGGTCGAAGAGGCCGGGCTCATCGACGGAGCCACGCGCGTCCAGGTCTTCCGGCTCATCGTGCTGCCGCTCGCCGTGCCCGGCATCGTGGCCACGGCCATCTTCGCCTTCATCGTGGCCTGGAACGACTACCTGATCGCCCGGATCTTCATCAACTCCGTCACCCAGCTGCCCCTGACCGTGGGCGTCATGCACTTCTTCGAGGGCGTGCACGTGGACTGGGGTTTGATGATGGCGGCGGCCGTGCTCATGACACTGCCGCTGGCCGTGCTCTTCATGTTCGTCCAGCGCCAGCTGGTGATCGGCTTTGGCGCCGGCGCCGTCAAGGGATAGGAGGCTCTATGCGCGAGTATGTGAAGAAGGCGGTTCCGCGGCCCCCTGAATCCGATGAGGCCGTGCGGGCGGTGGTGGCGGAGATCCTGGACGCCGTCCGGCGTGAAGGAGAGGCTGCCGTCCGCCAGTACTCGCAGAAGCTCGACCACTGGTCGCCGGCTTCCTTCCGCCTCTCGGCGGGGGAGATCGAGCGAGGCGTGGCGGCTGTGAGCGCGGAGGACCGCGCCCAGATCGACTACAGCCGGGACCAGATCGCGGCCTTCGCCCGCCATCAACGGGCGAGCATCACGGAGTTCGAGGTGGAGCTGCAGGAAGGCGTGCGGCTGGGGCAGCGGCTGATCCCGGTGGATTCGGTCGGCGCCTACGTCCCGGGCGGACGCTACCCGCTCGTGGCCTCGGCGCTGATGAGCATCACCACCGCCAAGGTGGCGGGCGTCCGCCGCGTGATTGCCTGCTCCCCGCCGAGCCCGCCGGGCACGGCGAATCCGGGCGGAGGCATCTATCCCGCGACGCTCTACGCCATGGTCTCGGCAGGCGCCGACGAGATCTTCTGCCTGGGCGGCGTTCAGGCCCTCGCGGCCATGACCTACGGGACCGAGAGCATTCCGCGGATCGACATGGTGGTGGGTCCCGGCAACCAGTACGTGGCCGAGGCCAAGCGCCAGATCTTCGGCGTGGTGGGGATCGATCTCCTCGCGGGCCCCACGGAGATCCTGGTGATCGCCGACGAGACGGCCGACCCCGTCGTCGTCGCCTGCGACCTGCTCGGCCAGGCCGAGCACGGCCCGACCTCTCCCGCGATCCTGATCACGCTTTCTCGGAAGCTCGGTGAGGCGGTGCTGAAGGAATGCGAGCGGCAGCTCCCGCTGCTCGGCACGCAGGAGGTGGCGCGCCAGGCCTGGGAGGCCAACGGCGAGGTGATCCTCGTCGACAGCGAGGAGGAGGCGGCGCGCGCGGCCGACGAGTATGCCCCCGAGCACCTCGAGGTCCAGACCAGGAATGACGACTGGTACCTGGGACGGCTCAGGAACTACGGCTCCCTCTTCGTGGGCGAAGAGTCGACGGTGGCCTACTCGGACAAGAGCCTGGGACCCAATCACATCCTGCCCACCGGCCGGGCGGCCCGCTACACGGGCGGGCTGTGGGTGGGCAAGTTCATCAAGACGGTGACCTATCAGCGCCTCAGCCGATCCGCGAGCGCGCGCGTGGCGCCGATCGTGGCCCGGATCTGCGAGATCGAGGGCATGCTGGCCCACAAGGCCACCGCGGACCTGCGCGCTCGCCGCTACGGAGCGGCGCCCTCGCCGACCCGGCCGCGCTAAGCGTGCGTGCTCGACATAGCCCCCGCCGCCTTGACACGGGCAACGATCTCGAGTTACCAGGTGGGCGTCGCCCGGCTCTTTGCGTTCTCTCGATCACTCCGCGCAGACGCGCTTTCCGGCGCACGGAGGGAACACTCCATGAAGACACGGTGGCCGCTGGTAGCTCTGGCCCTCGCCCTGATGCTGCTCGCCGGCTCCGGTCTCGTCACGGTGCCTGCGGCCGCCCAGAGCCAGATGACCTGGGCGGTGCACGTCACGATCGCCCCGACGTGGTTCGACCCGGCCGAGCATACCGGCATCATCACGATCATGAAGGTGCTCTATGCGCTGCACGACGCCATGGTGAAGCCAATGCCGGGCAATCCCATGGCCCCGAGCCTCGCCGAGTCGTGGTCCATGTCCAAGGACGGCCTCACTTATGACTTCGTGCTGCGCAAGGGTGTGATCTTCCACAACGGCGACCCCCTGACGGCGGACGACGTCAAGTTCAGCTTCGAGCGCTACCGGGGCGCGGCCGCCAAGCTCCTGAAGGACCGCGTCACTGCCGTCGAGGTTGTTGATCCCCACCGGGTGCGCTTCCGCCTGAAGGAGCCGTGGCCCGACTTCCTGACCTTCTACGCGACGCCGGCCACTGGCGCGGGCTGGATCGTGCCCAAGAAGTACATCGAGAAGGTCGGTGACGAGGGCTTCAAGAAGGCACCGGTCGGGGCGGGCCCCTACAAGCTCGCGTCCTCGAGCCCCGGCATCGAGCTGGTCTTCGAGGCGCACGACCGCTACTGGCGCAAGGCGCCCGCGGTGAAGCGCCTCGTGTGGAAGGTCGTCCCGGAGGATCTGACCCGGCTCGCCATGCTGAAGCGCGGCGAGGCCGACGTCGCCTACTCCCTGCGCGGGCCGCTCGGCGAGGAGGTGAAGCGGACGGCGGGCCTCAAGCTCGTCCCGACCGTCATCTCCGCCACACAGTGGCTCGACTTCGGGCCGCTGCAGTGGGATCCAAAGTCGCCGTGGCATGATCGGCGCGTGCGGCTCGCCGCCGCCCTGGCCTTCGACAAGAACGCCATCAACGAGGCCGAGACCCTCGGATACTCCAAGCCCACCGGCAGCATCATCCCTTCGGCGTTCGAGTACGCGCTGGCCATTCCTGCCTACCCGTACGATCCGGTCCGGGCCAAGAAGCTCCTGGCCGAGGCCGGGTACGCCAACGGCTTCGACGCGGGCGACTACGCGTGCGACGCCTCCTACGCGAGCGTGGCCGAGGCCATCGCCAACTACCTGGCCGCGGTGGGCATCCGCACCAAGGTGCGCCCAATGGAGCGCGCGGCCTACCTGAGCCAGTGGAAGGACAAGAAGATCCGCTCCATCCACCAGGCGGGCGCCGGCGGCCTCGGCAATGCCGCCACCCGCGTCCAGAACTACATGGCCAAGGACGGCCTCTACGTCTGGGGCAGCCACCCGGGGATCGACGACCTCTATCTCCAGCAGGCCCGCGAGCTGGATCCCAAGCGCCGCGAGGCGCTGCTCCACCAGATCCAGCGCCTCTTCCACGAGCGGGTCACGGCCGCGCCGCTCTGGGAGCTGGGCTTCCTGAACGCCGTCGGCCCGCGCGTCGAGGAATCCGGCCTCGGGCTCATCTCCTATCACCCCTACTCCGCGCCTTACGAAGACCTGAAGCTCAGGAAGTAGATTCGCGAGTCGGCGCCCGCGGAGACCGCCCTACTGGCTCACGCGCACTCGGAAGCTCGGGACGTGGGCGAAGAGTCGGCGGTGGCCTACTCGGACAAGAGCCTGGGCCCAATCACATCCTGCCGACCGGCCGGCGGCCCGCTACACGGGCGGGCAAGGTGCCGGCGTCAAGGATTTCGGTCAAATAGGGATCGGCTGAGGCGCCCCCCCCCTGACGCAGCCTGTTCGCTGGTTGGCTTCTCGAGCTGTTGTTGACAGCCGGCGATTGCTGTAGAGTACCGCCACTCGTCGATGTTGCGTCCGGCCCGTACGAAGAGACAGGGAGGACCGACGCCATGCGCTCACGACCTCTCGTAGCAGGCTTACTCGTCATGCTGACCTTCCTCACTTGGACGATCGCCGCGCCACCTCGCGCCGATGCTCAGGCACCGAAGCGAGGCGGCACGTTGCGGGTCTCCTACGGCAACGAGATCGCCCATCTCGATTTCCACACCGCGCCCGGCTACGAGATGATGTGGGTCGCCATGAACGTCGGGTGCGGCCTCGTGAACATCACCCCCGACGGGAAGTTCGTGGGCGACGCCGCCGAATCGTGGCAGGTCTCCCCGGACGGCCTGCTCTACACCTTCAAGCTTCGCAAGAACGTCCTCTTTCACGACGGCACGCCGGTGGACGCGGCGGCGGTCAAGTTCACCATCGACCGCATGAGAGACCCGGCCACCAAGTCCGGTATGCGGCCGTTCTACGAGCCGGTGCACAGTGTCGAGGTGCTCGACCCCCTGACGGCGCAGGTGCGCCTGAAGCACCCCTACGCCTTCTTCCTTCACATGCTCGCTGCCTACCGGACGGGTCTGATCCTCGCCTCGCCGGCCGCGACGCAGAAGTACACGGCCGACGACCGGAAGCAGGGCAAGCCAGCGGCGATCGTTGGATGCGGACCGTTCAAGTTCGTCGAGTGGGTGAAGGGAAGCCACCTGCTCATGGAGCGCTTCGACAAGTACTTCGTGCCCGGGCTGCCCTATCTCGACAAGGTGATGATCCGGGTGATCAAGGACCCGGTCACCGAGATGGCGGCGTTCAAGGCCGGTGAGATCGACTTCATCGCCTCGTTCTCGCCGGAGCACGTCGATACCATGAAGACGCAGAACCCGAAAGCGCAGATCATGACGGGCAAGGAAACGACACCGATGCTGGCGGCGATGAAGGTGACTGTTCCGAAGGACGGCAAGCCGATGTCGCCGGAGCGCGTGCCGCATCCGATCTTCGGCGATCTCCGGGTGCGCAAGGCGATCGGCTGCTACGGCATCGACCGGCAGGAGATCGTGAAGATCGCGTTCAAGGGTCAGGCCACGCCCTGGGTCGGCATGGCGCCGCCGGGCACGCTGGAATCGGTGAACGTCAACCACCTGTGCCCCCACGACCAGGCCAAGGCGAAGGCGCTCCTCGCCGAGGCGGGCTACGGCCCATCGAAGCCGCTGACCCTCGAGCTGATGACCAACACCGAGAAGAGCGTGTTCAACGTCATCGCCACGGTCATCAAGGAACAGCTGGCGCGCATCGGCGTGACCGCGAACATCCGCCTGGTAGACAAGGTGTCCTGGATGAACACGACCCTGGGGGACGGCCCGTGGGACATGTACGTCGAAGATCTCTTGTCCCTGCTCACCATCGACAGCAACGGGTATCTCTCGACCGCCTACGTCTCGACCAAGTCGTCGGCGTGGAGCCATCCGCGCCACACCGACACCAAGGTCGACGACTACTACGCCCGCTACGCGAAGGAACTGGACCCGGTCAAGCGCAAGGCGCTCGCGAAAGAGTTCCTCGAGTACATGGCCGACAACATGTACTGGAACACGATCTCGGGCTCGCCCTTCTACATGGTCGCGCAGCCGTGGATGAAGGGATACGTCTACAACGCGGAGTTCGAAGTCCACTACCACAAGGTCTGGCTGGACAAGTGATCCGAGCGGACGCCGCGGGTGATCAGCCCTCACGAGGGTGATCGCCGCCGGCGGAGCGGCGCATGCGAACTTACATCCTGAGACGGCTGCTCCAGATCGTGCCGACGGTCCTCGCGATCACCTTCGTGGTGTTCGTGATGATGCGATCGGTCCCCGGCGATCCCGTGGTGTCGCTCCTCGGCGATGCCTACACCGAGGATGATGCGATCAAGGCGCGTGAGGCCTACGGGCTGAACAAGCCGATCGTGATCCAGTACGCCATCTGGCTCGGCAAGCTCGTGCAGGGTGACTGGGGCGTTTCCATCCTCACGGGGCGTCCGGTCCTCCAGGACGTGCTCATCCGCCTGCCCGTGACCCTCGAGCTGATCGTGCTGTCGATGGGGGTGGCCCTGGTCATCGCCATCCCCGCCGCCATCATCGGCGCCCTGCGCCAGAACACCTGGGCCGACTACACGGCGACCTCGGTGGCCATGATCGGGGTGTCCATCCCCGAGTTCTTCATCGGCATCCTCCTCCTCCTGGCCTTTTCCATCGGCCTCGGGGGCCTGCTCCCCAGCTCGGGCTGGGTGTACCTGCCCGGTACGTGCCCGACGATGGTCTGCGGCTCGAGCCTCTGGGGCAACATGCAGCACGTCCTCATGCCCGCCATCGCGCTGGGGGTGGGGCGGGCCGCCATCCTGACGCGCCTCCTCCGTTCGAGCATGCTGGAGGTCATCCGCACCGAGTACGTCACCACCGCGCGCGCCAAGGGCCTCTCCGAGCGGCCCATCATATTCAAGCACGCGCTGAAAAACGCCTTGATCCCCACGGTGACCGTGATGGGGCTCCAGATCGGCTTCCTCATCGGCGGCGCCATCGTGGTGGAGACGCTCTTCGCCATGCCGGGCCTGGGCACCTTCGGCATCGAGGCCATCATCGCGCGCGACTACCAGCAGGTGCAGGGCTTCGCCTTGCTGACGGCGCTCGCCTTCGTCGTCATGAATTTCCTCGTGGACATGACCTACACCTTCCTGGATCCCCGGATCCGGTACGCCTGAGGAGACCATGGCCGACGGTGGCGACGCGCTCCCCACGAAGTCGCGGCCGATCCGCGGAGGAAGCCTGGGTGAGGCCGACCTCCCCGTGGCCACCGGAGTCGTCTGGGGGGCCCGCGCCAGGCCCGCGGAATCGCCGTTCGTGCAGGGGCTGCGCCGGCTCCGGCGCAGCGCGGCCGCGCTGGTGGGCGCGGGCATCGTCGTCATCCTGGTGTTCGTGGCGATCTTCGCGGACGTGCTGGCGCCCCAGAGCCCGATCGCCAGCGATCAGACCCACACCTTCGAGCGTCCGAGCTGGGACTATCCCCTGGGGACCGATCAGCTCGGACGCGACATGCTGAGCCGCGTCATCCACGGTACGCGCATTTCGCTGCTCGTGGGGGTGTCGTCGGTGCTGCTCGCGCTGTTCGTCGGCGTGCCCTTCGGCCTGATGGCCGGATTCTACGGGGGGCGGGTCGACACGGGCATCATGCGCGTGATGGACCTGATCCTGGCCTTCCCGATCTACCTGCTCGTCATCATCCTGATGGTCATCTTCACGCCCACGGCGGGGCTGATCGGCACCATGAAGGTCACGGGCGCCATCGCCATCGCGCGCATCCCGATCTACGCGCGCCTGGTCCGGGGCAGCGTGCTCTCCATCAAGGAAAAGGAGTACATCGAGGCCTGCCGCGCCCTCGGCGTGCGTGATCCCTGGATCCTGTTCGGCCACGTGCTGCCGAACTGCCTGGCCCCGATCATCGTGACCACCACCATCGGGATCGCCACCTCGATCATCGTGGAGGCCACGCTCTCCTTCCTCGGCCTGGGCACCCAGCCGCCGACGCCGAGCTGGGGATGGGACCTCAAGGCCAACGTGTCCTTCATCCAGGCCAACGCCTGGCTGTCGCTCTTCCCCGGCCTCGCCATCTTCGTCACCGTGCTCGGCTTCAACCTCTTCGGCGACGGCCTCCGCGACGCGCTCGACCCGCGCCTCAAGTAGTCGACCTCCAACCATTGAGGGAATGCACATGACGACGATCCGGACTCTCGTGGGCGCTCTGGCGGTGCTGCTCCTGGCCGGCGCCGGCCCGGCCTGGGGCAACCACCGCCCGAACAACGAGGCGCTCGTCGGCGGCGCGATCTCCCAGACCGGCCGCTACGCCGAGCCGGCGGGCCGCCAGGTCAACTCGATCAAGATGTGGGTCGACGAGATGAACGCCCGCGACGGCCTCCTGGGCCACAAGGTCCGGCTCATCCTGCTCGACGACAAGTCCGACACTCAGTCCGCGATCAAGCTCTACGAGAAGCTGATCACCGAGGACAAGGTCGACCTGGTCCTCGGTCCCTACTCGAGCGGCATCACCGAGGCGGTCGCCAACGTCACCGAGCGCTACAAGATGCCGTTCGTCGCCTACGGAGCGTCGTCGAGCCCTATCTGGGAGAAGGGGCGGCGCTACATTTTCAACATCGTAGCCGTCGCCGAGGACTATCAGAAGGGCGCGGTGCACCTCGCCAAGCAGATTGGGGTGAAGAAGGCTGCCGTCATCGGCGAGGACAGCCTCTTTCCCCGCCAGTCGGGCAAGGGCGCCAAGGACTGGGCCAAGCAGCTCGGCATCGACATCGTTGTCGAGGAGAACTACCCGCAGAAGCAGACCGACTTCACCGCGCTGCTCCAGAAGATCAAGGCGGCCGGCGCCGAGGCGGTCTTTTCCAACAGCTACTTCGCGGACGCCGCCGCCCAGCTCCGCCAGATGCGCGAGCAGAACATGAACTTCAAGCTGTACTCGAGCACGGTCGGCCCAGGGCTGCCGAACTTCCCCGAGCAGCTCGGCAGCACGGCCGAGTACGTCCTGGGCTTCAGCCAGTGGGAGCCGCTGCCCAAGATCCTCAAGCACCCGGGCATGGACGAGTACATCGCGGCGTACGAGAAGCGCTTCAACGAGAAGCCGAATTACCACGCCGGCTCGACCTACGGGGCGCTGCAGGCGACCGAGTCCGCGGTCAAGAAGGCCGGCGCCTTCGACAATGAGAAGCTGCGCGAGGCCATGGCCACGATCGACGTGCAGACGGTCTTTGGCCGCTACAGGGTGAACGCCAAGGGCATGAACGCCGCCGAGGGCCTTACCTTCCAGATCCTCAAGGGCCAGCGTCGCGTCGTATGGCCGGAGAAGTGGGCGGAGGCCAAGCCCGAGCTGCCGATGCCGGAGTGGAGCAAGCGGTAGCCCCGGGCCGGAATCGCGCGCGCTAACCCCGCTCTGACCCATGGAGCGCAGCGACGTTCGCAGCCTGTACCTACTCGGCGCCTTTCTCGCGTGCGCCTACGCCCTGCCTTTCCTGGTGGGCGTCTGGGCCGGCACGGCGCGCGCCGATGCGGCGTGGCTGAGGACCCTCGCCACCGTCGTCGTCGGCGGCGTCATGCAGGGCGGGGTCTACGCGATGTTCGCCGTGGGCCTCACGCTGATCTTCGGGGTGATGCGCATCATCAACGCCGCCCACGGCGAGATGGTGATGATGGGCGCCTACCTTACGTGGGTGTCCTTCTTCTACCTCGGCATCGATCCGCTGCTGTCGCTATTCCTGACCCTGCCCGTCGCGTTCCTCTTCGGCGTGGCGGTGCAGAAGCTGCTGCTCAACGCCGCCGTCGGCGCGCCCGAGCTGACGGGGCTCCTGATCACCTTCGGCCTCGGCCTCACGATGATCTATACCGTGGAGCTGATCTTCACCACGGACTTCCGGACGATCCCGTACGCTCCGGGCACGATCCAGCTCACCAGCACCATCGCGGTCGGCCGGAACCGGATGATCAGCTTCGCGATGGCGGTGCTGATCTCCATCGCCGTGTACCTGTTCCTGAAGCTGACCCGGCTGGGCAAGGCCGTCCGCGCGACCGCACTGAACGCCGAGGTCGCCATGGTGTGCGGCATCAACGTGCGCTGGATCTACCTGATCACGACCGGTCTCGCGGCGGCGCTGGCCGTGGCGGGCGGGGCGCTCGTGTCCATCCAGTTCGGATTCAACCCCGAGACGGGCGTCGTCTACACGCTGCAGGCCTTCGCCATCGTCATCCTCGGCGGCCGCGGCAACTACGTGGGCGCGCTGATCGGTGGGCTCATGCTGGGCGTTCTCGAGAACCTCGTCTCGCTCATGGTCCCCAACGGGACGGCCATGGTCGAGCTGGCCGCCTACGGCCTGATGATCTTCGTCCTCCTGATCCGCCCGGGTGGGCTCATGGGCGTCAAGGAAGGCTGAGCCGGCGCGGTGACGTGGCGCGAGCACCTGCGGAACCTGGCCCTCGTGGGCGCGTGTGGGATCTCGCTTGCGCTCCTCCCTCCAGCGCTCAGCGTCTACCTCCGCTCCTTCGTGCTGTTCACGATGATGTACGTCGTCCTCGCGCTGTCCTGGAACATCATCAGCGGCTTCACCGGCTATACATCGTTCGGCCACGTGGCGTTCTACGGGATTGGCGCCTACGCGTGCGCCATCCTGGTGGCCGACTATGGCTGGTTCTGGCTCCCCGCGCTTGGCGTCTGCGCCGCGGTCGCCGCGCTTGTCGGGATCGCGATCGGCTATCCGGTGCTGCGCCTCAAAGGGCCCTACTTTGCGATCGCCATGCTGGGCGCGGCGGAGGGGACGCGTGTCGTCGTCACCGTGTGGGACAGCCTGACCCACGGCGGGCTCGGCATCAGCCTGCCGAGCGCCGAGACGTCCATGGAGACCTACTACGCGATGCTGGCGCTGATGCTGCTGACGATCGTGGTCGCCTACGCGGTCGGGCATTCCCGGTTCGGCGTCCGCCTCAACGCCATCCGGGAGGACGAGGGGGCAGCCGAGGCGCTCGGGATCAACGCCACGCTCTACAAGCTGGCGGCGTTCGTGCTCTCTGCGGTGTTCCCGGCCGTGGCCGGCGGCATCCAGGCCTACAAGGTCCTCTATATCGACCCGCCGGCGGTGTTCTTCGTCCAGATCACCATCGCCATGGCGCTCATGTCGATGCTCGGCGGCAAGGGCACGGTCATCGGTCCCATCCTGGGCGCGGTCCTGCTCTATACGGCCCAGGAGTTGACCTGGGTCAACTTCCCGACGGCCCACCTGATCGCGTACGGCCTTTTCATCGTCCTGGTCGCGCGCTTCCTGCCACGAGGCCTCGTGGGCTTCGCCATCGACCGGGGCTGGATCCGCAAGGGCATGGTCCACTGATGGAAGAGAGCGTAGACCAGATCGTCCTGGAAGCCCGCGACCTCCGAAAGACCTTCGGCGGGGTCCGGGCCGTGGACGGCTGCAGCTTCGTCGTCCCCCACGGCAAGATCTCCGGGCTCATCGGTCCCAACGGCTCGGGCAAGACGACGACCTTCAATCTGCTCACGGGGCTCACGACGCCCGACTCCGGTCAGGTGATCTACAAGAGGGAGAGCCTCGCCGGCCTCAAGCCCTACCAGATCTTTCGCAAAGGCATCACGCGGACGTTCCAGATCACGCGCATCTTCCGCGAGATGACCGTCCTCGAGAACATGCTGTCGGTGACCGGGCTCCGCGTGCCCGATCGGGTCGCGCGCGAGCGGGCCGCGGAGCTGATCGCGTTCGTCAACCTCGGGCATCTCTGCGCCGAGTACGGCGGGCGGCTCTCCTACGGGCAGCAGAAACTCCTGGAGTTCGCCCGGGCGCTCATGACCGATCCCGACCTGATCCTGCTCGACGAGCCGGCTGCCGGCGTCAACCGGACGCTGCTCCACCAGCTGCTCGAGCACATCCACCGGCTGCAGGAGCAGGGCAAGACGATCGTGATCGTCGAGCACGACATGAACGTGATCATGAACCACTGCCACCGGGTCTTCGTCATGGACTACGGCGTGAAGATCGCCGAGGGGCCGCCGGCCGAGATCCAGCGTGATGAGCGCGTCCTCGAGGCCTACTTCGGCCGCCGCCGGCGCCCGGATGACGCGGGACCGGTCCCGGGCGCGCCTCGGATGAGCTAGTGCCGGCCCAACTAACTTCGCCATACTTGGTTCTCGGTCGGCAGCAACCCTCAACGTACACCGGCCTCGGGCTGCTGCCTCC
>WNGB01005024.1_pt1 | contig 41014 bp, 42 predicted proteins | sample 5400681 | NCBI WGS metagenome assembly WNGB01 (sample SAMN13153367, study PRJNA577476) | soil metagenome | isolation source: 115 cm soil or saprolite under grassland replicate 2 | place: USA:California | collected 2016-06-15 | reverse complement strand
CGCATCGACGAGGAGGCCGAGCTCGAGGTGGCGCGGGTCGACCTCGACGAAGCGGTCGCGATGTGCTTCCGGGGCGAGATCACCAACGGCCCCGCCGTCGCCGGAATCCTCGCCGCCGCCCAGGGCCGCCGCCAGGACTGGCACGGCCTACGCTCCCCCGACGCCCCCAGGCCCGGCCGATAGCGTTACCGCAGCACGGCCAGCACCTTCACACGCTCGCGTCCCGCTCGCACCGCGACGGAGGTTGACCATGCCCGTACTGTCCACAGGGCGGTCCGGCGATCATCGAATTCGCATCTGCAGATGACTGATTCGGGTACGGTCCGCTCGTTTCGCGGTAGCTCGGCGCGGATCCGGGTCAGCACGACGGCGTACCTCACGGTCATCGCCGGTTCAGTGCTTTGACGGTGGTACGGGAGCCCGGCCGATCACTCGCGGTCGGTCGCCATCTTGGTCGAAACCCAGGAAATTCTGCATTGATCTGCGGACCACACGCCACTGACGAACCGCTATGTCGCATCGGGGACCGAAGACGGGGATCTCGCACAGAGCCGTCCTGCCGCATGCCTCGCATACTCCGACGGCTGAGGCGATCCGGTGTTTCCGCATGACAAGAGCGACGGTCTGCAGGTGGCGGCCCATCTCGTACAACAATGTCGAAGCATCTACACAGTTATCCGCCGGGTTGGTCACGCGAGCACTCCTTGGTGGGCTGGGAAGGCTCCTGAGAATTGCCTGCCACTACGTGTCGTCGCGACACCGTGACTGATCCATCCTGGCCGCACTGCCGCGCTAGCTGTTACTTCTGTGTACCGTCTTCCGGGAGAGCAGGATGATCAATCGGACCTCCTAAGAGCGAAGGCCTCGTCGATGGAACCCCAGCTGACCGCACTGCGGTTGCTCCTCCAGCGAAGGCACTGGCAACCTCACCGGACCTTCCTCGCCGAGTACGACAAAGCGGCAGCCTCGCTGGACAGACGCCTGGTGGGTCACGGCCCAAGTCGAGTGCAACTCCACCGCTGGCAATCCGGGCGGCTGGGCGGGTTGCCGTACCCCGATCACTGTCGGGTGCTGGAGGCCATGTTCCCCGGCTGGACGGCCGATGAGCTTTTCGCGGCCAGTACGTCCGACGAGGTTGCGAGGCGCGATCGGTTCCCCGAGGAGCGGCGGTCGACGGCGGACGACAACCTTCACGCGGCATTCAGCGATGTGACGGCCGTCTACAGCACACGCGGAGAGTTCATGTCCGCCGTATCTCCCAAGGTTCTCTTTGACGGCGCCCGCTCGGTACGAGCGGTGGGTCTGTCGTTGAACCTGCTCTGTCAGCATTATCCGGACCAGAGCCTGTACCAGCTGGTCGACGGGGGCGCCAGCCTCTGCTGCCTCTTCCTTGATCCAGCCGGTGAGGCGATCAAGGCTCGGGAACGCGAAGAGGGGCACGACCCTGGTTCGCTGTCCGTGCTCACCGAATTCAACATTCAGCTGATGCGGCGGGTACGCGACAAACTGCCCGACGACAAGCGTGGCAACCTGACACTCGCGACATACGACGAGACCGTCCGCAACAACATCATCTTCGTGAACGACGACCTTTGCGTGGCGCAGCCATATCTCAACCATTCACGCGGCGTGGATTCGCCGACGTTCGTCATCGAGCGTCGCGCAGCCGACCGGGGCCTGTATCAGGTGTACGACGAGGTCTTCACATCACTGTGGAATGGCGGCCGGATGCTATGACCACACCCAGATCATTGAGTGACATGCTGCCGATCGCGGTGGGGGCGATCGAGATCGCGCGTGACCTGATCACGGGCAGTGTGGCCGGCATCGTCACCGCCAAAGGCGACAGGGACATGGTCTCGGAGCTCGACTTCGCGGTCGAGCGGACAGTTCGCACGTTCCTCGCAGCGGGCACACCGGCAGTCGGCTTCCTGGGAGAGGAGGAAGGTGTCGCCGGACCGGAGGGGGATCTCCACTGGGTGCTCGACCCGATCGACGGCACTGCGAACCTGCTTCACGGCCTGCCACTGTGCGCGGTTTCGCTCGCCCTTGTGGACGCCAAGCGACCGGTACTGGGAGTGATCGATCTGCCGTTCCTGGGCGAGCGTTACACAGCTGTGGACGGGCAGGGTGCGTACGCGGGCGGGGTCCCCGTCCGTACCAGTGACACCGGCAGCCTGACCGACGCCGTGGTGTCCCTCGGTGACTACGCGGTGGGCGACGGTGCCGAGGCCAAGAACCGGGCGCGGCTGGCCGTTACCGCACTCCTGGCGGGACGCGCGCAGCGGGTAAGGATGTTCGGTACGGCCGCGATCGACCTGGCATGGCTCGCCTGCGGTCGCACGGATGCGGTGATGATGTTGTCGAACAAACCGTGGGATACCGCGGCCGGCGTCGTCATCGCCCGCGAGGCTGGTGCGCTGGTCGTCGACCTAGCCGGTGCGCCTCACACGCTTGACTCGAGCGCGACTCTCGCAGCTGGACCGGGTGTCATCGGGGCGATCGTGGAGCTGGCGCAACACGCGCTGTCCGGCTCGCGCGAGCGAGAAGGGCGGTAGGTTCACGCGGGGCAGTCGGGAACCCGTCAAGGTCTGTTACCGGGCACGGTGGGTATCCGTACAGGTGGGGGTCGGATTTAGACTTCCGCGCAGGGCGCGATTCGTGCGACAACGAGGTCGCCAGCGTCAGGGCGAAGGGGCTGCACAGTGAAGGTCGGAATCCCGCGCGAGGTCAAGAACCACGAGTACCGGGTCGCGATCACGCCCGCGGGCGTCCACGAACTCGTGCGCAACGGTCATCAGGTGTACGTCGAGGCGCAGGCCGGCGTCGGTTCGTCGATCCCCGACGAGCTGTACGTGAGCGCGGGGGCGGAGATCCTCCCCACCGCCGACGACGTCTGGAGCACCGGAGAGCTGATCCTCAAGGTCAAGGAACCGGTCGCCGAGGAGTACCACCGGATGCGGGAAGGCCAGGTGCTGTTCACGTACCTGCACCTCGCCGCGTCGAAGGAGTGCACCGACGCGCTGATCGAGCGCAAGGTCACCGGGATCGCGTACGAGACGGTGGAGCTGCCCGACGGGGCGTTGCCGCTGCTGGCGCCGATGAGCGAGGTCGCCGGGCGGCTCGCGCCGCAGGTCGGGGCGTACCACCTGATGCGTTCCGGGGGTGGTCGCGGTGTGTTGATGGGCGGCGTCTCCGGGGTGTACGCCGCCAAGGTCGTGGTGATCGGCGCCGGCGTGTCCGGCATGAACGCCGCGGCGATCGCGCTCGGCATGCAGGCGGAGGTGCTGCTGCTGGACAGGAACATCAACAAGTTGCGCGACGCGGACCGGATCTACCAGGGCCACCTGCAGACCGTGGCGAGCAACGCGTACGAGGTGGAGAAGGCCATCCTCGACGCCGACCTGGTGATCGGCGCCGTGCTGGTGCCCGGGGCCAAGGCGCCGAAGCTGATCACCAACGAGCAGGTGAGCCGGATGCAGCCGGGCAGTGTGCTGGTCGACATCTCGATCGACCAGGGCGGCTGCTTCGAGGACTCCCGGCCGACCACGCACGCCGACCCGGTCTACCGGGTGCACGACTCGGTGTTCTACTGCGTGGCCAACATGCCCGGCGCGGTGCCGCACACCTCGACGTACGCGTTGACCAACGTGACCCTGCCGTACGCCCTCGAGCTGGCCAACCGTGGCTGGCAGGAGGCGCTGCGGCGCGACCGGGCGCTGGCGTTGGGCCTCAACACGTACGACGGGCAGGTCACGTACGGGCCCGTGGCCGAGGCGCACGGGATGGACAGCGTGAAGCTGGAGGAGGTCCTGGCCTGACCGCCGCCGCAGACACCGACTCGCCGGCCGGGGCGGCGACCGTCCCGGCCGAGTTGGCGCGCGCGGTGCGCGGCTACCTCGACCACCTCGCCGTGGAACGCGCCCTCGCCGCGAACACGCTCGCGTCGTACCGCCGGGACCTGGCCCGCTACACCGCCACGCTGGCCGCGGCGGGCCTGGCGTCGCTGGCGGACGTGAAGCCGGCCGACGTGGGGGAGTTCCTGGCGCTGCTGCGCGAGGGCGACGAGGCCCACCCGCCCCTCGCGGCCTCGTCCGCGGCACGGGCGGTTTCGGCGGTACGCGGCCTGCACCGGTTCGCCGTACGGGAGGGCATCACGGCGGTCGACCCGGCCGTCGACGTGAAGCCGCCCACGCCGCCGCGCCGGCTGCCGAAGGCGATCGGCATCGAGGACGTCTCGCGCCTGCTGGACGCCGCCGGGGTCGGCGACGGACCGCTCCCGCTCCGCGACCGTGCCCTGCTCGAATTCCTGTACGGCACCGGAGCCCGGATCAGCGAAGCGGTCGGCTGCGCGGTGGACGACCTGGATCTGGCCGCCGGCGCCGTGACCCTCCACGGCAAGGGCGGGCGCACCCGGTTGGTCCCGGTCGGCGGTTACGCCCGGCGGGCTGCCGAGGCCTACCTGGTACGTGCCCGGCCCGGACTGGCCGCGGCCGGCCGCGGGAGCAGCGGCCTGTTCCTGAACTCCCGCGGCGGACCGTTGTCCCGGCAGGGCGCCTGGATCATCCTGCGTCAGGCCGCCGAACGGGCCGGCCTGGCGACGTCGGTCTCGCCGCACACGCTGCGCCACTCGTTCGCCACTCATCTGCTGGACGGCGGGGCCGACGTACGGGCGGTGCAGGAGCTGCTCGGGCACGCGTCGGTGGCGACCACGCAGGTATACACGCTGGTCACTGTGGAGAAGCTGCGCGAGGTGTACGTCGCCAGCCACCCCCGGGCGCTGGGATAGGCTCGGCGGGCACGGATCCGGGTCCCGGGCGAGATTTCCGGGTTCGACGGGGTTTGCCGATGCAGCCGCGACGACACGCCGAAGTGGTGGCGAACCGTAGCCTGGCCGGTGCCGTACAGTCGCCAGCAAGGTGTCAAGGGAACAGCCGCCCCGCTTCCCCGGTACCACCGAGGCGGCGCCGCGACAGTCGGGGAAGGGCGTACGACACATGGGTCTTGACCGGGACGATGCGTGGGCCGCGCTACGCGCGGAACAGTCCGCGGCCGACGTGGACGGCGCTGAGCTCGGCCCCGCCGACCCCGAGGCGTACACCGGAAAGCGCGCCATCCCGACGCCGGACCCGGTGGACCGGCACGGCCCCGCCCGGATCATCGCGATGGCGAACCAGAAGGGCGGCGTCGGCAAGACGACCACCACCATCAACCTCGGTGCCGCGCTCGCCGAGTACGGCCGCCGGGTGCTGCTGGTGGACTTCGACCCGCAGGGTGCGTTGTCGGTCGGGTTCGGCGTCAACCCGCACAACCTCGACCTGACGATCTACAACCTGCTGATGCAGAAGGACGTCGCGCTCGAGGAAGCGTTGATCAAGACCAACGTCGACGGGCTGCACATCCTGCCGGCCAACATCGACCTGTCCGCGGCGGAGATCCAGCTGGTCACCGAGGTGGCCCGGGAGATGACTCTGAAGCGGGTGCTGCGACCGGCGATGAAGGACTACGACTACGTCCTGATCGACTGCCAGCCGTCGCTCGGCCTGCTCACCGTCAACGCGCTCACCGCGGCGCACGGTGTGGTGGTGCCGCTCGAGTGCGAGTTCTTCAGCCTGCGAGGCGTGGCGCTGCTGCTCGACACCATCGACAAGGTGCGGGAACGCCTCAACTTCGACCTCGAGCTCGAGGGCATCCTCGCCACCATGTACGACAGCCGTACCACCCATTCCCGGCAGGTGCTGCAGCGGGTGGTCGAGGCGTTCGGCGACCGGGTGTACCAGACCGTCATCACCCGCACCGTACGGTTCCCGGAGACCACCGTGGCGGGGGAGCCGATCACCACCTGGGCGCCGGCGTCGTCGGGTGCCCGGGCGTACCGGCAACTGGCTCGCGAGGTGATCGCGGCGACCGGCGACAGGTAGGGCGCCGGTGATCTACGCGATCCTGCAGCCCGCCTCGCTGGCGGGCATGCTGGCGGCGTTCCTGCTCGCAGTGTCCGTACGGGCATCGATCCAGGTGTGGCTGGCCGCCCGGCTGCTGCGACACCGGGTCGGCTCGCCGGCGCCGGATCCGCGGCGGGACATCGACCCCTTCGGCGCGATCGCGGCGGTGTTCGGCGGCACCGGTTGGGGCCGGCCGGCGCCGCTTCCGGAGACGCGGGCGGTGGACGGACAGCCGCGCCGCAGGGTGGCGGTACTGCTCGCCGGACCGGCGGCGGTGATCGGGCTCGGCATGGTGGTGCTGGTCGGCTACCGGGTCGGCTATCCGAGCGGGATTCTCGACTATCTCTACCCGTCGGACGTACTGCGCGGGGTGTCGGGGCCGGCGGCCGAACAGTTCCTGGTGTCGCTGGGAGTGGGGTTGCTGTGTTTCGGCGTACTGGCGCTGGTGCCGCTGCCGCCGCTTGACGGTTGGTGGTTGCTGTGGCAGGCGATCCGGCGGCCCGGGGAGGGCGCGCAGAAGGCCCGGTTCTGGCTGGAGGAACGCAACATCGGCGTCCTGCTGTTGCTGGTGATGGTGGCGTTCCCGCTGGGCACGCCGCTGCCGCTGCTGCTCATGGTGCTCGACGTGGTGGTGCATCCGCTGATGCGGCTGGTCGCGACATGACCGGCGCGGGCCTGGGCTACGGTCACAAGGTGACCGATTCGCCCGGTGAAGATCCCCTCGCCCCGATAGCCGAGGCGGTCGACCCGGTGGCTGCGCCCGCCGACGCCGCGGACGGCTTCCAGGTCACCCTCGCCAATTTCACCGGTCCGTTCGACCTGCTGCTGCAGTTGATCAGCAAGCACAAGCTGGACGTCACCGAGGTGGCCCTGTCGACGGTGACCGACGAGTTCATCGCGTACATCAAAGGGATGGGGGAGGCGTGGGATCTCGACGAGGCGAGCGAGTTCCTGCTGATCGCCGCCACGCTGCTGGATCTCAAGGCCGCCCGGCTGCTGCCCGCCGCCGACGTGGAGGACGAAGAGGACCTGGCGCTGCTGGAGGCCCGGGACCTGCTGTTCGCCCGGCTGCTGCAGTACAAGGCGTTCAAGGAGGCCGCCGCCCACCTCGCCGGACTGGAGCGTACGGCGGCCCGCCGCTACCCTCGCGCGGTCGGCCTCGAGCCCCGGTTCTCCGAGGCGCTGCCGGAGGTGCTGCTCGGCATCGGCCCGCAGCGGCTCGCGGCGTTGGCGGCGAGGGCGTTGACCCCGAAACAGCCCCAGGTGCTGTCGATCGCCCACATACACACGATGCGGGTGAGCGTACGGGAGCACGCGGCGTTGCTGCGGGATCGGCTGTTGCGGTCGCGGACGGCCAGTTTCCGTACGCTGACCGCGGACTGCCAGTCCACGCTCGAAGTGGTGGCCCGGTTCCTGGCGCTGCTTGAGCTGTACCGCGAAGGGCTGATCGGGTTCGACCAGGTGCAGGCGCTCGGCGAGCTGACCGTACGCTGGACCGGCTCCGACGACGCGGCGGACCTGCAGGTCGACGAGTACGCCGGCATCCCCGAGGAGCGCCCCGCGGCGGGCCCGGCCTCGTCTGAGCCGTCAGCGGAGACCGACGAGGCCACCAAGGTCAACGCCACCGAATTCGTCGCCACCGAGGTCGACGGCGCCGCCGAGTCAGACCCGCATTCCGACGTCCCACCGGGAGAGGAGCCGACATCGTGAACCCGGCCGACGAGCCGCTGCCGCCTAACGGTGCGGCCGACGAGCCGCTGCTGCCCAACGGTGCGGCCGGCGAGCCGTTGCCGCCCGATGGTGTGGCTGGCGACGATGTCAGCGCGGACGGCGTACCCCCGGAGTCAGCGGAACGGGGCACGGCGCCGGCGGCCGACCTGGGCCCTGAGGTGGCAGACGAGTCGGCACCGGATGCCCCGGCCGGGGCGGTGGACGAGGCGGCGCAGCCGACCGATCTGCGGGCCGCGCTGGAGGCGATCCTGCTGGTGGTGGACGAGCCGGTGGCCGAGGTGTTGTTGGCGCAGATCCTCGAGGTGCCGACGGAGCGGATCGCGGTCGCGCTCACCGGGCTCTCCCACGAGTACACCTCCCAGGGCCGGGGCTTCGACCTGCGCCGTGCGGCCGGCGGCTGGCGGCTCTACACCCGGCCCGCGTACGCCCCGTACGTGGAGCGGTTCGTGTTGGACGGCCAGCAGACCCGGCTCACCCAGGCCGCGCTGGAGACGCTCGCCGTGGTGGCGTACAAGCAGCCGGTGACCCGGTCCCGGATCTCCGCGATCCGCGGGGTCAACTGCGACGGGGTGATCCGTACGCTGCTCACCCGCGGCCTGATCGAGGAACGCGGCATCGAGCCCGAGAACGGCGCCCACCTGTACGGCACCACCACGCTGTTCCTGGAGAAGCTCGGCCTGGACAGCACCGAGGAGCTGCCCCCGCTGGCGCCGTTCCTGCCCAACGACCTCGAAGCCCTCGCCGAGACGCAAGAGTGACCATGAGCTCGCCCGAAGCCCCCGCCGCGGGAACCGGCGCGGCTCCCGCGCCGGTACGGCTGCAGAAGGTGCTCGCCGCGGCCGGACTGGGATCGCGCCGCGCGTGTGAGGAGCTGATCGCCGACGGCCGGGTCACCGTCGACGGCCAGGTCGCCTCGCTCGGCGTCAAGGTCGACCCCCGTACGGCCTCGATCCACGTCGACGGCACCCGGGTGGTGACCGACGACCGGCAGGTCTACCTGGTGGTGAACAAGCCGCCGGGCGTGCTCTCGGCGATGTCCGACGACCGGGGGCGTGCGACGCTCGGCGACCTGGTCGGTGACCTGCCGCAGCGGGTGTTCCACGTCGGGCGGCTCGACGCGGACAGCGAAGGCCTGCTGCTGCTCACCAACGACGGCGACCTCGCCCACCGCCTGATGCACCCGTCGTACGGGGTGCCGAAGACGTACCTGTGCGAGGTGCCGGGGCCGGTGGCCCGGAGTGTGGCGCGGCAACTGCTGGCCGGGATCGACCTGGACGACGGCCCGGTCAAGGCCGACGCCTTCCGGGTGCTGGACAGCCTGCCCCCGAAAGCGCTGGTCGAGCTGGTGTTGCACGAGGGACGCAACCGGATCGTGCGTCGCATGCTGGAGGCCGTCGGGCACCCGGTACGGCGGCTGATCCGTACCCAGCTCGGCCCGATCCGGCTCGGCGACCTGCCGCCCGGCAGGACCCGCCGGCTCGGCGTACCCGAGGTCGGCGCCCTCTACCGCGCGGTCGATCTGTAGCCACCGGGTGCCGGCTGCACCGCCGTTCGCGGCTGCGGGCATGATGGTGTGGGTTTTTCCGGGGGTACGAGTCCGGATACACAAGTCCCGCTGGACAGGTCGGGGCCGACGAGGAGGCGAACAGGTGACGGCGGAGCGGTTTCGGGGCGTGGTGGCGGTAGACGGGCCGTCTGGTTCCGGCAAGTCGACCGTGTCCCGGCGCCTCGCCGACGCGTTGCACGCCCGCTACCTCGACACCGGCGCCATGTACCGCGCGGTGACCTGGGCGGTGCTGCAGGCGGGCGCCGACCCGCACGACGCGGACGCCGTCGTCAAGGTGCTCGCCGACGTACGACTCGACGTGGTGACGGATCCCCTGGCGCCGAGCATCAGTGTGAACGGGACCGTGGTGGACGGCCCGATCCGGGGCCCCGAGGTCACCGGCTCGGTCTCGGCCGTCGCCGCGGTGCCCGCCGTACGTACGGCTCTGGTCGACCGGCAGCGCCGCATCATCGGCGGCGACGACCGCGACACCGGCATCGTGGTGGAAGGCCGCGACATCGGTACGGTGGTCGCCCCCGACGCCGACCTGAAGGTCTTCCTCACCGCGTCCGACGGCGAACGGGCCCGCCGCCGCAGCGCCCAGGACGCGACTGACGCGGTGGCCACGGCGGCAGACCTGGCCCGCCGCGACAAGCTCGACTCCACCCGTGCCGCGAGCCCGTTGCGTACTGCCGAGGACGCCGTGGTGCTGGACAGCACCCAGCTCGGCATCGCCGAGGTGGTCGCCCGGCTGCTGGATCTGTTGCATGTCCCGGAGCGCCGGTCATGACCGACGCCGAATGGGTCGACTTCGAGTCCGACCTCGCGGTGACCCCGCCCGAGGGCGGCGCCGGCCAGGTGCCGGTGGTGGCCGTGGTCGGCCGGCCCAACGTCGGCAAGTCGACCCTGGTCAACCGGGTCATCGGCAGGCGCCAGGCCGTGGTCGAGGACGTGCCGGGAGTGACCCGCGACCGGGTGGCGTACGACGCGGTCTGGTCGGGGCGGCAGTTCACCGTGGTGGACACGGGCGGCTGGGAGCCCGATGCGACCGGCCGGGCGGCGTCGATCGCGGCGCAGGCCGAGGCGGCGATGCAGACCGCCGACGTGGTGGTGCTGGTGGTCGACGGCATCGTGGGCGCCACCGACACCGACGAGGCGGCGGCCCGAGTGCTGCAGCGCGGCGGCAAGCCGGTGCTGCTGGTCGCCAACAAGATCGACAGTACGCACCAGGAGTCCGACGCGGCGGTGCTGTGGTCGCTGGGGCTGGGACAGCCGTACCCGGTCTCGGCGTTGCACGGCCGGGGCTCGGGGGACCTGTTGGACGCGATCCTGGACCGGCTGCCGGAGACGCCTGCCGAGGGACCCGCGGTCGGCGGCCCGCGCCGGGTCGCCCTGGTGGGCCGGCCCAACGTCGGCAAGTCCAGCCTGCTCAACCAGCTCGCCAAGGAAGAGCGGGCGGTGGTGGACGAGGTCGCCGGCACCACCGTCGACCCGGTGGACAGCCTGGTCGAGATCGGTGACGAGACCTGGCGGCTGGTGGACACCGCGGGCCTGCGCAAACGGGTCGGTCAGGCCAGCGGCACCGAGTACTACGCGAGTCTGCGTACGGCGGCCGCGATCGACGCCGCCGAGGTCGCCGTGGTGCTGCTCGACGCCAGCGAGCCGATCTCCGAACAGGACCAGCGGATCATCACGATGGTGATCGAGGCGGGCCGGGCAATGGTGCTCGCCTTCAACAAGTGGGACCTGGTCGACGAGGACCGGCGCTACCAGATCGCGAAGGAAGTCGAGCGGGACCTGCGCCGGGTGCCGTGGGCGCTGAGGGTGAACGTGTCCGCGCGTACCGGCCGTGCGGTGGCGAAGTTGGCGCCGGTGATGCGTACCGCGCTGGAAGGGTGGGAGCAGCGGGTCTCCACCGGCCGGCTCAACCAGTGGCTGGCCGCGCTCACCGCCGCGACGCCGCATCCGGTGCGCGGCGGCCGGGCACCCCGGATCCTGTTCGCCACCCAGGCCGGCAACTGCCCGCCCCGGTTCGTGCTGTTCACCACCGGCCCGCTCGACCGGGGCTACGTACGGTTCATCGAGCGCAAGCTACGCGAGGAGTTCGGCTTCGCCGGCAGCCCGATCGCGGTCTCCGTACGCCAGCGCAAACGCCGGGAGCGCAACCCCCGCCGCTGACCGCCAAGGCGAATTGACCCGACAGCGGATCAGGTCCACGAATCGCGTCCAGTTCCCCGAACGGTTTTGGCTTGTGGATCTAAACCTAGCTTCCTAGGACGCTTGGAATGCAGTGGCCCACGACACCCGGTCACGAAACACCTCACCCCGAAACCAGGCCCAACCCGCGCGCTCGGCGATGGGGGACTGCGCTACGCTGGACCGCGCTGCCGTACGGCTTCGGCTGTCGGTATCGGGACGTGGCGCAGCTTGGTAGCGCACTTGACTGGGGGTCAAGGGGCCGGGTTCGAGCCCTCGTGGTGTCGGCGACCCGCGCGGCACCGATATTCAAGCTCGTCACTCGTACGGGTTGGCCCGGCGTTAGCGTTGATGCGCGAATTACCGGATTACGTCTTCGGGCGGGAGCCATGAACCTGGGCCAAGTCGCCTCTTTCGTGCTCGGTCCAGTCGTCACCGCATTGCTGGCTGGGCTGGGCTTCTGGCTTCGAGAGGTGAGACAGCGGCGTAATCGGGAATTGGCGTACGCGCGGGCGCTGGAGCGGGCGCAAAAACAGGCCGTCTTCGTGGACGGCTGGTTGCGTACGCATCAGCAGCTCGCCACGCCCGAGGCGCACGCCGCGGCACGGCGCAAGGCGCTGGAGGACCTGCAGCGGGCGTACGCCATGGTGGACCGGTCGATGGTCGCGGTGCAGCGCGATCAGGAGCCGCTGACCATCCGAAAGGCGTTGAACAACCTGCTGTTGCTCGAACGTTCCCGCCGTACGCAGAACAAAGGGCTCCTCGTCCTCTACTACGCCGTACTGGCGCTGGCGATTTTGTGCCTGTGTGGCACGGGCGCATTCGCCGGATTCGCTGTTTCCACACCTTCGTCGACGAGCTCGAATCCGTCGGACCCGGGCGTCGGATTCTGGGGCAGCCTTTTCGTGGGATTGTGCTGCCTGGCCGTGGCGGCACCGATCGCGATACTCCCGGCGTGGCTGTTGCACCGCGCGTTGACCTGGGAGGACGAGGCGGTGCCGTACCCGCCGGGTGCGGCCTACCAGCCCCTGCCGGGTCTGCATCCTGAGCCCGGACCGCCGCACGGCGGCACCGCGAGCTAGCTACCCTCCACCAGCCCCAGCGACTCCCGTGCGTCCACGGCCAGCGAGTCGCCGGCGACCGCCACGGCCTCCCGGGCGGGGTGCTCGACCAGGGCCACCACCCGCGACGACATGAACCGTGCGGTACGGACCGGCGTTCCGCTGCGGGTCACCTCGGTGACCTCGATGACGCCGCGGCCGCTCGTGATCTCGACCCGGCGCCCGGCGCGCGTGGCGACCACGTCGTACTCACGGGTGGTGCCGCCACCGGTGTCCACGACGATCTCCACACGATCGCCTTTCACGTTTCGACCGTACCCCCAAGATCGGCGGATTCCGCACAGGTGAAGCCGCTGGTACGGCCACGGCAGACCGCGTCGGAGGCCTTGGATATAGTTGCACCGCGTTCGGGTGAGCGGCACGCAGTGTGGGCCGGAGAGGGGGCCTGGTGACGGAGCCGCCAGGGACGTCCCTCAATTCGGTGGAGACGGTCGGCGACCGGATCCTGACCGTCCCCAACCTGATCAGCTTTCTGCGGCTGCTGGGCGTACCGCTGTTTCTGTATTTCGTGCTGAATCCCGGCCATGACCTGGCGGCCCTGATCGTGCTGGTGATCGGCGGCACCTCCGACTGGGTCGACGGGTACGCCGCCCGTGCGCTCGGTCAGGTGAGCCGGCTCGGCCAGCTGCTGGACCCCTTCGCCGACCGGCTGTACATCCTGGCGACCGTCGTGGCATTCACGGTGCGCGACGTCGTACCGTGGCAGTTCACCGTCGCGCTGCTGGCGCGGGAGGTGCTGCCGGGCACCGCCATCGCGATCCTGCGCTGGCACGGGTACGGTCCGCCACCGGTGCACTACCTCGGCAAGACCGCGACGTTCGTACTCCTGGTCGCCTTCCCGCTCCTGCTGCTGGCCCGGCTGGGTAATGTGGCCGAGCAGATCGGCACCCCGGCGGGATGGGCGCTTGCCCTGTGGGGCCTGGTGCTGTACTGGTGTGCAGGCGTGCTTTATCTGGTTCAGGCTGGCCGCCTGGTCCGGCAGCCGGCAGGTCGCGACGGGGTGGTGGGTTGACCGAGCAGACGCCGACACGGGGCGATGGCGGCGGCCAACCGCAGGGCGCTCGGCGTGGGATCCCGGCCTTCAGCGCCGACCTACTCACCGACATGTTCGTCAATTCGCTCGATCCCGGGTACGCCGACGCCGCCGAACGCCGTCGCACCGCCGGACCCGAGACCGGGCTGCGCCGTACGCTCGGCCGCGGCGGCACCGCCGTGGCGCTGCTGGTGTTCGGGTTCCTGCTGTCGGTGGCCTATCAGCACGTGGTGGCCGGTGCCCCCGAGGCGGCCCGGGCCCGTGCCCGACTCGTCGCCGAGGTGGGGCGCGAGCGGGCCCAGAGTGACTCGCTGGAGCGTCGTGCCGCGGGGCTGCGCGACGATGTCGCGGCCGCCCGCGACCGGGCGCTCGGCGGCGGCGCCGAGGCCGACCGGCTGCGGGACATGGAGGCCGGCACCGGCCTCGCCAAGGTCACCGGCGACGGCATCAGCGTCACGCTGACCGACGCCCGGAGCCCGGTGGATCCGGTGACCGGCGAGCCCAGCGGGGAGAACCTGGGCCGGGTGCTGGACCGGGATCTGCAGCGGTTGGCGAACGCGCTGTGGGCGTCCGGCGCCGAGGCCATCGCCGTCGACGGGCAGCGGCTGTCGTCGGTGTCCACGATCCGTACCGCGGGCCAGGCGATCCTGGTCGACTTCACGCCGATCACCAGCCCGTACCGGGTGTCCGCGATCGGGCCGCCGGACATGCGGCAACGGTTCACCACGTCCGCTACGGCCGAACAGTTCAGCTGGCTGCACGAGAAATACCACATGGGCTTCGCGGTACGAGATCGCGAAGGCCTCAGGCTGCCGGCCGCCCCTGACCCGCAACTGCGGTACGCGAAGCCGCCCAAGGGTGCCTCGTCGCCCTCACCGACCGGAGGTGGACGATGATCGCCGTCCTCGCACTCGTCGCCGGAGTGATACTCGGTCTGGTGTTGCACCCGACCGTGCCGGTGGCGTTGCAGCCGTACCTGCCGATCGCGGTGGTCGCCGCGCTCGATGCGGTGTTCGGAGGCGTACGGGCCCGGCTGGAGGGGATCTTCGACGACAAGCAGTTCGTGGTCTCGTTCGTCTCCAACGTGCTGGTGGCGGGCGTGATCGTCTACCTCGGTGACCACCTCGGCGTCGGCGGGCAGTTGTCCACCGGGGTCGTGGTGGTGCTAGGTGTCCGGATCTTCGGCAACGTCGCCGGGATCCGGCGGCACCTGTTCCGCGCCTGACCACGTACCCCCGAGAAGAACCGGATGGAGTCAATGCCCGACCCGGATGTCCCACCTCAGCCGGAGGAACCACCCCCGTCCCCGCGGGACGACGGGGGAGCGCGCCGGCGAGCCAGCGCGGGGGTGCTGATCGGGCTGCTGGTGGGGCTGCTCGGGTTCGGGCTCGCGGTGCAGTTGCAGAGCAGCCAGTCCGACCCCGCACTCGCCTCCGCCCGCCAGGAGGATCTGGTACGCATCCTCGACGATCTCGATTCCCGTAAGGAGCGACTGCGGGACGAGATCGCGTCGCTGGAGAGCCGCAAGCGGCAGCTCAACTCGGGCGCCAAGGGCAAGGCCGCCGCGCTCGACGAGGCGCGCCGCCGCGCCGACGAGCTCGGGATTCTCGCCGGCACCCTGGCCGCCGAGGGACCGGGCCTGAAGATCACGTTCAAGCCCGGCTCGAAGCCGCTGCGCGCCGACAAGCTCCTCAACGCCGTCGAAGAGCTGCGCGGCGCCGGCGCCGAGGCGATGCAGATCACCGACGCCGGCGGACGGGCCGTACGGATCGTGGCGGCCACGTACTTCCTGGACGACTCGGGCAACCTCGAGGTCGACGGCGAGTCGCTGGCGGCGCCGTACACGCTGACCGTGATCGGCGATCCGCGTACGATGCGGACCGCACTGGAGATCCCCGGAGGGGTCGTCAGCGACGTCTCCAAGGACGGGGGTACGGTCACCATGGACGAACGACAGAAGGTGACGGTCTCCGCATTGCGGCGCGCCGAGCCACCTCAGTACGCTCGGCCAACCTCGTGATCGATCAAGGCGGAAGGACGATCGGTGATCCCAGAGGACTTGCGGTACACGCCGGAGCACGAGTGGGTGCGTACGGCGGGTGACGGGCCGAGCGTGCGGGTCGGGATCACCGACTATGCCCAGGACGCCCTCGGCGACATCGTGTACGTACAGCTGCCCGATGCCGGGACGAAGGTGACCGCGGGCGAGTCCCTAGGCGAGGTCGAGTCCACCAAGAGCGTGTCGGACATCTACGCTCCACTGGACGGCACGGTCACCGGGGCCAACTCCGCTCTGAACGAAACTCCGGAACTGGTCAACACCGATCCGTATGGTGAGGGTTGGCTGGTCGAGATCGAGCCGGCGGACCAGGCCGCGCTGGGCAACCTGCTCGACGCCGCCGGGTACGCCGAACTGACCGAGAAGGAATGACGATGGTCGGGTGCGAAGGCTCGGCAGGGTCCAGCGCGCCTGGTTGACCCCCTGATTACGCGCTGGCTAGGCTCGCTCGGTCGACCAGTCAGCGCCCCGCCCGCGTTCCCTGACCGGGACGCCTACCGATGCGATCCATGAAGGTGGTCTGATGACGCGCCCCGACGACGAGTACCCCCCACTCGACGTCACTTCGACGATGAACCTGGGAGCGCTCGACGAGATTCTCGGCGAGGGCTCCGACACCGACGTGGTGCCGAGCCGGATCGCCGGCTCGCTGCCACCCGGCACCGCCCTTCTGGTGGTACGCCGCGGCCCCAACGCCGGTGCCAGGTTCCTCCTCGATCATGACGTCACTACGAGTGGCCGACACCCGGACAGCGACATCTTCCTCGATGACGTGACCGTGTCCCGGCGCCACGCCGAGTTTCATCGTGAAAGTGCGACGTTCACCGTGCGCGATGTCGGTAGCCTCAATGGCACGTACGTCAACCGGGAACGGGTGGAGACAGCAACCCTGAGTAGCGGGGACGAGGTTCAGATCGGCAAGTTCCGGTTGGTCTTCATCGCAGGTCCACGGCCGGACTGATCATCGGGAGGGGTTCGCGCAGTGACGCGGTCCGGGGCATCGTCGGCATCTTCAGTGCCTACTGCGTCCGCCTCGCCGTCACATGGCGCGGTGATGAGCATCGGCGAGGTGCTCACCCAACTGCGTGCCGAGTTCCCCGACACGACGATCTCCAAGCTGCGGTTCCTGGAGTCCGAGGGGCTGGTGGAGCCGCAGCGGACGGCGGCCGGTTACCGCAAGTACTCCTGGGACGACGTCGCCCGGCTGCGGTTCGTACTCACCGCGCAGCGCGACCATTACCTGCCGCTGCGGGTGATCCGGGAGCAGTTGGAGGCGGTCGACCGCGGCGAGGCGCCCACCGGCACGCCCGGCACACCTCGGTACGGTCCGTCACTGACCGTCGTGGACCGGTTGCCCACAGCGGAAGACTTCGCCACGGGTCCGGCGGACTCCCGACTTTCCCGGGCCGAGCTGCTGGAGCAGGCCGGGATCACCGAGGACGAGCTGTCCGCCCTGGAGCAGTACGGCCTGATCAACCAGCGCCCCGGCGGCTACTACGACGGGGCCGCGGTGGAGGCGGCGCGGGTGGCCAGCGAGTTCGCCCGGTTCGGGCTGGAGCCGCGGCATCTGCGCGCGTACCGGGCGGGCGCCGACCGGGAGATCGGACTGTTCGAACAGGTGGTGGCGCCGTTGATGCGCCAGCGGGATCCGCAGGCGCGGGCCCGGGCCGAAGAGGTCGTACGCGAACTCGCCGCGTTGTCGGTGCGGTTGCACACCGTACTGGTGCAGGCGGGGTTGCGGGACACGCTGCGAAGCTAGCCGCGCAAGTGTGGCGAGCCGTACCCGAATGCCGCTCGATTAGCGGCGGCGCGACGCGAGAAGATCGGTCGGGGCGCGTGTACCGTGCAAAGAAGAGCGGACAGGTCTATGGGGCGCGACGGAGGCTGCGGTGCGCGACGTGAGCGTGATCGGGGTGCGGGTCGAACTGCCGACCAACCAGCCGATCGTGCTGCTCAAGGAAGCAGCCGGTGAACGCTACCTGCCGATCTGGATCGGTGCCGTCGAGGCGACCGCGATCGCCTTCGAGCAGCAGGGCATGAAGCCCGCCAGACCGCTGACCCACGACTTGCTGAAAGACCTGTTGACGGCGCTGAAGGCCGAGCTTCGGGTCGTCGAGATCACCGAGCTGAAGGAGAACGTCTTCTACGCCGATCTCGTGATCGGGGACTCGGTGCGGGTCTCTGCCCGGCCCAGCGACGCGATCGCCCTCGCCCTGCGGGTCGGCGCTCCGATCCGCTGTGCGGAGAAGGTGCTCGACGACGCCGGGATCCTGATCCCGGACGAGCAGGAGGACGAGGTGGAGAAGTTCCGGGAGTTCCTCGACCAGGTCAGTCCCGAGGACTTCGCGAGTTAACCCGACAAGTGGTGTCGGGGTGACGGGTCGTCGGCGTGTCGTTCCGATAACCCGCCGCTCGACCCTCAACGCCAGGTATAGAGTTCGCGGTGTCAGCAGGCGGGGAGGTTGTCGCAGTGGTTGACACGCCGGAGCGGCCGAACGGGGAAGAGCCCCCAGCCGGGATGCACCACGACTCACCGGTTCAGGGAGTGCTGTTCGAGCAGCAGCTCGCGCCCACCGACGAGACCGCCGCGGGGTACCGCGGAGTCACCGCATGCCATGCGGCCGGGATCAGCTACCGGCAGCTGGACTACTGGGCCCGTACCAGCCTGGTGCTGCCGAGCGTGCGCAGCGCGGCCGGCTCCGGCAGCCAGCGGCTGTACTCCTTCCGCGACATCGTGGTGTTGAAGGTGGTCAAGCGGCTGCTCGACGCCGGGGTCTCGCTGCAGAACATCCGCAAGGCGATCGACCAGCTGCGCGCCCGCGGCATCGAGGACCTGGCAAGGATCACCCTGATCTCCGACGGGACCACGGTGTACGAGTGCCGTTCCCCCGAGGAGGTCGTGGATCTGCTGCAGGGCGGCCAGGGCGTGTTCGGCATCGCGATCGGCGGCGCGTTCAAGGAGATCCAGGGCTCGCTGGCGCACCTGCCTGCCGAGAGCGGCGACGAGGTCGAGACCCCCGCGGCCGATGTGGACGAGCTGTCCGCCCGCCGCGCCCGCCGCAACGTCGGCTAGCCGGTCGCTCTCAGGCGAACAGCGCGAAGTAGACCCCGATGTGGTGGCAGACCGCCGCGACCAGGGTGCAGGCGTGGAACAGCTCATGGTGGGCGAAGACTCGCGGCCACGGGTTCGGCCACTTCAGCGCATAGCACAGCGCCCCGAGGCTGTACGCGGCCCCGCCGACCAGCAGCAACACCAGTACGGTGACCCCGCCCCGCGCCAACACCTGCGGCAGTACGGCGACCGCCGCCCAGCCGAGCGCGATGTAGATCGGCACCGACAGCCACCTCGGTGCGGACGGCCAGGCGAGCTGCAGCACCATCCCGACCACGGCGCCCGTCCACACGATCCCGAGCAGCAGCGCCGCGGTGCCGGACGGCAGCAACAACAGGCAGTACGGGGTGTACGTACCGGCGATCAGCAGGAAGATCGCGGCGTGGTCGAGCCGGCGCATCACCGAGTACCCCCGCGGTCCCCAGATCTTGCGGTGGTAGAGGGCGCTGATGCCGAAGCAGAGCGAGATGCCGAGCGAGTAGATCACCGCGGCGAAGGCCGCCCTGCCGCTGACGACGGCGGCGAGCGGGATCAGCACCGCGGAGCAGATCACGGCGACCACGAGGCCGTACAGGTGCAGCCAGCCGCGCATCCGGGGACGGCCGAGCGGGTCGCCTTGCGGCTCGCGGCGTTCGATCGTCTGGGCAGTCACCGTACCGAGGTTACGACACCGTAGGTTTCGGCTCGGTAATCAACCTCGCTATGAGATTGGAGTCACCCGCGCGACGTGCCGACGCGGGTACCGGCGTGAGACGAAACGCCTGGTAGCGTTGCCCTCAGCCGGCAATCCGTACGGGAGAGACCACCCGGTAGCCAGCCGGGAGGCGCCGAAGGTGCAAATCCTCCCCGGAACCTCTCAGGCAAAAGGACCGTACGGGCAGGCACCTCTGGAGAGTAGGCGCATGGTCGCCTCACCGACGGGGCAAACCCCATAAGGGGTGAAGCTCTCAGGTTCGATGACAGAGGGGGAGGACCGCTCAAGCCTGGGCATCACCACAAGGGCCCCGACCCGAGAGCAGAGTCCTGGAGCACGCCATGACCGACCGGCCTTTCGACACCTCGACCACCGGCCCGGTGCCGTTTTCCCGGCGCCACATCGGCCCTTCCCCCGACGACCAGCAGCACATGCTGGACGCCCTCGGGTATTCCACCATCGACGAGTTGATGGACGCCGCGATCCCCGAGGCGATCCGTACCACCAGTCCGCTCGGGCTGCCCGGGGCGGCCAGCGAGGCCGAGGTGCTCCGCGAGCTGCGGGCGATCGCGGCCCGTAACCGGGTCATGGTCCAGATGATCGGGCTCGGCTACTACGGCACCCACACGCCCGCGGTGATCCGGCGCAACGTGCTGGAGGATCCGGGCTGGTACACGGCGTACACGCCGTACCAGCCGGAGATCAGCCAGGGGCGGTTGGAGGCGCTGCTCAACTTCCAGACCATGGTGGCAGACCTGACCGGCCTGCCGATCGCCAACGCCAGCCTGCTCGACGAGTCGACGGCGGCGGCCGAGGCGATGACCCTCGCGCGGCGCTCCAGCAAGGTCAAGAGCAACGTGTTCGTGGTCGACGCGGACACCCATCCGCAGACCCTCGCGGTGATCGAGACCCGCGCGGAGCCGCTCGGCATCGATGTCCAGGTCGCCGACCTGTCCGACGGGCAGATCCCCGTCGAGGAGTACTTCGGCGTACTCGTGCAGTATCCGGGGTCTTCGGGGCGGGTGGCCGACCACGAGGCGATCGCGACGCAGGCGCACGGGGCCGGTGCGCTGGTGGCGGTCGCCACCGACCTGCTGGCGCTGTGCCTGCTGCGCCCTCCGGGTGAAGCCGGGGCGGACATCGCGGTCGGCTCGGCGCAACGGTTCGGGGTCCCGCTCGGGTTCGGTGGCCCGCACGCCGGCTTCATGTCGGTACGCGACGGGCTGCAGCGGATGCTCCCCGGTCGCCTGGTCGGCGTCTCCAAGGACGCGGACGGAGCGAAGGCGTACCGGCTGGCGTTGCAGACCCGCGAGCAGCACATCCGCCGCGACCGCGCCACCAGCAACATCTGTACGGCACAGGTGCTGCTCGCCGTGATGGCCAGCATGTACGCCGTCTACCACGGCCAGGACGGGCTGCGGCGGATCGCGCGGCACACCCACCGCATGGCCGCGGCACTGGCCGCCGGGCTGCGCAGCGGCGGCGTCGAGGTGGTCCACGAACACTTCTTCGACACCGTACGGGCGCGGGTGCCGGGCAGGGCGGCCGCGGTGGTCGCCGCCGCCCGGGACGCCGGCGTCAACCTGCACCTCGCCGACGCTGACACCGTCGGGGTGGCGTGCGACGAGACGACCATGATCGGCGAGGTGATCTCGGTGTTGCGCGCCTTCGGGATTGCTACCACCGGTGTCGCCGAGCTGGAGGACGACGCGCCGGACGCGCTGCCGGACGCGCTGCGGCGTACCTCCGACTACCTCACCCACGAGGTGTTCAACACCCACCGGTCCGAGACCTCGATGTTGCGCTACCTGCGGCAGCTGTCCGACAAGGACTACGCGCTGGACCGGGGCATGATCCCGCTGGGCTCCTGCACCATGAAGCTCAACGCCACCACCGAGATGGAGCCGATCAGCTGGCCGGAGCTGGCCGACATCCACCCGTTCGCGCCGGCCGACCAGACCACCGGGTACGCGCAGATCGTCTCCGACCTGGAGCAGTGGCTCGCCGCCGCGACCGGGTACGACGCGGTCAGCCTGCAGCCCAACGCCGGCTCCCAGGGCGAGCTCGCCGGACTGTTGGCGATCCGGGCGTACCACACCAGCCGGGGCGACACCGACCGCGACGTCTGCCTGATCCCGTCGAGCGCCCACGGCACCAACGCCGCGAGCGCCGTGATGGCGGGGATGCGGGTCGTGGTGGTCGGCTGCGACGACGCCGGCAACGTGGACGTCGCCGACCTGGTGTCGAAGCTGGACACCCACGCCGGCAAGGTCGCCGCGATCATGGTCACCTACCCGTCCACCCACGGCGTGTACGAAAGCACCATCACCGAGATCTGCGAGAAGGTCCACGAGGCCGGCGGCCAGGTGTACGTCGACGGCGCCAACCTCAACGCCCTGCTCGGGTACGCCAAGCCCGGCGAGTTCGGCGCCGACGTGTCGCACCTGAACCTGCACAAGACCTTCTGCATCCCGCACGGCGGCGGCGGACCGGGGGTGGGCCCGATCGGGGTCCGCTCGCATCTGGCGCCGTACCTGCCGGGTCACCCGATGAACGGGGCGTCCGGCGTCGGCCCGGTGTCGGCGGCGCCGCAGGGCTCGGCCGGCATCCTGCCGATCTCGTGGGCGTACCTGCGGCTGATGGGGCCGGACGGGCTGACCCGGGCCACCAGCACCGCGGTGCTCACCGCCAACTACGTCGCCGTACGGCTGCGCGAGCACTACCCGGTGCTCTACAGCGGGAGCAAGGGCCTGGTCGCGCACGAGTGCATTCTCGACCTGCGGCAGATCACCAAGCAGACCGGCGTCACGGTCGACGACGTCGCCAAGCGGCTGATCGACTACGGATTCCACGCTCCGACCATGTCGTTCCCGGTCGCCGGCACGCTGATGGTCGAGCCGACCGAGAGCGAGGACGTGACGGAGCTGGACCGGTTCTGCGACGCCATGATCGCCATCAAGGCCGAGGTCGACAAGGTGGCGGCGGGGGAGTGGAGCCGCGACGACAGCCCGCTCGCGCAGGCCCCGCACACCGCGGCGTCGGTCACCGCGGACGAGTGGCAGCACCCGTACTCGCGAAGGGTGGCGGCTTACCCGGTGGGGGAGACGTCGGCGAAGTACTGGCCGCCGGTACGACGGATCGACGGCGCGTACGGCGACCGGAACCTGGTGTGCTCGTGCCCACCGCCCGACGCGTACGAGTGAATCCCGTCCCTAACCGGACGGTGAGCGGATCAGGCGGCCGGCAAGTGTACGGCAGGGCCGCGGTGCGGTGGGATGCTGCTGCCGTCGGGGAGCAGTTCGCCGGTGTCTTCGAAGGTGATGACGCCGTTGCAGAGTTGGCTCCAGCCTTGCTCAGGATGGGCGGCGACGACTCGGGCGGCTTCTCTGTCTGCTGCCTCGGCGTCGGGGCAAGCGGGGTGGTGCTGGCACATCGGTGCTTCTCTCCGGACTTCATCGTGTGTGGGGCTCCACACACTTATACACGCCATGGTGACTCGCGCTATCAACCAGAACGAGCGGCCACGCCGTGAGTAACGTCGAAAATCGTCTATTCGGATGAATATCACTCGCGATCGTAACCGTTCTGTTGCCATCGGGCCGCCCGGGCAGCCGGCCGGATGCCGCGGTCGGGTACGCGAGGTCGGCCGGGTGGAGTGGCGGATCTCCGAGCCGGGCGACGTCGCGGACCTGATCGAGCACGCGCTCGCCGATTACCAGTTGCCGCTGTCGGCCGACACCGCCTGCGGCCCGCCCGGTACCCGCTGCGGGGCGGCCGTACTGCTGTCGGCCGCGGCGTGCAACCTGCTCGCCGGGCGCCCGCCCGGACCGGCCAGCCCTGCGACGGGCGTACCGGACGTGGTGGTGGTGAGCTACGAGCACGCCAGCGAGGGCGTGGCCCTGCCGGGCGAATGGTCGCTGGGGCCGTGGCGTCGCTCCTGGCGCCGCGAGCAGCACGCCGCCGCGATCGAGGAGGTACGCCGTGCCATCGGCCGCGGCGACGTCTACCAGGTCAACGTGGTCGGTCATTGGAGTGCCGCGTTCCACGGCGACCCGCTCGGCGCGATGTCGGCCGTCAGCGCCCTGCCCGGCGCCCGGTACGCCGGCGCGCTGGCCGGGGAGGGCTGGAGCATCGCCTGTGGGTCTCCCGAGTCGCTGGTGACCGTACGGGACGGCTGGATCGAGACCCGGCCGATCAAGGGCACCCGCCCGGCGACCGCCGCCGGACGCGCCGAGCTGCTCGGCTCGGCCAAGGAACGCGCCGAGCACGTCATGATCGTCGACCTGGAGCGCAACGACCTGTCCCGGGTGGCGCGCACCGGCTCGGTGCACGTGCCGGAGCTGTTCGCGATCCGCCGCTGGTGCGGTCTGTGGCAGGCCGAATCGGTGGTACGCGGAACCCTGGCGAGCGGCGTCCGGATCCGTGACCTGCTCGCGGCGCTGTGCCCCGGCGGTTCTGTCACCGGAGCTCCGAAACTCGCCGCCATCGACCAGATCGCCGCGCTCGAACCCGTCGGTCGCGGTCCGAGCATGGCTGTTTTCGGGTACGTCACGCCGTACCAGATCGATCTGGGGCTCACGATCCGTACGGTCGCGTTCGACGGCGACACGGTGCACCTGTGGGCCGGTGGCGGCATCACCTGGGACAGCGACCCGTACGCCGAGGTGGCCGAGGCCGAGGCGAAGGCGCGGCCGCTGATGGCGGCGCTGGGCGGCCCGGTGAGGTCCGCCCCTAAGCCGGCGGGGGCGACTACGCGTTGAACAGGGCCGTGATCAGCACCGAGTTGATGTCGGACTCGTACTGCACGAAGTAGGACCGTCCGCCGGTGGCCGTGGCCAGCTGGTCCAGCGGCTGCATCCTGGCCTGGGCGCCGTATCCGATGGTCACGAGGTGGATCGGGTGCTTCGGGTTCTTGGCGGCCTTGAGCTTCGCCAGGGCGTCCTTGAGCGACTTGCCTTTCCCGTCGTCGTGGCCGTCGGTGATCAGCACCACCAGGTTGCGCGCGTTCGGCACATACCGCTTGCTGAGCTGCTGGTACGCCGCGACCGCGGTGTCGTACACGCCGCAGGCGCCGGCGTTGCCGGAGCGGATCCGGCCAAGGTCGCCCTGCACCAGGTCGCGGCGGCGTTGCCCGCCCGCGTCGGCGGAGAGCGGCCCGACCGAGGCGAGCTCCATGTGGTCGCTGTCGCCGTCGATCTGGGACGAGAGCGCCCACAGTCCGACACCCGCCTTGTCGCTGAGCAGCGACACCGCGTGCGAGGTGGCCGTAGAGGCGAGGCCGAGCCGGTCGTCGTCGGTGCCGCGTACCGCCTCGCCCATCGACTTGCCGACGTCGAGGACGAAAAGCACGTTGGTCGGCTGGTTGGAGGCCACCCAGGTCGCGACGGTCAGACTCACCGAGTCCGGCACCAGTACGGCACGCGGCAGCGTCGTCACCTCCGGCTGCACCCCGTACGCGGAGGTCAGCTTCGAGGATGCCTTGCGGTTCGGATCCCGGTAGAAGTTGTCGAGGAACGCCTGCCGTCCCTCGGGGCCGCGCAGGAACTCGAGGAATTGGGCGGCGGCGCGGCGTTCGGTCGACTTCGACCACGGAGCGTCGAGCGTCAGGTACGGGTAGTCGGCGTCCGCCGAGCCGTCCGTCGGGTAGACCGCGGCGATCGGCACCCGGGGATTGGTGTCGTTGTACTCGCGTACCTCGTGCTCCAGCATCGGGAACGCGGACAGGTACGGCAGCACCTTCTTCTCGCCGCCGACGTCGCGTTTGGTCAGCTCGCCGAGGATGGTGGCGGGGTCGTCGGCGTACACCTGCATGGTCTTGCTCAGGCTGCTGAGGACCTTGCGTTCCGCATCGGTGATCCGGCCGTCGTCGTTGGTGTCAGCGATCGCCGTCAGGGCGTGCAGGCCCGAGGTGGAGGTCACCGGGCTGGTCATTCCGATCTTGAACGGTCCCCATTCCGGATGCCCGAACTGCGCCCACGTCTTCCTTGACTTCCCGGCGGCGAAGTCCGCGCCGAGCTGCTTCCAGCTCAGCTTGGCCTTGGGCCAGCCCAGCGCCTTCGCCATCGGCATCGGCATGCCGATCACCGTGGGCGTACGGGCCAGGCTGGGTTGCCGGTCCGGGACCAGCCGGGCGGCATCGTCGCGCGCCGAGGCGAGCTTCAACCAGGCGGTGGAGTCGGGCACCCACACCGTGGGGCGGGGACCGTCACGGCGCGGATCCCAGGACGGCCCGAGCGCCTGCGAGACCTCCGCGGAGCTCTTGCTCACCACCTTGAGCGAGGTGCAGTGGCCGTCCACCTCCGGACTCGAGTTGGTCCACCGGCGGCCGAGGTTGTCGAGGATCCGGGACATCTCCGGCGAGGACAGTACGGTGACGTGCACTGGGCTGCCGGAACACCCCTGGTTCACCAGCCACGCGTACCCCGCCGAGATCCCGGACAGCAGCAGTACCGAAACCGTGCTGATCACGATCCATGGCGCGAGCACCAGGCGTCGGCGTCGGCCGCCTCGCCGGTGTGAACGCACATTGACCGCGTCGCGGCGGCGTCGCATCTGAGGGCCTCTCCAGAAAACGCAGGGGGCGGGTTTCCCTGGGCGACTGTAACCGCAATGCGCATCCGCGGCAGGTTGGCGCGACAACAGCGGCGTGGGGGAGTGAACTCGCCCACGCCGCTGTTACGCATTTATCTGTACGAATCAGGCCTGGCGTACTGCCTGGACCTCCAGGTGGATGTCGACCTTGTCGCTGAGCAGCAGCTTGTCGCCCTCGAACGGGATGTTGAAGTCGATCCCGAAGTCCTTGCGGCTGATCTGCGTGCTCGCCGAGAAGCCGGCACGGGTGCCGCCCCACGGGTCCTCGCCGACGCCGTTGAACTCGACGGCCAGCTCGACCGGACGGGTCACGTCCTTGATCGTCAGCTCGCCGGTGAGCACGTACTCGTCGCCGTCCTGGCGTACGCCGGTGGTGTGGAAGGTCATCACCGGGTACTTTTCCGCGTCGAGGATGTCGGCGGAACGCAGGTGACCGTCACGCTGCTCGTTGCGGGTGTCGACCGATGCGATCGAGATCTCGGCCTTCGCGGTGGACTGGGCGAGATCGTCTGCGACGACCACGTCGCCGGAGAACTCGGCGAAGCTGCCCCGGACCTTGGACATCAGGTGCCGTACGGTGAAGCCGACCTCCGAGTGGCTCGGGTCGATGCTCCAGGTGCCGGTGGTCAGGCCAGGCAGCAGGCTCTGGGTCGCTGCGGTCATGTCTTACCCCTCACTTCACAGGTATTGTTGAAGCTTCAATGGCTTACGCTAGGCCTAACCTAGTTGAAGCGTCAATTAATTCCTCGGATAAGGTGACCTACGTGACAACACGCTGGTTGAGCCAGGACCAGCAGCGCTCCTGGCGATGTTTCATCGAGGGCACCCTGCGGCTCTACGAACGACTCGATCGCGAGTTACGGGAGAGCCACGGCCTGTCCATGCCGGAGTACGAGATCCTGGTGCGCCTCTCGGAGGTTCCCGAGCGGCGGATCCGCATGGCGGAGCTCGCCGAGTCGGCCAACCAGTCCCGCAGCCGACTCTCGCACACCGTCACCCGGCTGGAACGCCAGCGGCTGGTCGTACGGGACACCTGTGCCGACGACCGCAGAGGGGTCTTCGCGGTGCTGACCGACGAAGGCTATGCCCGGCTGGAAGAGGCGTCACACACCCACGTGACCGGCGTACGGGAGCACTTCGTCGACCTGGTGAGCGACGACGACCTGGAAGTCATCGGCCGGGGGATGGGCGTGGTCGCCTCCAAGCTCGGGCCGCCCTGCGTCTGAGCCGTCGGGCGTCGTCAGCCGGGAGGCCGACTGGTCGACGTGGCGCGCGGACACGACGCCTCCCGGGCGGAGCTGACCCGCAGCTGCTCGGCGAGCGGCACCGTCACCGTACGGGGGACCAGGCCGAGAACTCGTACCCGGACCCGTAGTCGGGTGACGATGCTGCCCGCGCGGGCGGAGAGTCGTTCGCAGTCGGTCATCAGCACCCGCAACGTCACCCGCCGCCGCTCGTACGGGCCCAGGGTCACCGGGTCCAGGCGCTGCAACCGGAGCAGGGTCGCTCGGGCGTCGTCGGTGGCCAACCCGGCTACGCGTAGCGGCACCATGCCGGTGTTGACCAGCGTGAACGTGTAGCGCAGCTGGGCACGGTCGACGTACCGGACCTGCCGTACGGTGGCGTGGCCGATGGTGAACGCCGCCGAGGCCGTACTGCCGGACACGTGGGCGTGGCCGGTCGTACGGAGGGGGTGGGAGCCGGCGAGCGGTACCGCGCCGCCGACGCCCAGCGCCAGGATCACCACCCCGACGATCAACGCTCGGGTGATTCGCTTCACGCCGCACGCCGGCCACGACGGTGACGACGCTGCAGGGCGTACCCACTCAATAGCGAGACCAGCGCGAGCAGACCCGGAAGCAGCGCCGCGGCGCCACCCAGCGGGGCAGGGGAGCGGGGCAGTGACAGGCCCACCGACGTGGTGCCGGCCGGGCGGGTCGGGCTGGTCAGCCACTCGCAGCCCGGCGGCTGCTGCCAGACCGGGTCCGAGCGGTTGTACTGGGTGCACGTGAGGAAGCCGGCGTCCTTCACCGGCATGCCCGGCGTGAAAACCGATCCACCGGTCTCGCACGACGGCCGCGGCAGCGTCGAGTTCGACGTCGGCGTCCCGTACGAGGAGGTGTTGCCCTCCCAGCAGTTGCCGTCGCCCTCGTCGTCCCACCAGAAGTCCAGGCCGTTGTGCAGCTTCGCGCCGTCGGGCCCGATGCCCATGACGTTGCCGACGTAGTGGTCGTGGTTCGAGGTGTCGTACAGGTGGGTCGGGTCGTAGTCGTCGCGGATCGGCGCCGGCACCCAGAACTGCATCGTGCCGTACCGCCAGTTGTCGTAGATTCGGTTGTGGTCGACCGAGTCGTAGTTGCCGCCGGCGATCAGGACCCCGGTGCCGACCGGCATCGCGATCACCGGGCAGACCACCCCGTCCAGGTAGCCGCGGTCGGTCATCGGGGCGTCGCAGGTGCCGTCGAAGACGTTCTCGTAGTAGTTGACGTTGTTGCCGTACACCCGGTTGGCGCTGAACCGGGCGTGGTCCTGCGGCAGGCCAGGGTGGCCGGGGAAGACGCTGTCGGTTGCCATGCCGACGCCGTTGTCGTAGATCGCGTTGTCGTGCGCGTAGACCGAATTGCCCGCGGTGCCGGAGTAGCCGAGCGCGTTGTGGTGCATGGTGTTGTGCCGGACTTCGACGGCGTACCGGATCGGGTTGAAGTTCTTGTTGTCCACGTTGACGTCCGACGCCGAGCCCGGGTAGATCCCGGAGTCTCCGTTGTAGTACGCGTCGACGTGGTGGATCAGGCCGTGGTCGGAGGCAAAGGCCAGGACGCCGTACTCGTCGTTCGCGCGGGCGACGGTGTGCTCCACCACGAAACCGTCGGTCTCCATGACGTACAGGGAGTTGAACTCGGCCTGCTGCACCGTGAAGTTGCGGAAGTAGACGCCGCCCGCCCGGTCGGCCCGGATCGCGTTCAGCTTCCGGAACTTGTTGTCGATCACCACGTCGGTGGCATTGGCACCGGTGCCTTCGAGTTGCAGTCCGCACCAGCGGCTGTCGCAGCTGATGCTGCTGTCGTCGGGGGACCGGTCGCCGAAGATCGCGATCATGTTCAAGTTGTGCGGACAGCGGAGCTGGTCCGGGTACGAGATCGCCACCGGCGTACTGGAGTCTTCGGCGGCCTCGAGCGGCTGCGAGTCGGGGCCGGTCAACGATCCGATATACGCCGCGCTGGGCAGCGGATCGTCCGAGGCCGTCTTCAGGTCCGCGCAGTAGCCGGTGGGCTTGGAGTCGGCGTACTTGTCCTCGGTGTAGACACCGGGCATCACGTAGATCGTCGAATTGGCGACCTTTACGTCATTGATCGCGTCCTGGATGGAGTCGTAGCGGCATTCCGCGAGCAACGCCTGGTTGCGGCTGCGCAGCTCGCCGTCGTACGAGGCGATCCGGTCGGCTGTGCCGGGCCGGCACACCACCAGGCGGTTCGGCGCCGGGTACGGCCGGTATGTGGGCACCGAGCCCGTGCCGTCCGGGAACTGGGCGGGGCGTTCCTCGTGCGCCTGGGCCGCGGAACCGGGTCCGGCGAGAAAGGCGACGACGGCGAGAGCACTTACTGACAGGAGCCGGGCACCAAGGCCACAGAACATGAGACTCCCTCCTATTTCCCCATTAGTCGGCTCATGGGGCACTGGTGTTACTCGTCCTGCCGGCGAATCGCCGGCGCGGCCGGACCTCGAGAACGGTTGACCGCGTTGCCCAGCGGTGTGCTGGCAAGCTGGAGCGGCCGGTGGTCCACCGATTCCGACCAGGCGCGGCGCGCGGCGAAGGGGAGAACGTGAAGGTCAGCTGGGATCAGGTGCATGCGTGGCGGCTGCGGCGGCAGTTCCTGGATCCGCTGGGGGATGCCGACGCGGTCGACGTGGTCGGCCGGCTCTGCGGGGTTCAGGCGCAGGTCGCGTCGTCGGCCGAGCTGGCCGTACGGATCCGGCAGGCCGAGCCGGAAGCCGCAGCCGTGGAGCGCGGCCTCGACCGGGGTTGAGTAGCAGCGGTACAGCCGTTGGCGCTAAGCCAAGGTCCGCAGGTCAGCGGTGATCGTCTACGGTGCCGCTCGTGCCCGTTGAGTTCCTGACCGATGAGCAGGCCGAGTCCTACGGGACGTTCACCCAGGAGCCGACCCGTCCGGAGCTGGAGCGGTTCTTCTTCCTCGATGACGAGGACCTGCGGCTGATCGGCAAGCGTCGTGGTGATCACTCGCGGCTGGGGTTCGCTCTCCAGGTCTGCACAGTTCGCTACGTCGGTCTGTTCCTGCAAGACCCGCTCGCGGTGCCGTGGCCGGTGGTGGAGTACCTCGCTGAGCAGCTCGGCATCGGCGATCCGTCGTGCGTGAAGAAGTACACCGAGCGGGAGAAGACCGCCTACGAGCATGCCTGGGAGATCCAGGAGGCGTTCGGCTACCACCCGTACGAGGACCGGGAGTGGGGGCGCAAGTTCCGCACCTTCCTCTACGGTCGGGCGTGGACGCACGCCGAGGGGCCGGTGGCGCTGTTCAACCACGCGGTGGCGTGGCTGCGTCGGCACCGGGTGCTGCTGCCGGGGGTGAGCGTGCTGGCCCGGCAGGTCTCCGCCGCGCGCACCGCGGCGGAGAACCGGCTGCACTCCTCGGTGGCCCGCGCCGCCTACCGGGCGGACCCGGCGTTGCCGCCGGCGCTGGTCGCGCTGCTACCGGTCCCGGCGGGGGCGCGCCGCTCGGAGCTGGAGCGGCTGCGCCGGCCGCCGACCCGCTCGACCGGCACCGCGATGGCCAAGGCGCTGGACCGGGTCAACGAGATCTCCGGGTTCGGGATGGGCCGGGTGAACCTGTCGCGGGTGCCGGTCAACCGGCTGGCCACCCTGGCCCGCTACGGCATGGCCAGCAAGGCCGCCGCACTGGAACGGGCCCCGGAGCCCCGGCGCACCGCGCTGCTGACGGCGGTGATGCGCAACCTGGAAGCGGCCGCGATCGACGACGCGCTGGACCTGTTCGCGCTACTGATGTGGACCCGGCTGCTGTCGCCGGCCAAGCGCGCCACCGACAAGGAGCGGCTGGCGAACCTGCCGCAGCTGGAGCGCGCGTCCCGGACGCTGAACCGGGTGTCCGGGACGCTGGTGCGGCTGCTCGAGGAAGCCGACCGGGACCAGGTGGCGTTGGACCCGCCGCTGGTGTGGCAGGTGCTGGAGGAGATCGCGCCCCGCGACAAGATCACGGCGGCGATGGCGGTGGTGGAGGACAAGCTGGTGCCCGTTGACGACGGGTCGGCCGAGATCGCGCTGCGCAAGGCGCTGACCACCCGCTACAACACCGTGCGCCCGTTCCTGGCGCTGCTGGGCGAGCGCCTCGAAGTCGCCGCCGGTCAAGGACATCGACGCCGATCTGGTGCCACGCTTGTGGAAGCCGGTGGTGTTCGCCAATCCGGCGCTGCCGGCCGGGGCGGTCGACCGGGACGCCTACGTGGTGTGCGTGCTGGGGCAGCTGCACCGTGCGCTGCTGCGGCGCGACGTCTATGCCACGCCGTCCAACCGGTGGGCCGACCCTCGGGCGAGGCTGCTGGACGGGCCACGGTGGGAGGCGGTCGCACCGGACGTGCTGGCCGGGGTTGAGCCTGGACATGCCGGTCGAGGAGCACCTGGCCGAGTTGACGCGGGGCCTGGACGCGGCGTGGCGGCAGATGGCCGACCGGATGGCCGAGGCCGGGCCGGACGCGAAGGTCGAGGTCGTCGTCCCGCCCGAGGGCGGCCGAGCGCGGTTGAGCGTGGACAAGCTCGGCGCGGTGGACAGCCGGAGTCGCTGACCTGGTTGAAGAAGACGACGGCGGCGATGCTGCCGCAGATCGACCTGCCGGACCTGCTGTTCGAGGTGCACTCCTGGACCGGGTTCCTCGACGCGTTCACCCACGTCTCCGAAGGCGCCTCCCGGATGGCCGGTCTGCCGGTGTCGCTGGTGGCGCTGCTGGTCGCCGAGGCGTGCAACATCGGCCTGACCCCGGTGACCAACTCCAACCATGTGGAGCTGACCCGCACTCGGCTGTCGCACGTGGATCAGAACTACCTGCGCGGGGACACCATCGCGGCGGCCAACGCGCTGCTGATCGCGGCGCAGTCTCAGATCCCGCTGGCCCGCTGCTGGGGCGGCGGGCACCTGGCGTCGGTGGACGGGGTGCGGTTCGTCGTCCCCGCGCGCACGATCAACGCCGCCCCCTCACCGAAGTACTACGGGTTCAAACGCGGCCTGACCTGGCTCAACGCGGTCAACGACCAGGTGTCGGGGATCGGGGCGATGGTGGTGCCGGGCACTCCGCGCGACAGCCTGTTCATCCTGGACACTCTGCTCAACCTCGACGGCGGGGTGAAGCCGGAGATGGTCGCGACCGACCACGCCTCGTACTCCGACATGGTGTTCGGACTGTTCAAGATGCTGGGCTACCGGTTCTCCCCGCGCCTTCGCGACCTGTCCGACCAGCGGTTCTGGCGGGCGGAGTTGCCCGGCGCGCCCGCCGGCACGCCGGCACGCCGGCGGATTACGGGCCGCTGGGCGCCATCGCACGCAACAAGGTCAACTTGGACAAGGTGATCACGCACTGGCCGGACATGCTGCGGGTGGCCGGGTCGCTGATCACCAACCAGGTCCGCGCCTACGACCTGCTGCGTGTGTTCGGCCGGGAGGGCCGCATGTCGCCGTTGGGGCAGGCGTTCGCCGAGTACGGGCGCATCGACAAGACGATGCACCTGCTGGCGCTGTGCGATCCGGTGGACAACACATACCGGCGGCGGATGAACCGGCAGCTCACGGTGCAGGAGTCGCGTCATCGGCTGGCGCGGGCGATCTGTCACGGTCGGCGCGGCCAGATCATGCAGGCATACCGCGAGGGACAGGAGGACCAGCTGGCCGCGCTGGGCCTGGTGCTCAACGCGGTGGTGCTGTGGACGACCCGGTACCTGGACGCCGCGGTGACCCAGTTGGAGGCCGACGGGCACGTGATCGACGAGGCGGACAAGGCCCGGCTCTCACTGCCGATACTCATACGTATCGGCAGTTTGCTTGTCGAGTGCAAGGGAGACACCGATGCCCGTTCTTCCGTACGTCGCCACCGTGCATCGCCCCGGCTTGCCGGATGTCCACCTCGGGTTCGCGTTCGGCCACCAGGCCGAGCACGCGAGCTGGTCGTTGCGTGAGGATCTGACCAGCACCCAGCACGTGCCGGGCACCACCGTCACGTGGGGCCGCACCCCTGACGGCGTGAACCCGCAGGAACCGGTGCCGACCGGGCCGCCCGTGGTGGCCGACCTGCTGGCCCAGGAGGACCATGATCTGCCGATGGGCCACAACTTCCCGGACGTGTTCTCGCGTTTGAAGGCCCAGGAAGGTTGCGAGGAGGCGGCGCGGATTCACGCGGCGGCTTGTCGCTGGCTGGACTACCTGGCTGAAGCCGAGACGGATGTGAGTAGCCGGTGAGCGACATCGAGACCGGCCCGCGGCTGCGGACCTAAGACCGGGCACACAACGACTGGGAAGAAACCCACGAACGCTACGCAAAGGTTTTTAACCTAGACCCCTCGCCGGGCCGAGCATTCGGCGCGCAGCTCAGATCCTCGGACTAATTCCGAGTCCCGGCACCCGGCCGCGTTCACCGATTAGCGGCCAACACTGCCGCGAGGCCTTCTTGCAGATCCTTGACGAAATACTCGGGAACCTCCAGCGACGGGAAATGTCCCCCGGTTTCGGGCGACCTCCATCGGACGATCTGTCGGAACCGCTCTTGCGCCCAGGGGCGCGGGCACTTCTCGATGTCGTGGGGATACACACTGAGTGCTGACGGGACGTCGACCCGAAGTTCGGGGTCGAGCGAGTTGTGGCTTTCGTAGTAAATGCGGGCTGCCGATGCGCCGGTCCCCGTCAGCCAATACAGGGTGACGTTGTCGAGAATCCTGTCTCTGGAAATCGTCTCGAACGGGCTGTCTTCGGTATCTGTCCACTCGGCGAACTTGTCCAGGATCCAGGCGAGAAGCCCGACCGGTGAGTCGACGAGCGAGTAGCCGATGGTCTGCGGTCGGGCCGCCTGCTGCTTCGCGAACGCCGCGTGGCGGGTGTGCCAGAAATCGCGGGTTTCCTCGGTCCATTTGCGCTCGGCCGCCGTCAGCCTGTCCGTTGTCAACCCGGGCGGTGCCTGCGGGGTCAAATTGTGGACGCCGAGAACGTGTTCCGGGAACCTGCCGCCGAGGATCGTGGTGATCACACCTCCCCAGTCGCCGCCGTGGGCTGCGAACTTGCTGTAGCCGAGCCTTCCCATCAGTTCCACCCATGCGGCCGCGATCTTTTCGGTTCCCCACCCGGTGGTGGCCGGCTTGTCGCTGTAACCAAAGCCTGGTAGCGATGGAACCACGACATGGAACGCTGGCGCGTCTGCATCTTTCGGATCTGCCAGCTCGTCTACTACATCGATGAACTCAGCAATGCTGCCTGGCCAGCCGTGCGTCAAGATCAGAGGAGTGGCATCTGCGCGCGCGGATCGGCGGTGCAGGAAGTGGATTCCCAGATCATCAATGGTCGTGCGGAACTGGCCGATCCGGTTAAGGCGCGCTTCGAACGACCGCCAGTTGTACCCGGTGCGCCAGTAGTTCACGACACCGACGAGGTCGGCGAGAGGAACGCCCTGTTCCCATCGGCGAGGGTCGGGCGCGGCGCGATAGACCGTCTCGGCCTCCGGTAGCCGCGCCGCGGCTAGTCGCGCGCGCAGATCGTCGAGGTCAGCGTCAGTTGCGTGGGCTTCAAATGCTTGCACGTCGCTGGTTAGACGGGGCATGAGACCTCCTGGCCATCGCGGAACCGGCTACGACCTATCGCGAACCGGCTAAGGCAGTTCTAGCATGTCGTCATGCCCGCGTGCAACCCGCTAAGGTGGTTCCATGCGTGCTGGGTTCCCTGACTTTCGCCTCGGTAACGTGCTAGCGACCAGCTTCACGGGGACTCTGACGGAGCGTCATGGCAACGCTGTGGAGCGCATTCCCACGCCGCAGCGACTCGTCGACTGGCTGGCAGTGAACGGCCTCGCCGTGGACTCCTGCACCACCGCCCAGTTCGAACTCGCTCGGGAACTGAGGGAATCAATTCACGCCGCCGCGACAGCGGCCGCGATCCAAGACGCTCTCCCTGCGTCTGCTGTCCAAGTCATCAATGACTGCAGCATTCAGGGTCGGGCCGCGGCTATCCTGACGCCCGAGAGCAATCGTCAATGGCGACTTAGCTCGGCTTCCTGCGTAGAAGATGCCCTAGGCGTGATCGCCGCCGACGCGATCAGCATCATCGCAGGCGAACGAGACGGAAAATTGGCCTTGTGCGCATCGCCAACCTGCCAAGCCGCCTTCTTCGACACTAGCCAAAGTCGCACCCGCAAATGGTGTGACATGAACACGTGCGGGAATCGTCAGAAGAAAGCTCGCTTCAATGCCAACCAGCGCAAAAACCCCAACTCAGCAAAGTAATCGTTACCCTCGGTACATCCAGGTGGGCCCCACGTCTGCGACACATCTGTCGCGTTGGGTGCACCCCAACGGCACCACTAAGCGCCATCCGTCGCCTTCCATCAACGTGCTCAATCAGTACGTCTACGTGTACTGATCGGGGACGTTTATCAATCGAGAGAACGGTGTCGACGGTTCGTGAAGAGTGACCCTCTGAGGGTCCGGGAATTTTGTCCCCTCCCGGTGATTCTGAGGGAGTGATCAGTGTGGAGGATTGGGCCGAGACTCGGCGGTTGCATCGTGGTGAGGGCGTTCCGATCAGGGAGATCGCCCGCCGGTTGGGTGTGTCTCGGAATACGGTGCGCGCGGCGTTGGCGTCGGGTCGGCCACCGCGGTTGTTGATGCGATCCGCACACACGGAGCACGCTGGCTCAGCTTCGAAGGACGCGGAGTCGCACCGGGGAATGCCGAACCCACGCAGCCCGCTACCGCCAACATCCTGTTCACCGCCGCACTAGACGGGCCATCCATTCGCCCTCCTCAGCCGCGCCATCCGACGTGAAACGGTGGTCCCAAACTCTGTGCAGACACTGGGTCCAAAAGACTTGACGACGCTCACACCCGAGGGCATCGGAATACAGGCGCCTCTGGCGCGACCGGCACAGACACAGTCGGGCGGCTGACTCCGAGCAGTTCCCAAGCCCGCTCATGAGATTCGCCGCGTTCGACCAAACCCCCAACCCCGCCCATCAGCGCAAACGGCGTCACACCGGCATCACGCGCCAGCTCGGCCCACATGCGTGATTCATCGACGAGCGTCTCACCAACATCGAACATCACCGCGCAAACACCAGCAGGCAGTCGCTGCCCTCTCTCATCCCACAAGCCGATGATCCCACTCACCCGCTCACCCCTGCGCCACACATCTGGAGCCCCTTCAAGCCGCCACTGCGGGGCCACCTCTAGTTGACATGGACACCAACCTGATCTTCGCGGGCAAGCCCGTGGAAAACCGCACGTGGGAGCCACCAGCCGGAGCGCTGGGCACCGAATTCGTCGTGCACGCCGGCAAGGCGTGGGCACCGGCCGGGGCTGCGCTCGCCGCCGAGCTCGGCATCACAGGCTTCGACGATCCCCGCTACTGTCCGGGCGGTTACCTCGGCACCGTGCGCCTGGTCGACGTCCACCTCGCCGTCGGGTGCTGCGCCCCGTGGGGCCAACAGGACCCCGGCATCTACCACTGGGTGCTCGCCGACCCGACCCTCTTCGACGAGCCGATCCCCGGCCGCGGACGGCTCGGCCTGTATTGGCTGCCCGCCGACTGGCGGATGATGGACTGACCTGCGGATCTTGGCTTAGCGCCAACGGCTGTACCGCCGCTACTCAACCCCGAAGACGATCTTGCGACAGTGGTTCGCGGCGATGGGGGACCAGTTGACCAGGGTCGACGTGGAAGGGCGGGACGCGTACCTGCTGGCCGAGCACGCCGACGAGCTCGCACGGGCAAAGCCCAGCAGGTCCGTACGGCTGCTCGGCGGGTTCGACCAGTACGTGCTCGGACCGGGCACCGGGGAACCGCAGATCCTGCCGGCCCAGCACCGTGGAAACGTGTGCAAGTCCGCGGGCTGGATCTCGCCGGTCGTCCTGGACGGGGGCCGGATCACCGGCGTGTGGGAACTGACGGACGACCAGGTGAGCGTGTCGTTCTTCCCGGGTGCCGCCAGACCGCCGTCGAAAGCCCTCGAAGCCGAGGTGGCACACCTGTCCCGCGCGCTCGGCCGCGACCAGTTGACCATGCGGCTGTCGTAGGGAGGGCAGGCCCCGATCGTCTGACGCGTCTCAGATGGTGACTTAACATAATGTGCATTATCGGCACTCAACCGGGACCGAGTCGAAACAGGTGAGAGAACTCGTCTCACGGTGTCCGCAGGGGCCACGGTCAGGTGCCGACGTAGGCCGCGAGGTGCTCGCCGGTGAAGGTGGAGCGGGCGGCGACGAGGTCGGCGGGCGTGCCCTCGAAGACGATCCGGCCGCCGTCGTGACCGGCGCCGGGACCGAGGTCGATGATCCAGTCGGCGTGCGCCATGACCGCCTGGTGGTGCTCGATGACGATCACCGACTTGCCGGAGTCGACGATCCGGTCCAGCAGGCCGAGCAGCTGCTCGACGTCGGCGAGGTGCAGGCCGCTGGTCGGCTCGTCGAGCACGTAGACCTCGCCCTTCTCCGCCATGCGGGTGGCCAGCTTGAGCCGCTGCCGCTCGCCGCCGGAGAGCGTAGTGAGCGGCTGGCCAAGGCTGAGGTAGCCGAGCCCGACGTCGGCGAGCCGATCGAGGATGGCGTGCGCGGCCGGCGTGCGCGCCTCGCCGGCGCCGAAGAACTCCTCGGCCTCGGTCACCGACATCGCGAGCACCTCGCTGATGTCGCGGCCGCCGAGGTGGTACTCGAGCACCGCGGCCTGGAATCGCTTGCCGCCGCAGTCCTCACACGGCGTGGCCACCGTCTCCATGAACCCGAGCTCGGTGTAGATGACCCCGTTGCCGTTACACGCCGGGCAGGCGCCCGCGGAGTTGGCACTGAACAGCGCCGGCTTCACGCCGTTGGCCTTCGCGAACGCGTTGCGGATCGGGTCGAGCAGTCCCGTGTACGTCGCCGGGTTGCTGCGCCGAGAGCCCTTGATCGCGCCCTGGTCGATCGCCACCACGCCGTCCCGACCTGACACCGAGCCGTGGATCAGTGAGCTCTTTCCTGAGCCGGCCACGCCGGTCACCACCACCAGCACGCCGACCGGGATGTCGACATCGACGTCCTGCAGGTTGTGGGTGTTGGCGCCGCGCACCTGCAGCATCCCCGACGGCGTCCGTGAAGACTTCAGGGAGGCGCGGTCGTCCAGGTGCCGGCCGGTCAGGGTGCCACTGGCTCGTAGCCCCTCGACGGTGCCCTCGAACACCACCTCGCCGCCCTCGGTGCCGCCGCGCGGGCCGAGATCGACGACGTGGTCGGCGATCGCGATGACCTCCGGCTTGTGCTCCACGACCAGCACCGTGTTGCCCTTGTCGCGCAGCCGCAGCAGCAGGTCGTTCATCCGCTGGATGTCGTGCGGGTGCAGCCCGATCGTGGGCTCGTCGAACACGTACGTCACGTCGGTGAGCGACGATCCGAGGTGACGGAGCATCTTGATGCGCTGCGCCTCCCCGCCGGAGAGGGTGCCGGACGGACGTTCGAGGCTGAGGTAGCCGAGCCCGAGCTCCACGAACGAGTCGAGGTTCTCCCCGAGCGCCGTCAGAAGCGGCGCCACCGACGGCTCGTCGAGGCCGCGGATCCACTCGGCCAGGTCGGTGATCTGCATCGCGCACGCATCCGCGATGGTGATCCCCTTGATCTTCGACGACCGGGCAGCCTCACTCAGCCGGGTCCCGCCGCAGTCAGGGCAGGCGGTGAACGTCGCCACCCGCTCGACGAAGGCGCGGACGTGCGGCTGCAGCGCATCGACGTCCTTGGAGAGGAACGACTTCTGGATCTTCGGGATAAGGCCTTCGTAGGTCACGTTGATGCCCTTGGCCTTGATCTTGGTCGGCTTCTTGTAGAGGAAGTCGTGCAGCTCCTTCTTGGTGTAGTCGCGAATTCGCTTGTCGGGGTCGAGGAAGCCGGACTCGGTGAAGGTCCGCACCATCCAGCCGTCGGCGGTGTAGCCGGGAACGGTGATAGCTCCTTCAGCGAGGGACTTGGTGTCGTCGAAGACCTGGGTGAGGTCGATGTCGGAGACCGTTCCGCGGCCCTCGCAGCGCGGGCACATGCCGCCGTGGTAGACGACGTCGCGCACCACGATCCGCTCGCCCTTGCCCTTGTCGAGGGTCATCGCCCCGCTCGCCTTCCGGGCCGGGATGTTGAACGAGAAGGCGATGGGAGGCCCGATGTGCGGCGACCCCAGCCTGCTGAACAGGACCCGCAGTATCGCGTTGGCGTCGGTGACGGTGCCGACGGTGGAGCGGGGGTTGGCGCCCATCCGCTCCTGGGAGACGATGATCGCCGTCGTCAGCCCTTCGAGTACGTCAACCTCGGGCCGCGCCAGCGTCGGCATGAAGCCCTGCACGAAGGCGCTGTACGTCTCGTTGATCAGCCGCTGCGACTCCGCGGCGATCGTGTCGAACACCAGAGAGCTCTTGCCCGAGCCGGAGACACCGGTGAACACCGTCAGCCGGCGCTTCGGGATCTCGACGCTGACGTCCTTGAGGTTGTTCTCGCGTGCGCCGTGTACGCGGATCAGGTCGTGGCTGTCGGCAACGTACAGCGCAGGCGACTTCGGGTCCGTCCTCGTGGCCATGCTCATCGTGTCTCCATCTGTTAGGCGGGGCCGCCTTCGCGGTCTGTCGGCCTCGCCTGGCTTGATCCAACCAGCTTCGAGCAGTGCGTCCGGTCTCCTACGCTTCGGCCCTGGCGCCTCTAGGCACTCACGGGTCCTGAAGCAGCCCGAGGACGTTGCCATCGGGGTCGGTGACGGTGGCCACCAGGCGGCCCCAACCTACGTCGCGCGCGGGCTCCTTCACGGTGGCACCCGCGGCGGTCACCTCGGCCAGCTTCGCCTCGATGTCCGGCACGTGCCAGTAGGCCACCGGCGAGGTCATGTCCTGCGGTCCACCGCCCGGCACCAGCCCGATGTGCTGGCCTTCGGCCTCGAAGCCGACGTAGTAGGACTCGTCGGTCTGCGGCGGGACTCCGAGCAAGGCGGTATACACCGCCTTGGCCGCCTCCAGGTCGGACACGGGATGCAGTACGGTCTTGATTCCCTTGGTGGAAGAGCCGGTCATGGTCACTCCTGAAGTCGTGGGTCACATCGACCCGGTGTCTGGTGAATCGTGATGGCCATGACGGTCACGCTAGTGAATCGTGATGGCCATGACGGTCACGTTAGCTGCGGCGCGGAGACCGGCGCTTCTCGATTCCTGATCGGTCTGGTGACCTGTGTCGCCACGCACGCCGGCATCCCCGCCGTCGCGCCCGCGTGGCGCCGGTAGCTACTGGGGCACGCGCTCACCGATTCCTGCGTCGGGCCAGCAGCAGGACGCACGCGACGGCGCCGAGCACCACGGTGGCGAGTCCTGAGCCGCCGAGCGTAGCGCGCGGGCCCAGCGTCGTGGTGAGCGGTCCGCCGAGCGCGGTGCCGAGCGGGGAGGCGGTGAGCAGCGCAGCACTGCGGGCTGCGAGCATCGCGGCCAGGTGCTGCGGTGGCGACTTCGCCTGCATCAGCGTCACCGAGAGCGCCACGAACGGTCCGTAGATCGCGCCGCCGAGCGTGAAGCACGCAACGGTGACGGCCGTCGGTGCGTCGAACCCCAACGGCAGCAGCGAGAGCCCCCACGCGACCACGATGACGACCGTCACAGGCCAGAGCGGCAGCTGTCGCAGCGCGCCGGCCGCGAGCCCGCCCAGCACCGCGCCGATGCCGAACAGCATCCAGTAGAGGCCGAGTAACGCGCCCGGCGCGTGCAGGTCCTCGGTCACGTGGAGCGG
>WNGB01002607.1_pt1 | contig 41026 bp, 25 predicted proteins | sample 5400681 | NCBI WGS metagenome assembly WNGB01 (sample SAMN13153367, study PRJNA577476) | soil metagenome | isolation source: 115 cm soil or saprolite under grassland replicate 2 | place: USA:California | collected 2016-06-15 | reverse complement strand
GGCTGCGCGCGGCTCGCGTACCGATTTACGGCGTGCTGTCGCAGTACACGCCGCATGCGTGCGGATCGCACAAATGGGGTGGCTGGGCGCCGAAATATCTGCGTATCGATCGGCTGTCCGATGTGAAGTTATTGCGCAGAGCGCTTGTCGACGGCTCGGCCGTGCCGGGGTTTCTGGAAGCCGGCTCGCTCGACGGCACGCTCGTCCTTGATGGCGCGTGGACCGACAACGTACCGGCCGCGCCGCTGCTCCTCGGCGATCACGATCTCGACGTGATCGTCGTCGTGTACCTGAAACGTGTGGTGAGGCACACGAACAGGCCGAACTCCCTCTGCGGCGTCGCGGAGCTGCTCGTTCGCGATAGATTCTCAGCGCTGCGGCCGCGGACGGATCTCGGCACGTGGGCGCGCGCGCGATGGTCGGCGTATCGTTCCTCCGGACGCGTCTCGCCCGATGTCCCCGCGACCGCCGCGGCGGACGCGCGTCCGCAGCCCCGGATCCTCGGTGTCGCGCCGTCGCGGCGCGTTGGAAATTTCTTTACCGGGACGCTGTGGTTCTCCCGGGCGAAGAGCGCGGCGCTCATCGATCTCGGCGAGCGTGACATGCACGCGGTACTCGACGGCCTCGCGGGCCTGCCTGTCATCGAGCCTGCGCGTAAACGCCCCGATACTCCGGCGGCAGCGCTTCGGCCAGTCCCCGCATCACCGACTCCGCGTAATCGTCGAGCGCTCTGGCCGTCACCGTACCAGCCGGAGGCGGAATAACGGCGCCGCACCTGACGCGTATTGGAACGCGTCGAGCCGTCAGCCAGTAGCGCCACAACCGCTCCTGCCCCGACATCGCGAGCGGCACGACTGGCGCACCGCTTTCTGCGGCCAGCCGTGCGATTCCGGACTGACCGCGGATAAGCCCTCCCGTTCGGCTCAACCGTCCTTCGGGCGCGACGCCGATCGCTGCACCCGCACGCAGCGCCTCGATCGCCCGGCGGATGGCATCCCGATCCCCCTGTCCTCGCGCAACGAAGATCGCATCACCCATGCGCAGCAGCCATCCGACGATCGGCCGGCGCCGGAATTCGCTCGCGACCAGGAACACCGTTCGTCGCGGCAGCACTGTGAAAATCCACAGCGCGTCGAGGATGTGCAGGTGATTGATCGCGACGATCACGCTTCCGCGGTCCGGTATTCGTTCGAGCCCTTGCACATCCTGCCGCGTGAGCACGCGCCCAATACCGCGGGCGATCGCCAGCAGCAGCCGCTGCGATCGCGTCCACGCCGCATAGTCGAGTGACGAGTAATTCGTACCAGAAGCGGGTGCGGGCGCCGTCTCACGCGGTGCGCACGTGACGGGCGCGTCCGCAACCATCCGGCTGATCGCCGCGATTGTCAGCGCATCGCGGAACAGCGTCTCCGGAAGCGGACGTCCGAGGTGGTCCTCGAGATCTGCCGTAAGGGTGGCGGCGGCCAGCGAGTCCAGGCCGATGGTTGCGATGGGACGCTCCGGATCGATCGCGTCCGGCGCGAGATGCAGCTCGCGAGCGACCTGCGCGACGATCCACGCGGCGATTTCAGATGCGTCGCTCACACGAGGGCCGGGGCCGACGCGAGGCTCTCCCGCGCACACGTGTAACCCGTGTCGGCAAGCGCATCGAGCGCGTTCCATTCGAACATGCCGAACCGCTCGACGGGAGGATGCAGGTACAGATCGACATCGCCGGCGATCGCCGCCTGATGTCGCGTGCTGGAGAGCATCACGGACCGCATGAGGATTGCGCCGATGCTCGGCAGGTTCGTCGCCTTGCGGCCCCAGAGCAGCCGCCAGCCCGATGCTGCGGCGGGATAAGGAGAGCTGATCACGAGATCCTTCTCCGGGGACACGTCCACCGCCACGACTTTGCCACACAACTCTCGCATGATGTCGGCGGGAACGTTGTTCATCAGCCCGCCGTCGACGAGCATGCTCCCCGCGTCGTGGACGGGAATGGCGATGCCGGGAAGCGACATGCTCGCGCGCGCCGCGCGGCCGAGCGGTCCACGGCGATGGACGCGCATCTCCGCGCGCGTGAGGTCCGCGGACACGCAGAAGAACGTCGTCCACAGATCTTCGATCTGCACGTCGCCGAACATGCGCTCGATCATGCGATCGAGACGGCGGCCCGCCAGCAGCGCGACGACGGGCAGCGTCTTGTCCTTGAGCGGATTCTGATCGATCCAGTGCTGGCGATTCAGCGCGCGCATGCCCGCGACGCCGATGCCTGTCGCGTACTGCGCGGCAAGGACGGCGCCCATACTGGTCCCGCCAATCGCGTCAATGGGAATCCCCGCGTCGAGCAACGCCTGGATCACGCCGATGTGCGCGAACCCCCGCGCGCCGCCGCCGCCGAGCGCGAGGCCTACGCCGCGGCCCGTCAACATGCGCGCGAGCCTCGCGATGTCCGGCCGCTGCCCCGCGCGGACGTGGTAATGCATCCGCGCGCCGGTTACATCCAGCCATGCCGCCGTATGCCCCGGCGGGTTGAACGGTGCGGGATGCAGCAAGACGAGCTCGCGCGCTGCGGGCGCCTGCGCGGATCGCTGCACCATCGCCGCGGCGTCGCGGCCCGGCGCTGTATGACCCGGTGCCAGGAACAGCAGGCAATCAGCCTGGCGCGCGGCGCGGTCCGTCCATTCGGGCACCGAAGGATCGCCGAGATATACGACGTGGTGGAACTCACGCTCGAGCGCGTCGAGCCAGCCCGTGAGGCGGGCGGCGCGATCCGCATCCGCCGACGCCCCCATCATTTGCTCCTCGGCGCGCGCGCGCGTCACGAGCGTTGCGGATCCTGCGGTCGAGAGTTCAGCGACGAGCGCCGTCGCGAGCGCGGGCGCATCGACGGATGCACCGAGCGGCACGACCGCGAATGTGACCTGCGACCCCTTCGTACGCGGCGCCCGCGTCGTGCGTTGCAGGCGCTGGACGAGGCGGCGCGTGACGAGCAGCATGGCGCGCGGGCAGCGCTGCACGATGCGCTCGAACGCCGCCTGCGAAAGTCTGACGAGGCGGCTGTCCCGCACGGCGACGACGGTCGCCGAGCGCGGCCCGCCCGTGAGCAGCGCCATCTCTCCCACAGCTTCGCCGCGGCCGATTTCGGCGACCAGCGAATCCTGCCCCGACTCTCCTTTGACCAGGACGCGCAATCTGCCGCTGACGAGGACGTAGAGGGCGTCGGCTGCGTCCCCCTCGCGGAACAACGTGTCGCCGCTGCGAAGCTCTGTCCATTGCGTCTCGGCTTCGACGGCTGCGCGCGCCTCCGCGTCGAGTCCGGCGAACATGTCGTCGGCGCCGGCGATGGACTCAATGGCAGCGAGGGTCCCCTGGTTCGTGTGTTGTGCGTCAATCGTCATCACGCGCTCCGTTGCGGCCAGCGATCCAGGGCGTCCTCGAGATACGCGCTGCGGCAGGCGCGCCGCTGGATCTTGCCGCTGGATGTTTTTGGGACGGCGCCCGCCCGCAGCAGCACCACGTCCTCTGCGGCGAGCTCGTAATCGCGAACGATCGCGGCACGAATCAAATCGATCTGGGCGGAAGCGAGATCGGGCTTTACGGTTCGCTCGACTTCATACGCCACGACGAGCCGTTCCTCGCCATCGCGATCGATCGAGAAGGCCGCGCCTGAACCGGGACGCACGGCCGCGCCGCTCAGTTCCACGGTGGCCTCGATGTCCTGCGGGTAATAGTTCTGACCGCGAATGATGATGAGATCCTTCGCACGGCCGGTCACGTACAACTGGCCGTTCTTCACGAGACCCAGGTCCCCTGTTCGAAGGAATGGCCCCTGGCCGTCCGCGGTGCGCGCCGCGAAGATCTGATGGGATTCCTCGCGTCGCTGCCAATAGCCGGCGGCGACGCTCGGCCCGCCGACCCAGATTTCGCCGCTCTGGCCGCCGGGAACAATGGCTCGCGTCACGGGATCCACGATTAGCACGCCCGTCTCCAGGATCGGCTCGCCGCACGCCACCAGCGTTCGTCCGTCGATGGTCGACACGGTCGGCCCTTCGCCAACGCGCGCGGCCGTGACTTTCAGCGTCGCTTCCGCGAGCCCGTAGCCCGGCGCGAACGTGCTGCGCTGGAATCCCGACCCGCCAAACGCGTCGCAGAACCGTTCCATCGACTCCGGCCGCACCGGTTCGGCGCCGTTGACCGCGACCTTCCAACGAGACAGATCGAGCTGCGCGCGATCTTCCGGCCGCACGCGTCGCGCGCAGTGGTCGTACGCGAAGTTCGGCGCCGCGGAATGCGTGCCGCCGAAGCGCGTGATTGCCTGCAACCAGCGCACCGGTCGCTGAAGGAACACGACGGGCGGCATCAGGATGCACGGGATGCGCGAGTAGACAGGCGTCAGCAACCCGTAAACGAGACCCATGTCGTGGAACGCCGGCAGCCAGCTCACGATCACGCTCGCCTCGTCGTGCCCCCAGCCGGTATCGAGGTCCGCCATGTTGCTGAGGATGTTGCCATGGGTGACGATGACGCCCTTTGGTGTCGCGGTCGATCCCGACGTGTACTGGAGGTGCGCGACCGTTGCGCGAGCGACCGCCGGCTCCCGCCACTGGTCGACTTCATCGAACGGGATTGCATCGAGCGACATGCATCGAAGCGGTGATACACCATCGCCCATGGCGATCATGCCACCGAGTTTCTCCACGATGTCGGTCGTGCTCAGCGCGACGGCGGGCGTCGCGTCGGCGGCGATGGCCCGAACGCGCTCGTCGACCTGCTGGGCGCGTGGCGGATACGCAGGCACCGCGATCATGCCGGCATAGAGACTTCCAAAGAACCCGACGAGGAATTCCAGTCCCGGCGGATAGGCCAGCAGCACGCGATCGCCTGGCGCGGCGTGGTGAAGCAGCGCCACCGCGGCCGCACGCGCACGGCGATCGAGCAATCCGTACGTCAGCTCGGACGTAATCTCGACGCCATCGCGCAGAAATCGGTGCGACACGACGTCCGGATCCTTCGCCGCGCGCGCCCTCAGCAGAGCGACGAGCGACGTCACGTCGGGGGGACCTTGTGTTGTCGTTGGCAAAGGCTGCGATTGTAGCAGAGCCGGTCCGGTCGCCGTCTGGGTGTACCCTGTCGAGCGATGCGCTACTTGATCGGTACGTCGGGCTACAACTATCCCGAGTGGCGGGGCTCGTTCTATCCCGAGAAGTTCCCGGCCGCGAAGATGCTCGCGTATTACGCGGAGCGCTTCAACAGCGTAGAGGTCAATTACACGTTCTATCGGATCCCAACCGAGAAGCTGCTCCAGGGCTGGGCGCAGGGTTCACCAGAACACTTCACGTTCACACTGAAGGCGCCCCGGCGAATCACGCACGATTCGAAACTGAAGAACGTCGCGGACCTGACGCAGGCCTTCTGCAGAACTGCCGGCACGCTCGGATCCAAGCTCGGCGTCCTCCTGTTTCAGCTCCCGCCGAATTTCAAGCGTGACGACGCGGTGTTTGCGTCTTTTCTCGAGACGGTCCCCGACGGCACGCGGGCGGCGTTCGAGTTCCGGCACGAGTCGTGGCATGACGATGGCGTCTTCGACGCCCTGCGCCGCCGCAACCTCGCGTTGTGCATCGCCGACAGCGAGAAGATGAGCACACCTGTCGTCCCGACTGCAGACTACTCGTATTTCCGTCTCCGTGACGAGGGCTATCAGTCTGCCGACATCGAGCGGTGGGCCTCGGTGGTCCGTGCGCAACCCGCTCCGCAGGGAGCGCACGTCTACTTCAAACACGAGGAAGAAGGGAAAGGGCCGGAATTCGCGCTGGCATTGATGAAGCTGCTCGGTATGGAAAAACCGTATCCTGAGGAACTTTCATGATCTCTGATTTCAAGTTTGCGGTGCGAATGCTCGCGCACAGCCGGGCGTTCACGGTGACGGCGATCGTCGTGTTGACCCTCGGAATAGGCGCGACCACGACGATGTTCTCGGCCACAAATGCCGTCCTCCTGAAGCCGCTGCCCTATCCGGATCCTGACCGCATGGTGGTGGTGCGTGAGACGCGCGCGCAGGCGGGATTCGAGACGACCATCATGTCCGCGCGGGAATACGTCGACTGGGCGCGCGACAGCGCCGTGCTGCGCGATGCGACCATCGTCGACTCCCCCGGGCTCGGACTCGCGTTCGATGGCGGCGCCGTGCGGCTCGGCGCGATGCGCGTTTCCGCCGAGTTCTTCTCTCTCTTTGGTGTGCATCCAGTCGCCGGTCGCGCGTTCGGCCGGGAAGTGGAGCAACCCGGCAATGGTGACGTCGTCCTGATTGCGCATCGCGTGTGGCAGGAGCGCTTCGGCGGCGCCGCGGACGTCGTCGGCCGTATCGTCCGGCTCGAAGGACGGCCGACCACGATCATCGGCATCCTGCCTGCGCACTTTTCGTTCACGGGGCCGGTGGACCTCGTCGTGCCGATGCAGCTGACACCGGAGCTGCTGAAAGACCAGGGGCATTCCTTTGACGTGTACGCGCGTCTCGCGCCTGGCGTGTCCGCGCAGCAGGCCACGGCCGAGCTCGCCCGCGCCGCGCGCGCGGCGCAGGGCACGATTGTTCACCTCACCGGCGCGACCGTGAAACCGCTGCGCAATGAAATCATCGGAGATGCTGAAACGCCGATGCTCGTGATGTTTGGCGCGGTCGGGTTCGTCCTGCTGATCGCGTGCGCGAACATTGCGAACCTGCTGCTGGCGCGCGGCGCGAGCCGGCAGCGTGAGATCGCGATTCGGTCGGCGCTGGGAGCCGTCCGGATGCGCGTGATCCGCCAGCTGCTGACCGAAAGTCTCATTCTGTCGACGCTGGGCGGGATGATGGGCACGATCCTCGCGACGTGGCTGACGGAGTTGCTGGCACGGAGCGCCTCCGCATCGATTCCCCGCGCAGATGAGATCCACGTCGATGCGCGATCGCTCGCCTTCGCGCTTGTCGTGTCCGCGGCGGCCGGCCTGATTTTTGGCATCGTGCCCGCCTGGCATGCGGCGCGCGCCGACGTGAATGCGGCATTGAAACAGGAAGGGCGCGGTTCATCCGGCGCGCGGCAGCGGGCGCTCGGCGCGTTCGTGGTCGCGGAAATCGCGCTCGCGATGGTGCTCCTTATTGGCGCGAGCCTGCTGCTCGCGACCTTCGGACATCTGAAGCGCGTGGACCCCGGCTTCGATGCGTCGCGCGCGCTCGTCGTTCCCGCGTTCCTGCCCGCGTGGAAATACCCGACAGCCGACGCACAACGCGCGTTCTTCAGGCGCGCGACAGCCGAACTCGCCGGTGTCCCGGGCGTCGCTGCGGTCGGCGCAACCGACGCGTTGCCGCTATCCGGCGACAACTCGTCGGGCTCGCTGACGATCGAAGGGCAGGCAGCCCCGACGCCGGCCACGCGTCCGAACGCGGACCGCCGCGCGATCACGCCGGGATACTTCGACGCGTTGAGTATCCATGTGCGCTCGGGGCGCAAGTTCACCGACATGGATGACGCGCGCGCGCCACTTGTCGTGATCGTCAGCCGCGGATTCGCGGAACGTTACTGGCCCGGCGCGGATCCGATCGGCAAGCGGCTCAAGCTGGGACGGTTCGAATCCGACGCACCCTGGCGCACTGTCGTCGGAGTGGTCGACAACGTCCAGCACATCTCGCTGTCGGACCGGCCGCGACCGGTTGTCTACTATCCGCACGCGCAAGGCCCCACTGGTTCGATGCAGATCGTGGCGCGAGCGGCGTCTGATCCGGCCGCGATCGCGAGCGGCATCCGCGCGGCGATGCAGCGCATCGACGGCGACCTTCCCGTCACGGAGCTTCGGCCGATGGCGACGTATCTGAGCGCCGCGCTGGCTGACACGGAGGTCGCGCTGTCGTTGCTTGGCTCGTTCGCGGTGATGGCGCTCGTCCTCGCCGCGGCCGGCATCTACGGTGTGATGGCCTACGCCGTCGCGCAGCGGCGGCTCGAGTTCGGCATCCGCCTCGCGCTTGGCGCGACGCCGCGTGATCTCGTGCGGCTCGTCGGCGCGCACGGCTTGCGCCTGACCGCGATTGGTATCGCGGCCGGTCTCGCCGGCGCCCGCGCGACGACGTCGGTTCTCGAGGGGCTCGTCGCCGGCATCGGCGTCACCGACACGCGAGTGTTTGGCGCAACGGCGCTGCTGCTCGCGTCGATAGCGATGATCGCGTGCATCGCGCCCGCGATGCGCGCGACACGTGTCAACCCGAACGACGCGCTGCATTCGCACTAAGCAACAAGCACGAACCACTGATTACTGATTACTGATTACTGGCTACTGGTTACTGGCTACTGGCTACTGATTACTGATTACTGGCTACTGGCTACTGGTTACCGACATGCGATACGCCATCCGCACGCTCCTGAAGACGCCCGGCTTTTCGCTTGTGGCCATCGCCACCATTGCGCTCGGGATCGCGGCGAATACCGCGATCTTCAGCGTCGTGAACGGCGTGCTGCTGCGGCCGCTGCCGTTTCCCGACGAAGCGCGCATCGTCAAGGTCTCGACCACATCGGGCGAGGGGCGCGAAGGCAACCACTCGGCCGGTGACTTTCTCGACCTCCAGCGCGCCAACCGGAGTCTTGCCGCTCTCGCAGGATTTCGCGCGGAAATGTCGGCCATTGCCGTGAACGCCGGCGAGCCCGCGCAGGTCCAGACGGTCTGGGTGACTGCCGAGTTCTTCGACGTGCTCGGCGCGCCCGCGGCGCTCGGCCGCACGTTCACGAAAGTCCAGGACGGCAACTCTGCGGACAAGGCGGCGATCCTGAGCCACGCCGCGTGGCGGCAGCTGTTCGGAAGCGACACGACCGTGATCGGGCGGACCCTGCGGGTCAACGGCCAGTCCTATACCCTCACTGGCGTCATGCCGCCGCGCGTCGAATGGCCGCAGGGCGCGCGGATGTGGCTGCTGTCGTCGATGCCGGTTCCTCCGTCACCCATCAACGTGAAGGATCCGCTGACGAATCGGGAGGTGAGCTACTTCGAGGCGATCGGGCGGCTGAAGCCCGGCGTGAGCCTCGCGGCCGCGCGCGACGACCTCCACGCCATCTCGCAACACACGCAGCAGGAACACGCGCAGACGAGCGGCGGGCGCAGCGTGCGGCTCGTGCCCGTCCGCGACGATCTCACCGGGAACGTGCGCGACGCGCTGCTGCTCATCCAGGCTGCCGTCGGACTGGTCCTGCTGATTGCGTGCGCGAACGTCTCGAGCCTGCTCATTGCGCGTGCGACCGGCCGCCGCCGGGAGTTGGCGATTCGCGCCGCGCTGGGTGCACGTCCGGGACACCTCGTTCGCCAGTTGCTCGCTGAAAGCCTCGTCCTCGGCATCGCGGGTGGGCTGGCGGGATTGATCGCGAGCTCGTGGCTCGTCGGCGTGCTGTTGAAGCTGTTGCCGGAGCGGCTTCCACAAATGGATGCCATCGGCGTGGATCTGACGGTCGCGGCTGTTGCGCTCGTCGTCTCGCTCGCAGCCGGCGTGCTCTTCGGTGTGCTGCCCGCATTACAGGCGTCACGGGCGCGGGCCTCGGGTGTCATCAAGGAGTCGGGCGAGCGAGGAAGCACGCGCGCGCGCGGGCGCGCCGCGCTCGTCGTCGCAGAGATCGCACTGACGCTCGTGCTGCTGGCCGGCGCGGGACTGCTGGCGAACAGTTTCCTGCGGCTCCAGCGCGTCGACCCCGGCTTCAAGCCGGAACACGCCACGATCGCCGAGCTGACGATTCCGCTGCAGCGTTATCCCAAAGGCGCTGACCAGACGCGCCTGTACCGACGGCTGCTCGAGGGCCTCAGCGAGCGGCCGGAGCTCCAGGCATTCGGAGTCGGATTCCCGGGTCCGTTCCATGCATCGAACGCGAGCGCATCCTTCTATATCGAGGGGCGCTCGTCCTCAGGACGCGCCGATCGCCCGTTCGCCCACCTCGCGACGGTGTCGGGTGGCTACTTCCCGGCGATGGGCATTCCGCTGCTGTCTGGGCGAACGTTCGAGGACCGTGACGTGGAGAAGGCGCCGCCGGTCGCCATCGTGAACGCACTGCTCGCCAGGAAGTACTGGCCGGGCGAGAATCCCATCGGCAAGCACCTGCGCTTCGAGAACAAGTCCGACGACCCATGGTTCACGGTCATCGGCGTCGTCGGCGACGCGCGGCAGCTCGGACTGAGGGAAGAAATGCCTGCGCTCCTGTACCTGCCGTACGAGCAGTTCGCGTTGCCGTTTACCAGTGTGGTCGTCCGCAGTTCGCTGCCCAGCGCGGCGGTGGGGTCATTGCTCAAGGCGCAGCTGTCCGCCATCGATCCGGATCTCCCGTTCGGCGACATCTCGAGCCTCGAGTCCGTCGTCAGCGAGTCCGTCCAAGAGCCCCGGTTCCGTGCCATGCTGATCGGCGTCTTCGCGCTGCTCGCGCTGATCCTCGCCGCGGTCGGCGTATATGGATTGATCAGTTACACCGTGACACAGCGAACGAGGGAGATCGGCATTCGCGTCGCGCTTGGCGCGGCGCCACGGCAGGTGCTGCTGCCGGTCGTCCGCGAAGGCATGGTGCTCGCGCTGGCAGGGATCGCCATCGGATTGGCCGGCGCATTCGCCGCAGCGCGCGCATTGACCGCGTTCCTGTTTGGCGTGGGCGTCAGCGATCCGCTGACGTTCTCGGGCGTGGCGCTGCTGTTGCTCGCCGTCGCCCTCCTGGCGAGTTACATCCCGTCCAGGAGGGCGTTGAAAGTCGATCCAATCGTGGCGCTGCGCGCCGAGTGATTAGTGTTCCGTCCCAGTGGATCGCGGCATAAATCCCGGGCGCCGCGCCCGGATCGCAAGGCGCGACGAGCGAGGATACCGAGACTATCTGAGCGAGGAGCAACGCCGCGAGGCGGGATGCCCCGCCCGGGAATTATGTCGCGAACCACTGGGACGGGACGCTAAAACCTGATGCCGAAGGCCATCAGGAACGTGCGCCCGCCGTCGGCACCGGGCCGCGGGCGCGGGTAATCGGTCGTCTTCGTCGGCTTTCCGAAGTTCGCGCCCTTGACGTAATTCAGCGGCAGACCGTTCGCATCTTTCGGCCCAGCGAGATCGGCCGTGATGGACGTGTCCCAGCTGATGGCCTTCTGGTTGTTCAGCGCGTTCAGCACTTCCAGCTTGCACCACGGCGACACCGCGCGCCAGACAGGGACACTCCACGTCGACGCGAAGTCCACGAGCCCGTAACCCGCGAACGTACCAGCCCCACGGTCGCCGAAGTAAAGCGTCTGCGACGCTGGACGCCGCGCGTAGCCGGGATCCACCGCGATCTGCTGCGCGGACATCGCGACGCTCGCGGTGTAGCTGAACGTGCGCGCCGAGTTGTAGCGGTACATCGGCGCGAGATCCAGTCGCCCTGCGCGGCCGAGCCCGAGCGAGTAGGACGCCCACAGGCGCACCTTGCTCCGCTGGAAGTCATCGAGGCGCCCGATCGGATAGTCGCGCGTCACGTAGATTTCCGGATAGTCCCCGATGATCGACGGAACGGCCGGATTGTTGGCGGATTCCCCTTCGAAGCTTCCGTTGTTGCGGAGCTGCACGGTCCACTGGCCGGAGACGTTCAGTCTCGTCAGCGCCCGCCATCCCGACTGCACATCGAACGCATCGTATTCACGCTTCGGCAACGCGCTGTTGCGATACACGGCGTTGTCGAACGTGCCGAAGTTGACGCCGTTGCGCGTGACGACGGTCTTGCCGTCGGCGACCGTGATGTAGTCCTCGACGAAGTTCGTGGCGCGGCGGTGCACGTAGCGTCCGCGCGCCCACAAGCCGGCGCCGAATTCGCGGCCGAGCGAGAGCGTCGTCTCGCGCGTGGTCGGTGATGTGAGGTCCGGGGCGAAGAACACATTCGCCGTCGGAAACGTTCCGGAGATCGTCGTATAGTTCGCCGGATCGAACGCCGGCGCGAACAGCAGCCCTTCACCCGAAGGACCGGTATAGCTTCCGGTGATGCGATCGGCGTTGCCCGCGGCGCTGTTGCGCGAGAACTGGACGTCGTTGTAGGTCCCGGCGTAATGGCCGTAGGTCGCACCGGCAACCGTCTTACCGTCGGCGGTCAGCGCGTACGTCGCCGCCAGGCGCGGCATGAACGTGTTCGCGGAGATCGGCTGCGTCTGCAGCTGCGCCTCGGTGCTCACGTGCTCGTAGCGAACGCCGAGATCGAGCGTCAACCGCTTGCCCGCCGCCCAGCGATCAGTCACGAAGAGCGACGAGGTCGTGATGTCGATGGCGGCGCCGCGCGACGGCATCCACGTCGCGAGACGGCTGATGCCGGTGGTGAAGACCGGAACCAGGCGGCCGTTCGCGTCGAGCGCCGGCTTGCCGGACGCGTCGAGCTTGTAGTCCGTCTGGAAGATGTAGCCGGTTGACGTCTGCGAATTGCCCGTCTCGCGGGTCGAGACGAAGTACTCAGCGCCCGACTTGAGCTCGTGGCTGCCGAATCCGCGCGTGCCCAGCAGGTACGAAAGGTTCGCGGTCGCCTGTCGATTGTTCCGCCCGTCCGGATCGGTGGAGTCGAAGTAAGGCGCGCTGTATTCAAGGCTCGCGGGCACGCCCGACGTGACGCCGCGCGTCAGGAACGGTGATTCGTGAATGTCGCTGGAGGTGCCGCCGTTGCTGCGCACCTGCCAGTACTTCTGCGAGTACTGCGCGGTCGCAAACGCGCGGTTCGCGATCGCGCCGCGCCAGGTCGCCACGCCGAGCCGGTTGCTCGTCGTCGGCTCCGTCAGCGCGCGCGGATCGATGCTGTTCGGGTGCGACACCGCGTACTGCTCCGTGCGGCTGTCGATGAAGGTGCCCTGCAGCGTCTGTCCCGGCGCCAGCGTCCCCGTCAGCTTCGCTTCGTAGCGCCGGTTGTTGTTCCTGCCGGCGTACGCCACGTTCGTCTGCGGAAGCAGGTTCGCGGTCGTGGTGCGCTCGCTGCGGGCGCCGCCGAAGAACCACAGGCGGTCCTTCAGAACGGGGGCGCCGCCGATCGCCTCATATGTTGGCGAGAGCTTGCTGGCGCGCTTCGTCCCGCGCGATTTCTCGAGCGGCGTCTCGTTGCTCCAGGCGGCGTTCGCCAGGTTTTCGCGGAACGCGCCCGAGAACATGTTGCCGCCGCTGCGCGTGATGACGTTCACGATGCCGCCGCCGAAGCGCCCGTACTCGGCGCTGATGCCGGACGTCAGCACCTGTACTTCCTGGATCCCTTCCTCGATGAAAAGGCCGTTCGGCTGGCCGAAGACGTTGTCGTTGACGTCGACGCCATCGACGAGGAAGACGTTGTCGTACGCCAGTCCGCCGCCAATCGTCACCTGGTTCTGATTCGGCGTGTTATCCGTCACGCCGGGCGTGAGTTCGGCAAGAAAGAATGGCGTGCGACCGATCGGCAGCAGCCTTGCGGCATCGATGCGGAGATTGAACGCACCGGCCGGCGCCGCGACGAGTCTGGTCGCAGGCGCGGTGACGTCGACGCTCTCCGCAATCTTTGCCGGAGCGAGCACCGTATCGAGCACGATCGCGGATCCGAGCGGAACGCTGACGCGGCGTTCTACGGGGCCGAGCCCGGACATTTCAAACCGTACGCTGTAATCCCCGGGAGGAAGGCCGGGAATCGAATAGACGCCGTTGATGTCGGACACGACCGAACGGCCACCCTGCAGCGCCGGAGACGCGACGGTGATCGTCGCGCCCGGGAGCGCAACGCCGTCCGATGTCGAGAGGCGGCCGCGAACCGCGCCGGCCTGTTCCCCTTGTGCGAATGCCGGCGCGGCAACCGCGATCAGCAATGCTGTTAGTAATGAGCAAACACGAAGCATGACGCAGAACTCCTGAACAACAAACAAAAACCTAGATGGATGACAACTGCCGAGCATGCTCCGTGCCGTCACACTTTTCGTCCCTGATTACCATATTCTCTGGCAAGAATTCGTCACGCCGGATTTCCGGCGTGCGGTCGTGCGCTGTTGTGGCACACGCGCTTGACACTTTCGAAAGTACGGCCTCGAGCACCGGCGTCATCGCGCGCAACTGCCGCGCGCGTATCACGACGTTCCACAGGCGCTCGAACTTCTTCCAGCCCGCGGCGTACGCAAAGTGCTTCGCCTGGTGCTTGTACGTCCCGTGCGTGAACGAGGCACGGGCGATCGACGGCCATCGATAGAATTCGCGGTACGCCCAGTCGTATCCTTCCTTGAGTTTTTCCGCGCTGATCCGCGCTGGCTGGAAGACGACGTGACGCGTGTCGTACAAGTCCCAATTCCGGATCGTGATGCGCTTCTCCCGCGCCAGCCTGGCGTAAAGACCGGTGCCCGGGTACGGCGTCTGGATGTGGAACGTCGCCGTCGTGATGCCGTTCTCGATCGCCCAGTCCACCGTCCGCCGGAACACTCCGTCGTCGTCATCGTCCATGCCGAAGACGAAGCTGCCGTTGATCATGATGCCGAGGCCGTGCAGCCTCGCCGCGACCGCAGAGTAATCGCGGCCGAGATTCTGACGTTTCTGACTGCGGCGCAGGTTGTCGGGCGTCAGTGTTTCGAAGCCGACGAACAGACTACGCAGTCCAGCCTCCGCCGCGTGCTCGATTAGATCGCCACGCAGGATCGAGTCGACGGTGGCGGCGCCCTGGAAGAGGCGGTTCATTCCCTTCATCCCGTGGAATAGCTCCCGGGCGAAGCGCGGATCGCCGAGCAGGTGATCGTCGAGAAAGTAGAGGTGCCGTCCAGGCAGCCGCGTGATCTCGGCAAGGGCCATGTCGACGCGCTGCGTATAGAACGATCGCCCTCCCCCGAAGAACGCGTCCTTGTAGCAGAAGTCGCAGTGCTGCGGGCAGCCGCGGGTCACCACGATCGAGTTGGGGACGAGGTAATTGCGGCGCCGGATCAGATCGCGCCGTACCGGCGGCACGTCTTCGATCGTGCGTCCCGCCGTGGAGCGATAGACCGGCTGCACCTGGCGGGATCTGAAGTGTTCGAGAAATGTCGGAAACGTCTGTTCACCGGGACCGAGAAAGATCGTGTCGGCGTGCGGCGCCGCTTCCGCCGGCAAGGACGTGACGTGCAGCCCGCCGAGCGCGACGAAGACGCCGCGCGCTCGATACCCGTCCGCGATCCGATACGCGCGATAGGCGTTCGTGATGTAGACCTGGATGACCACCAGATCCGGCGTGTCGTCTATCGTGAGCGGCTCGACGTGCTCGTCCACGATTACCGCCTCGTCGTCCGGCCGCAGGTACGCGGCGAGTGTGGCAAGGCCCAGGGGTGGAAACAGCGAGTATTTAATTGGCCGCCAGTAGGGACTGGTTGCCTCGGTCAGGGCCGGCAGGATGAACTTGACGCGAATGGGGCGGCTTGCCGTCATACTTTGCATTGTAAAGCATGACATAAAGAACCACACACATGAAACTTGTGACCCTCGACTGGGTGATCGTCGTCGCCACGATCCTGATCTGCTTCGTTCCCGCGCTGTTCTTCGGAAAGCGCGCGGGCAAGAACACCTCAGAGTTCTTCGCCTCCGGCCGCGCGGTGCCCTGGTGGCTCGCGGGCCTGTCGATGGTCGCGACGACCTTCAGCAGCGACACGCCGAACTGGGTGACCCAGCAAGTGCGCCAGTACGGCGTCGCCGGCAACTGGCAATGGTGGGCGATGGTGCTCACCGGCGTTGCCACCGTATTCTTCTTCGCGCGGCTGTGGCGGCGGTCGGGCGTAATGACCGACCTCGAGTTCTACGAGCTGCGCTACTCGGGAGCCGCGGCGTCGGTGGTGCGCGGCTTCCGCGCCGTCTACCTCGGCCTGTTCTTCAACTGCTTCATCATGGCGATGGTCACGCTCGCCGCGTGCAAGATCGCCAACGTGCTCTTCGGGCTTCCGCAGTGGCAAACGATCCTCATCTGCGGCGTGCTGAACGTCGTCTTCGCCGCGCATGCCGGACTGTGGGGCGTGCTCGTCATCGACATGGTGCAGTTCTTCATCAAGATGACCGCCGTCATCGCGGCCGCGTATTTCTCGCTCAAGGAAGTCGCCCGTCATACCGGAATCGGCGACAGCGCGGTCGCCGGGCTTCACAAGCTGGTCGAGATCCTTGGCCCGCAACAGGTCAACTTCCAGACCGGCACGCCGGTGCTGTCCCCGATCGATGGGACCGGCCAGCCAATCCTGAACGTCATGCCCAACTTCGCGATGGGGGAGCTGGCGCTGATGATCTTCATCGTGCCGATCGCCATCGGCTGGTGGGCGAACTGGTATCCGGGGGCCGAGCCGGGGGGCGGCAGCTATATCGCGCAGCGGATGCTTGCGTCGAAGTCGGAGAAGGATTCACTTGGCGGAACGCTCTTTTTCAACCTCGCGCATTACGTGCTGCGGCCGTGGCCGTGGATCATTACGGCGCTGTGCTCGATCATCATCTTTCCGGAACTGAAGGACATTCAGGCCGCCTTTCCCGCTGCGGATCCGCGCCTGATCGGACACGACAGCGCGTTTCCCGCGATGCTGAAATTCCTCCCGGTCGGCTTCGCCGGCCTGATGCTGGGGGGACTGATCGCCGCGAACTCCTCCACGATCCTCACGCACTTGAACTGGGGTTCGTCTTATCTCGTCCACGACTTCTATCGCCGGTTCATCGCGCCTGTCGCCACCGAAAAGCATTACGTGATGGTCGGGCGGATCTGCACGGTTGCGCTCTACGTCGTCGCTGCCCTCCTGAGTTTCCTGCTGGAATCTGCGCAGGACGCCTTCGAGATACTGATCTCCATCGGGGCCGGGACCGGACTGCTGTACCTGCTGCGCTGGTTCTGGTGGCGCATCAACGCGTGGACGGAAGTCGTCGCGATGATCAGCTCGTTCGCGATCTCGGTGTTGTTCTTCGTGATGCGGAAGAGCGGCCATGGACTGCCGTTCGCGCGCACGGTGCTGATTTCCGTCGCGTTCACAACGATCTGCTGGATCATCACAGCCTTCGTCAGCGCGCCGACCAGCCGCGAGCGCTTGATCGCGTTCTATAAAAAGGTCCACCCCGCCGGTCCGGGATGGCGGGTCATCCGCGAAGCCGCGGGCGTTACCGTCGCCGAGGCCGCGCAACACTCCGATCACATGGGACGCGCGGCGCTCGGCTGGATATCGGGGTGCGCTGTCATCTGGTCATCGCTCTTCGCGACGGGCAGCTACCTTTACGGTCGCACGAGTCTCGCGCTCACGCTCACCGCCGTCTCGGTCGTAAGCGGCGCCGTCCTGCTCTACGTGATCAACACCCTGTGGGACCGCCCGGGGGTCAGGTCTGTAACTCGCACGTGAGCGGTGCCAGGTCGAGACCTGGCACCGCGAAGGGCGATTTGCAGACCTGACCCCCCGGAGAAACCCGTACGTTAGACTGCGGGTCATGCTCGTATCGAAAAGATTACTTGCAGCGGCAGCCGCCGCTGCGTTCGTCACTGCCACGCTCGCGGCCCAAGACACCGCGAAGCCTGAATCCCCCAAAGAATTCAAAGCTCTCAAGTACCGCAACATAGGTCCGGCCGCGGGCGGGCGCGTTGCACGCGCGACGGGCGTTCCCGGCAACCCTGCAATCTACTACGCTGCGACCGCCTCCGGCGGCGTGTGGAAATCGGTCGACGGCGCAACGACGTGGCGGTCCGTGTTCGACGATCAGCCGATCTCGTCGATTGGATCGATTGCGGTCGCGCCGAGCGATCCCAACGTCGTCTACGTCGGGTCGGGTGAAGCGAACATCCGCGGCAACGTGGCCGCGGGGAACGGTATCTACAAGTCGATTGACGCCGGCAAGACATGGACGCACGTCTGGAAGCAGGAAGGGCAAATCGGCACGATGGTCGTGCACCCGAAGAATGCCGACATCGCCTTCGCCGCGGTGCTCGGCCACGCCTTCGGTCCCAACCCGGAGCGCGGCGTCTATCGCACGCGCGACGGCGGCAAGACATGGCAGCAGGTCCTGAAGAAGGACAGCGACACGGGCGCATCGGATGTCGCGATCGATGCGTCCAATCCCAATACGCTCTTCGCCGGATTCTGGCAGGCGCGCCGTTTCCCCTGGGATCTGCAGAGCGGCGGACCCGGCAGCGGCCTTTACGTATCGCGCGACGGCGGAGATTCCTGGAAACAGATCACCGAACACGGATTGCCGGAAGGAATCTGGGGCAAGGTCGGCGTCGCGGTGGCGCCGTCAGACAGCCGGCGTGTCTATGCGCTCATCGAGTCGGAGAAAGGAGGACTCTTCCGCTCCGACGATGGTGGAGAAAACTGGGAACTGGTGAGCGCGAATCGCGCGCTGCGCCAGCGCGCCTGGTACTACTCGACCCTCACGGTTCATCCCACGAATCCGAACGAAGTGTGGTTCCCGCAGGTGCCGATGCTGCGGACGATCGATGGTGGCAAAACGATCGAATACATGAAGGGCATCGCGCACGGCGATCACCACGACCTCTGGATCGATCCGGCCGATCCGAAGCGGATGATCGTCGCGAACGACGGCGGCGTCAACGTCACGAGGAACGGCGGCGCCAACTGGTACGCTCCCCCGCTTCCGATATCGCAGTTCTACCACGTGTCGGTGGACAACCGCCGTCCGTATCACGTTGCCGGAGCAATGCAGGATCTCGGCACGGCGCAAGGCCCGAGCGACAGTCTCACGGGCGGCATCCACCTCACCGACTGGCATGACGTCGGGGGCGGCGAGGCAGGGCACGTCTACTCCGATCCGAGCGATCCGAACATCGTCTACGCCGGTGAGTACCTCGGCATCGTCACGCGCTACGACCACCGCACGAGGGAATCGCGCAACATCAGCGCATGGCCAGAGAATCCGTCCGGCATGGGCGGCGTGGACATGAAGTACCGCTTCCAGTGGACGGCGCCAATCACGGGATCTCCTTTCGATCCGAAGGTCGTCTACCACGGCGCGCAGGTCATCTTCCGCACGCGCAATGGCGGCCAATCATGGGATGTCATCAGCCCCGACCTGACACGCAACGACAAGTCGAAGCAGCAATGGGCGGGCGGTCCGATTACCGGCGACAACACCGGCGTCGAAACCTACGGCACCGTCTTCGCGATTGCGGAATCGCCAAAACAGAAGGGGCTCATCTGGGCCGGAAGCGACGACGGCCTCGTTCACGTGACGATGGATGACGGCAAGAGCTGGAAGAACATCACCTCCGCAATGCCCGGCTTCCCCGAGTGGGGCACCGTCAGCTTGATCGAGCCGTCGCCGTTCGACGCCAATACCGCCTACGTCATCGTCGACGCCCATCGGCTCGACAACATGCATCCGTTTCTGTATAAAACCGCGGATCTCGGCCGGACGTGGAAGCGGCTCGACTCGAGTCTCGCGCCGGACATCTACCTGCATGCGGTGCGGGAAGATCCCGCGAAGCGCGGGCAGCTGTATCTCGGCACCGAGCGCGGCGTGATGTTCTCGACCGACGACGGGCAGACGTGGAGGCCGCTGCAGCTGAACCTCCCCACTGTGGCCGTGCACGATTTGCAAGTAAAAGAGGATGACCTCGTCGTCGCAACGCACGGCCGCTCGCTCTGGATTCTAGACGACCTCCAGCCGATTCGCGAGTACAACGATCGCGTCACCAGCGAGAGTGTGCACCTGTTTGCTCCGGCGGATGCGATCCGCTGGCGTTACGGGTCCGGCAACTGGGGTACGCGCGGCGGGTTCTCCAACCCGCCCCATGGCGCATCCGTCTATTACTCGCTGAAGGAAGAAGAAAAGGGGGAGCTGAAGATTGAAATCCTCGACGCGGGCAACCACGTCGTCCGCACGTTGAGCAGCACTGCGCCCGAACCGATGGGCAGCGATGACAACGAGGACCCCGAGGATTTCAAGAAGGAGGCGCTTCCCCGCGCCGCCGGAGTCCAGCGAGCGGTGTGGGATCTGACGTATGAAGGCGCGCGGAAGATCAAGAACGGACGCATCGATACGGGCGATCCTCGCCACGGACCGCGCGTGGCGCCGGGCGCCTACACCGTGAAGCTCACGGCCGCAGGCAAGACGCTGACCGCGCCGCTGCTGGTGCTTCCCGATCCACGAGGAGATGCGCCGCAATCAGAGATGCAGGCGCAGACGGCTTTCGCGCTTCGCGTGCGCGACGAGATTTCGAAGCTGACGGATCTCGTCAACGAACTGCGATCCGTGCAGGCGCAGCTCAAGGCGAGAAATGCGGCGCTCGAACCGCGAAAAGCGGAAGGCAACATCGCGGATCTGATCGGCGAGTCCGATGCCGCGATCAAGAAGGCGTTCGCGCTGGAAGACAAGCTGCACAATCCCACCGCGGAAGTCGTCTACGACATCCTCGCGATGCGTGGGGGCGCGCGTCTTTACTCACGTCTCTCGCCTCTGCAGATGTGGGCGGTCGAAGCCACCGGCGCACCGACGGCGGGAATGACGCAGGTCCTCACCGAACAGGAAAAGGAACTGTCGTCGCTCGAAACGGATACGAAGAGATTCCTGTCCGGTGACATCGCGAAGCTGAATCAGCACGCGGCGCAGTTGAACCTGTCGTTCGTCATCATCAAATGACCCTGCGGATTGCTGCGGCGCTGCTGGCGGCGCTCGCGCTCCAGGGCGGCCCGCCACCGGCGCGCCCGCCGGTCCTCGGCATATCACACGTGGCGATCCAGGTCAGCGACATGGCCAGGGGGCGCGCGTTCTACGGCGAGCTGCTCGGCTTCGGCGAATCGGCGCCACAGCGGGCGCACATCGCTATCTTCATCGTCAATGATCGCCAGCGGCTGATCGTCCGCGACGGGCTGCCGCCGGAGCGGGACGAACGGTTCATGGACGTGGCTTTCCAGACGGACATCGTGGCAATGCGCGATGCGCTCAGCGTGCGCGGCGTGAAGGTTGCGGACGTTACCGACGATGCCGATGCGGGCGGGCGCCGTTTTGCGGCCACGGATCCGGACGGACACGCGATCCAGTTCGTCGAACCGAGCGGCGCTTTTCAAGCGCCCGCGCCGGATCGCCGCATCTCTCGTCGCATCCTGCATGCGGGATTGACGATCAGGAATGCCGACGCGGCGGATCGGTTTTACAAGGACGCGCTCGGCTTCTCAGAAACGTGGCGTGGCGGGCGTCCCGAAGGGACGATCAACTGGATCAACATGCGCGTGCCCGACGGTACCGACTACCTGGAATACATGCTGTTTCCGGCCGCCCGTCCCGACCGGCGTCAGCTTGGTTCTGCGCACCACGTCGCGCTGCTCGTCACCGACATCCAGCAGGCGCTGGAGACGGTCCGCGCGAGAACACGGCCGGATGATCCAAACCACCGCGCGAATCCGCAGATCGGCGTCAACAGACGCTGGCAGTTGAACGTCTTCGATCCCGATGGCACGCGGATCGAATTCATGGAGCCGTGGACCGCACGATAGGTCTGCAGTTCTGGTGTTCTGATTGCGGATCAGCTGGTGAACTCAGCAGCTATGCAGATTTCTCATGTAGCTGATAATGCCTCCACATGTAGTTGATACCGCCTTCACTTCCCCATAGAATCGCCGCTTCATTCGGATCGCCAGCACTTGTAGTTCGTCGGGTTCCTCACACCAGCCTGGATGGAGGCGTTATGAGAGTGCGGCTCAGTGATTTGCTGGCAATGGTGTTGTTAATGACGGCGGCGTCGGAAACGGCGCGGGGCCAGGGCTTCCAGGGCGGCCTGCGGGGTGCCGCACATGACGCCGGTGGCGTGGTGCCCGGCGTCGAAATCACGCTCACCAACGAGGCGACCAACGCGAAGCGATCGACGGTCACCAACGAGCGGGGGGAATACGTCTTCGCCTCTCTCGATCCTGGGACGTACGCGCTCAAGGCCACGCTCCAGGGTTTCAAGACGATCGAACGTCCCGGACTCAAGGTCGGCACGCAGCAGTTCCTCGTCATCGACCTCGTCCTGGAGGTCGGCGCGCTCGAAGAGCACGTCACCGTCAAGGGGGAGTCTCCGCTCACCGAGACGGCGAACGCCTCGCACGGGACGGTGCTGGATTCGACGGCACTCCAGACCTTGCCGGCGCCCGGGCGGAACGCCTTCATGATCGGCGTCACGGTCCCGACGGTGATTCCGACCGGCGACACGCAGTTCAACCGGCAGCAGGATCAGACGAACGCGTCTCTGCTGTCGCTCGGAGGCGGCACGCGGCGCGGCAACAACTACACGCTCGACGGTGTGCCCATCACCGACATGCGCAACCGCGCGAGCGCGAATCCGACGATCGAGGCGCTGGAAGATCTGCGGGTCCAGGTCCATACCTACGACGCGGAAATGGCGCGCACCGGCGGCGGCACGTTCAACACGACAGCGAAGTCGGGCACGAACGCGCTGCGCGGGTCGGCGTTCTACCAGACCAGACCGATCTGGGGCGAGAAGAACAATTATTTCAGCGAGCTCGCGCGGCAGGACGCCCTGCAGAAAGGGGACACGGCCACGGCCGCGAGGCTTGCCAAGCCGAACAACCCGTACTATCTCGGCGGCGGCAGCGTCGGGGGACCGATCGTGAAGAATCGCACGTTCTTTTTCTTCGCGAGCGAGGACTACCACGACGTCCAGACGCGGAATGCGAGCGTCCTGATGCCCACTGAGGCCGAGCGGCGCGGCGATTTTTCGGCGGTGACCAACTCGTCGGGAACGCCCGTGACCATTTACGATCCCCTCACGCGCACCCCGTTTGGGGGGAATGTCATTCCGTCCGGCCGAATCAATCCGGTCGCAGCCGCGATGCTGAAGTTCCTGCCGCTGCCCGACACGGACGTCGACAGGGGCAGCTCGAATTACAACCGGACGTCGCTCATCAACAACAGGTTCGAGCAGCAATACACGCTGAAAGTGGAGCACAAGTTCACCGATAGAGTGTCGCTGAGCGGGTTCTATCTCTACAACCGCACCGACGAGCCGTGCGCGAACTACTTCGGCACCGCGTCGCAGGACGATCCGAACCGGTTCGCCGATCCGCTCGATTACATTCTCAAACGGCGTCCGCAGGTGCTTGCGTTGAACAACACCTGGGTGCTCAGCGACACGTCCGTGATGGCGCTGCGGTTCGGCATGACGCGATTCCCCGACGATCAGACCCTCAGCGTCGATTTCGATCCGGCGACGCTCGGCTTCTCACCCACGTTTCTCAACCAGATTACCGTCAGGAAATTTCCTGACGTCCGCATCCGCGGATACGACTCGTTCGCGAGCCAGACCTTCGGCGCGATCGATCCCTATACGTTGAACTGGAAGTCAACCAGCGCAAACGGAACCTACTCGAAGTTCGTCGGCAGCCATACGTTCAAGATGGGCGCGGACTTCAGGAGGGTCGGAGCGGACAATTACAATCCGGGCAACGGCGCGGGATTCTTCGACTTCGACAAGGACATCACGTCTTCGAATGGAGGCAACAGCAGTACGACCGACGGCAACGCCTTTGCCTCGTTCCTCCTCGGGTTCCCGTCGGCGCTGTCGAACCGTCAGAGCTCGATTACGCTGTCGACGCCACTCAACGTGTACGCCTATTACTATGGTGGATACTGGCAGGACGACTGGCGCGTCAGCTCGAAACTGACGCTCAATTACGGTCTGCGCGTCGAGCACGAAGACGGCCTGCGGGAGGTCCACAACAACTTCAGCGTCGGATTCGATCCTGCCGCCACGAGCGCGCTGTCCTCGATCACCATCCCCGCGGACCCGGTGGCCGGTACCCCCGCCCGTCAGGTCGCCGGCGGATTGATGTATGCCGGCGTGAACGGCAACAGGACGACCCAAGGCAATCCGCCAGGCGCGAAATGGTCGCCGCGCGGTGGCGCCGTGTACTCGATCAACACGAAGACCGTGCTGCGCGGTGGCTACGGCATGTACTGGGCGCCTTGGAATTATCCGATCCCCGACAGCTCGTCGAACAATTACGGCCAAGTCGGCTACTCACAGAATACGATCGTGCCGCAGACGTCCGGCGTCCCCACGGTATCGCTCACCAACCCGTTTCCAAACGGCATCGTACAGCCGCTCGGGAATTCGCTCGGGACGCTGACGGGCGTGGGCACGAACATCAGCTACGTGGATCAGAACGGCACGGCGCCGAGAGTGCACCAGTTTTCGGCGGACCTGCAGCGTGAGCTGCCGGGCAGCATGGCGATCAAGGTGTCGTACGTCGGCTCCCGAGGCAGGCACCTGACCCTCGGAGGAAGCAACGACTTCGGGCTGAACGTCAATCAGCTCGATCCGAAATACATGTCGCTTGGTTCGGCGCTGGCCACGCAGCTCCCGAATCCGTTCTTCGGAAATCCCGGCGCGGGACCGTTCGCCGCGCAGGCGACGCTGTCCCGCGCGCAGCTGCTGCGCCCGTTCCCGCAGTTCGGCAACGTCCTGGCGCGGCGCGTCACCGAGGGAAAGAATCAATATGACGCCGGGATCCTCGAGTGGACCAAACGAGTGACGCACGGGATCGGCGGGCGGGTCAGCTATACTTACAGCGTCCTGAAGGACAACCAGATTGGCGAAGGGAATTTCTACGGTCCGCAGACGGCGAGCGGGACCGGGACGCTGAACCAGTATTACTACGTCAAGGGATCGCCGTACTACAATCCCGATGCGGACTTCACCTACAGCGTCAATGACGTCCCGCACCGTGTGATCATCGCGCCGATCGTCCAGCCGCCCTTCGGCCGGGGCCGCAAATGGGGAACGGGCCGGATGGCCGACTGGATCATCGGGGGCTGGACGGTATCGGCTGCGATCAATCTGCAGAGCGGATTTCCGCTCTTCGTGGTGCAGAGCGACAATACCGGAACCTTCGGCGGCACGCAGCGCCCGAACCTGACGGGAGCGCCGTTTGCGACGCCGGGAAGCTACGCCGATCGGCTCGCATCGGCCGATCATCCAACCGCAACCTGGATCAGCAGGGATGCGTTCACCGCGGCGTCCGCGAACACCTTCGGCGATGCGCCGCGCACGCTGCCGGATGCGCGCACGCCGGGGCAGTACAATGCCGACGCCGTCTTCATCAAGGAGTTCCGCTTCAAAGGCAAGTCGGCGCAGCTGAAGATCGAGGAGCTGAACCTCTTCAACCGCGTCAACGTGCGCGCGCTGCGCGGCTCGGGCGTGTTCGGCAACTCGAACTTCGGCCAGACGAACATTCAGGCGGGGTTCATGCGGATCACGCAGATCATGTTCCGCTTCTCGTTCTAGACGCCGTGGACCACCGAGGCGCGCGGGCACCACTCGTTCTGTGCCTGCTCGCCTCGGTGGGCATCGCGGCGCTGCCTTCGCAGCCGCTTCCGCGGCCCGAGCCGGCCGCACTCGGCCGCATCTCCTTTCCGACGTCCGGTTCCGCCGCCGCGCAGCCGGCCTTCATCCGCGGCGTGCTCCTTCTCCACAGCTTCGAGTATGACGACGCCATTGACGCGTTCCGGCAGGCCGAGGGAATCGACTCGCGCTTCGCCATGGCGTACTGGGGCGAGGCGATGTGTTTCAATCAGCCGCTCTGGTTCCACGAGAATCTCGACAAAGGACGCGACGCGCTGACACGGCTTCAGGCGGCGCGGCGCGCACGGCCCGTCACCTCGCGCGAGCAGGGCTACATCGACGCCGTCGAACGGCTCTTTGGCCCTGGCGCCAAGCCGGCGCGCGACCGCGCCTATGCGGACAGCATGGGCGAGTTGGCGCGCACGCATCCCGAAGATGACGAGGCGGCCGCGTTTTACGCGCTCGCGCTGCTCGCGACGATCCCGCCGGCGCAGCCGAATGCCGGGATTTCCCTGAAAGCGGGCGCGATCGCGACTGCGATTCTCGCCAGGAATCGACGGCATCCGGGTGCCGCCCATTACGCGCTGCACGCGTACGGCGACGGAGAGCACGCGGCCATGGGGCTCGAGGCTGCCCGGATCTACGCGCGTATTGCCCCGGCGTCGAGCCACGCCCGACATATGCCCTCGCACGTGTTCGTGCCGCTCGGGATGTGGGAGGAAGCCGCGGCCGCCGACCAGTCCGCGTTCGCCGCTTCGGTGGACTGGGTCCGGCGCCACCACGCCTCCCCTGCGCAGCAGGATTTCCACAGCCTGGCATGGCTGCAGTACGAGTATCTCCAGCAGGGGCGGTTCGCGAAAGCGCGCGATCTGTTCGGGCCGGTCGAGCGCGCGCTGGCGTCGCCGGCTGCGTCGGGCCCGCACGCGCACGTCGAAAGCGAGATTGGACGCGGCTTCGCGCCGATCGCGCTCAAGAGCGAGCTCGGATCTCTGCGCGCGCGCGTCGTCGTTGAAAGCGGGCGTTGGACAGACATGAAAGGGCGGGCGAGCTTCGAAAACGTGGACGAATTGTTCGCGCTGGGAATGGCCAGTGCGAGGCTCGGGGACGGCGCGCGGACCGAGGCCGCTCTCGACCACATGGGAAAAGCGATCGAGGCCGCACCGGATCCCGACAATCGCCAGCTTGCCGAAATCATGCGGCTCGAGTTGATCGGCGTCGTGAAGGCGGAGGCCGGCGATTGGACGGCGGCACTGCAGTCACTCGACGCCGCCACGCGCCTCGAAGCGAAGCGGCCGCGGCCCAACGCGCGCCCGTATCCGATCAAACCCGCCGTGGAGTTGTACGCGGAAACGCTGCTGAAGGCCGGCAACCCGCGTGCCGCCGTCAGTCAGTTTCAGGCGTCGCTGGCGCGCACGCCGCGGCGTGCGGCCTCGTTGAAAGGCCTGGCGCTCGCCGCGGCCGCCGCGGGCCTGCGCACGGAAGCACGTCAGGCTGCGCGCGAGTTCCTCGACATGTGGCGGTTCGCCGATGCGGATCGACCTGAAATCGCGAGGGCGCGCGCGATTCTCACACGTCAGTGATGTCGACGGCTCTGATATAGAAGAAGAGATCGAGCCGGCGTGTGCGAACGGCTGGATCCTTCACGCGGACGACGAGATGGTAACGGCCTGCTTCGGCGGGTTGCCATTGATGCGACCATAAACTCCACGTCGCCGTCGTGGCGGGGCGCCGATAGTCGCTGATGTTCGTCCATGGTTCGCCCGTTCGAAACCGGATCTGCAGCGCCTGTGCCGGGGTCGATCCGCCCCACACAACGCCGACGATGCGATACATCGGCCGCCCCAGGATGTCCCATTGCTCGACACGGATGGGGGTGGCTGCGACGTCGATCACCGCCGGAGCGAACTCGCGCGCGAGCCTCGCGTCGGCGGACTGGTGGGTCCGCGCGGCGAATTCCTCCATGTGCGACGTCGCGCCCACGTCGTCGGGTACGAACTCGATGGCGTTGACCCACTTGATGCACGTACACGCGTACCAGCCGGGCACGACGAGCCGAACGGGGGCGCCGTGATGCCGCGGGAGCGGCGCGCCATTCATCCGCGTGGCGAGAAAGGCCTGTGCGCGCTCGAGATCATCGCGCGAGAAGATCCAGCTCGCGCCCGGCGTCGACGTTCGCGATGGGAATTGTTCATCGTCGACGCCCGTGATGCGCAGGCGAGACACGCCCGACAAGGGCCGTGCACGGTCGAGCAGCGCGCCAATCGGAACGCCGTCCCATCGTGCGGCGCTCATCAGCCCGTAGTTGTTGGGGTTCGTATTGCCGGCGCATTCGAGCAGGTGGGTGCCCATCGGGGCGGCGAGCCGGAAAAGCGCGTCAGCGCTGATTCGCTGCGGCCGCCGGACGCGACCTCCCAGCGCGATCGTCCAGGGGCGCACGGCGCCGACCTCCTTCGGGCATGCCGTCCTCACGAAAAAACGATCGTTCGGCGTGATCATGTCGCCCCGAGCCAGCCTGGAGAGATCCGTGAACAGGCGGGCATCGAGCGCAGTGCCAAGCAGGCGATTCAGCGGAGGGTCGTCCGGACGCAACGGATCGCCGAGCGGCAGCATCCGAACGAACTGGCCGCCCGCGAGCGGCGGCTGGGCGCCGGTGAAACGCGCCAGCGAAGGCAGCAACGCCACGAAGGTGCCGCTGGATGCTGCAAGAAAACGCCGACGCGACATCGATAGCGCGGCCATGGTGCTTAAACTTTCCGTGTCTTCCACGTTCCCCGCCGGAACAGCAGCGCGCTGACGACAGCGAGTGTCGAGTACGCGATGGTGAGCGCGATGAACACCCCTTTGGCGGCGAAGCCACCACGGGTCGCGAGCCACCAGGCGAGCGGAATCTCCCAGAGCCAGAACACGAACAGATTGATCACCGTCGGCGTCCACGTGTCCCCCGCACCATTGAACGACGAGGTCAGCACCATGCCGCACGCGTAGAACACGAAGCCGAGACTGACGATACGGAGACAGGAGACGGTGTACGGGGCGACGAGCGGATCGTCGGTGAACAGCCACGCGATCTGCGGCGCGAGGCCGAGGAAGAGAAGGCCGACGCCGCCCAGAAAGGCCATGTTGTAGCGCGCGGCCGTCCAGACGGCGTGCGCCGCGCGATCCGGCCGCCGCGCGCCGAGGTTCTGCCCCACCATCGTGGCCGCGGCATTGCTGATCCCGTAGGCGGGCAGCAGCGCAAAGATGATCACACGGATACCGATCGTATAGCCCGCCAGCGCGGCGCTGCCGAATATTGAGAGGATCCGGACCAGGCCGACATAGCTCGCCGTGCCGATCAGGATCTGGAAGGTGCCAGTGCCCGACAGCCGGAGCACGCTGGCCATCGTGTGCACATCCAGTTTCAAATCGCGCGCGGAGACGCGCACGCGGCCTCGGCCGCGCGCCAGCGTCACCAGCTGATAGAGCACGGCCGTTCCGCGGCCGATATTGGTTGCCATCGACGCGCCGGCGACGCCCATTTCGGGAAACGGACCGAGACCGAAGATGAAGCAGGGACCGAGCGCGATGTTCAGCAGATTGCCGAGGACGAGCACGCGCATCGCGACCGCGGCGTCCCCCGCGCCGCGGAAGACCGCGTTCAGGAGGAACAGCAGCAGGACGGTGGCGTTGCCGCCAAGCATGATCCGCGTGAACCCGCTCCCCGTGTGGACGACGTCGGGCCGGCCGCGAGCGAGAGGCACGCGGCGGCGCCGACGCCCAGCAGGATCGACTGGCCGGCGGCGCGCGCGGCCCCCGCGGGATCGTGCTCGCCGGTGCGGCGCGCAACGAGCGCGGTCGCGCCGATCGACAGCCCCATCGCCGCCGTGTAGATGATCGTCATCATCGACTCAGTGAGACCGACGGTTGCGACCGCGTCGGCCCCCAGGTGCGCGACCCAGAAGACGTCGGCGACGGCGAAGATCGACTCCATCGCCATCTCGACGACCATCGGGACCGCGAGCATGATCACAGCGCGCCCGACCGGCGCCGTCGTGTAATCGATGTGCGTGCCGCGGAGGGCTTCGCGCAGGGTGCTCCACATACCGGCGGGTGATTATGTCCGCATCTGACGTAAGATTCGCGCATGGACAGACGCGATTTTCTCAAGCTCGGAGGAACGGCGATCGCCGCGGGAACGGTCGGCGTGCGATCCGACGCACCGCTCGAGGCGCAGCAGCCGGCCGGGCCCTCGCGCTTCGCGGCGGCGCCAATCGAGACCGTGCGGATCGGATACGTCGGCATCGGCGGCCAGGGGTCGAGCCACGTCCGCAATCTGCTCAAGATTCCCGGGTGCCGCATTACTGCGGTGTGCGACATCCGTTCGGTTCGCACGGATTGGGCGACGAAGGCGATTACCGACGCCGGCCAGCCGGCGCCGGCCGTCTACGACCGCGGCCCGCGCGATTTCGAGCGCTTGTGCGAGACGGAGGATCTCGACCTCGTCTACAACGCCACGCCGTGGGAATGGCACGTGCCGATCATGCTCGCGGCGATGAAGAACGGAAAGCACACCGCGACGGAAGTGCCGGCGGCGATGACGCTCGAGGATTGCTGGGCAATGGTGGAGTCGGCGGAGAAATACAAGAAGCACTGCGTGCTGATGGAGAACTGCAATTACGACCGCATGGAGATGATGGTCTACAACATGGTCCGGCAGGGCGTGTTTGGCGAGGTCGTCCACGCCGAAGGGGGCTACCTGCACGACCTGCGCGCGATCAAATTCGCCGACGAGGGAGAAGGCCTGTGGCGCCGCGCCTGGGCGACGAAATTAAATGGAAACCTGTACCCCACGCACGGACTCGGTCCCATCGCCAACTGTCTCGACATCAATCGCGGCGATCGCTTCGACTATCTCGTCTCGATGAGCGGACCGTCACGCGGCCTGCAGGAGTGGGCGCAAGCGCACGTGCCCGCCGATTCGCCGAAGCGCAAGGAGCGGTACGTGCTCGGCGACATGAACACGAGCATCATCAAGACGGCGATGGGCAAGACCATCCTCGTCGAACACTGCACGAACCTGCCGCGTCCCTACAGCCGCATCCACATGGTCCAGGGCACCAAAGGACTTTTCCAGGGTTACCCGAACCGCGTCTACATCGAAGGGCGCGGCAAGCTCGATCAATGGCAGGACGAGTCCGCCGGGCTCGCGGAATTCGAGCATCCGCTGTGGAAGGAAATCGCCGCGCAGGCACAGGGCGCGGGCCACGGCGGCATGGACTTCATCGAGGATTACCGGCTGATCAAATGCCTGCGCGAAGGCACTCCGACCGATATGAACGTGTACGACGCGGCGTCGCTGAGCGCGGTCGTGCATCTCACTGTGCAGTCCGTCGGCCGAAAATCGGCTGCCGTCGACTTCCCCGATTTCACCCGCGGCCGATGGAAAACCACGCCTCCGCTCGACATCGTCCACATGTAGGGCGCCGCGCAGCACAAGCGAGCGCGGAAGCGGCGAGCGTCAAACCACGCGAGTGCGAAGCCGCGAGTGCCAAGACAAGCGAGCGCGAAGCCGCGAGTGCCAAGACAAGCGAGCGCGAAGGCGCGAGCGCCAAAACAAGCGAGCGCGAAGGCGCGAGCGCCAAAACAAGCGAGCGCGAAGCCGCGAGCGCCAAGACAAGCGAGCGCGAAGCCGCGAGCGCCAAGCGATGACGCGCGCGGTCGTGCTCGCGCGGGGCCTGGGCACCCGCATGCGCCGGCAGGACGCGGACGCCGCGCTGACGCTCGCGCAGGAGCAGGCGGCTGACGCGGGACTCAAGCCGATAATGCCGATCAACGGCCACCCCTTCCTCGCCTACGTGCTGAACGCGATCGCCGATGCCTCGATTCGTGACGTCGCACTCGTCGTGGCGCCCGATCACGAAATGCTGCGGCGTCACTTCGACGCCGTCGCTCCTGTCCGCACGCGCGTCAGCTTCGTCGTGCAGCAGGAGGCACGCGGGACGGCGGATGCCGTGCTCGCCGCGGCTACATGGACTGGAAATGATCCTTTTCTTGTGATGAACGCTGACAACCTGTATCCGGCTGCCGCCCTTCGCGATCTGGCAGCACTCGACGAACCAGGGTTTCCCGCCTTCGACGCGGACGATCTCGTCGCGTCGAGCAACATTCCGCCCGAACGCGTCCGCGCCTTTGCGCTTGCGGAAGTGGATGATGAGGGGTACCTCACGTCGATTGTCGAGAAACCAGTGGATCTTCCACCTGAAGGCGGACGCTACAAGGGTTCAGGGGACGTGGCTTCCGCCTTTAGGCGGAAGGATCTCGTCGGGTGGAAGACGTACGTCAGTATGAACTGCTGGCGCTTTGACGCGCGGATCTATGAGGTCTGCCGCGACGTGCCGCGATCGGCACGCGGCGAGTTCGAGCTTCCCGAGGCGGTTGGCCTTGCCGTCGCGCGCGGCGTGCGCTTCAAAGCGGTCCCCGCGCGCGGACCGGTGCTCGATCTCTCGCGGCGCGCGGACGCCGTCGACATTTCCCGTCGCCTTTCCGGGATCACCCCGTGGCCGTGAACGCCGCCTCGATCGCCGCGGCGCTCGTCCGGCACGGCATGGACGCGAGCGAGCTCGTGGCCAGGCAATCGCTGTACACCGGCGTGATCGAGCGCCACGCGATGATGCGTGGCCGCCCGCCCGAGCACGTCTTCTGGGTGCCGGGACGGCTCGAGGTCTTCGGCAAACATACCGACTACGCCGGCGGGCGTACGCTCGTATGTCCCGTGCCGCGCGGGTTTGGCGTGGCGGTAAGCGCGCGAGGCGATTCCGTCGTGCGAGTCGCGGACGCATGGCGCGGCGAAGAAGTCTCGATTCCCTTCACCGCGGGCCCTACCGCGCACACAGGCTGGCGTCACTACGTGGATGTCACCGTGCGCCGTCTCGCGCGAAATTTCCCTGGCGCGGCGCTCGGCGCCGATATCGCGATTGCCAGCGACCTGCCGCGCGCCTCGGGAATGAGCAGCTCGAGCGCGCTCGTGATCGCAATTGCCGCCGCGCTCGGACGCGTGGCGATGCTGCCGAAGCACCCCGCGTGGAAGCTGAACGTCCACAACAATCTCGACGCTGCGGCCTATTACGCGTGCATCGAGAACGGCCGCAACTTTGCCGGACTCGCGGGGGACGCGGGCGTGGGAACGTACGGCGGCAGCGAAGATCACGCGGCGATCGTTGAAGGACGGCCGCGCCAGGTCTCCGCCTTCGCGTTCGTGCCGCCGCGCGCGCTCGGCGCAGCCGTCGTTCCCGATCGCTGGCGGTTCGTGATTGCGCCGTCTGGTGTGGCCGCACGAAAGACCGGCGAGGCGCGCGAGCCGTACAACCGCCTGGCTGCCGGAATTGCGTTGCTCCTCGACGCGTGGAACCGCCAAGGCTCGAAGGCCGTTTCGCTCGCCGCGGCGCTGAAGTCGGATCCGGCCGCAGCCGATCGCCTGCGCGAGCTCGCGGACCTCGCTGCGACGGATGAATTCAACGCCGGCTGGCTGCGCTCGCGCCTGGAGCACTTCATTTGCGAGGACGCGCGCGTGCCGGCGGCGCTCGCCGCGTTCGAGTCGGTCGACTCGGCGCGGCTCACGACACTCTCGGACGAGTCGCAATCAGACGCCGACACGCTGCTCGGCAACCAGGTGCACGCGACCCGGACGCTCGTCGCGAGCGCGCGCAAGCAGGGGGCTTTCGCGGCGTGCAGCTTCGGCGCCGGCTTCGGCGGTGCGGTCTGGGCGCTCGTCGATCACCGCGACGCCGAGGCGTTCGCGAAGGTCTGGCACAACGGCGCGTTCGTCATGCGGCCGGGCCTCCCGCTGACCGAGGTTTCCAGTCTCTAGAGCGCCGAACGGTTTGAAAACGTCATGAGGCAGCCTTTCGCGCATGGACTCTGACAGATATAGCCGGAGGCCCTGCTCGTCGGCCGAGGCACGCGCGCGCCATTCGATCTGCCCCGCCGTGTGGTCGCACTGTCCCAACAATCCGCCGGCAGGCCGCGTCTAACTACGCCATGGAAGCATTTCTCAAGGACTTGAAGCATTCATTGCGCATGTTCGCGCAGAGTCCCGCGTTCACGCTGGCCGCCGTCGCCGCGCTGACGCTCGGAATTGGCGCCAACACAGCCATTTTCTCCGTCGTAAACGCCGTTCTGCTGAAGCCGCTCGACATCCCCGACGCGGATCGTGTGGTCGTTTTCATGAACGTCTCGCCGCGCGGAATCGGCGCGGCCGCATCACCCGCGAAATTCGAGCACTATCGCCGCCAGATGGACATCGTCCAGGACGTGTCCGCTGTGACGGGCGGTGTGTTGAATTACACCGCCGGCGGTTTTCCTGAGCAGGTTCGCTCCGGCCGCATTTCGGCGGACTTCTTCAAACTGCTCGGCGCGAGGTTCAAGCTGGGGCGCAGCTTCACGGCCGACGAAGATCTGCCGACCGGACCGCGGACCACGGTCCTCTCACGACAATTCTGGGAAACCCGTTTCAATGCCGATCCGAACATTGTCGGCAAGAGCATCTCGCTCGGAGGCGCGCCGTACACCATCGTCGGCGTGCTCGACACGTTCGACTTCCGCGATTTCGAACTGACACCGCAGGTCTGGGTGCTCTTCCAGTTCGATCCGAACACATCGGACCAGGGGCATTACTTCCGCGCGATCGGCCGGCTGAAGCCGGGCGTCACACTGGAGCAGGCGAACAGCCGGCTTCAGGTATCCGCGGCGGATTTTCGCGCGAGATATCCGAACACGATCGGGGCGCAGGCCACATTCGGGGCGCGGCCGATCCGGCAGGTCATCATCGGCCCGCAGGCACGGCAGTCGCTGCTGATTTATGGCGGCGCCGTGAGCTTCGTGCTGCTCATCGCGTGCGCGAACGTGGCGAACCTGCTGCTCGTTCGCGCCACGGCGCGGCGGCGCGAAATCGCGGTCCGTGCCGCGATCGGCGGCTCGCGCGCGCGCATCATCCGCCAGCTGCTCACCGAGAGTGTGGTGCTTTCGCTCGCAGGAGGAGTGTTCGGACTGTTCGTCGGCTGGGCTGGCATACGCGCGCTGCTGTCGGTCAACACAGCGGGATTGCCGCGCGTGGGCGAGAAGGGCAGCTACGTCGGGCTCGACTGGTGGGTCGTCATCTTCGCGATCGCGGTGTCGCTGGCGACAGGCATCATCTTCGGACTGATTCCAGCGCTTCAAAGCTCGAAAACGGATTTGACGAGCGCGCTTAAGGAGAGCGCCGGCCGTTCGGGCACCGGTTTCCGCCAGAACAAGATTCGTTCACTGCTCGTGGTCGTGGAGGTCGCGCTCGCGCTGGTTCTTCTGATTGGCTCCGCGCTGCTGATCCGCACCGCGATGGCGCTCGGCCGCGTGAATCCTGGCTTCGACGCGCACAACGTGCTGACGATGAAAATGTCGCTGAAGGGCGCGGAGTACGAGAAAGCGGAAGCCGTCGAGCAGGTCGTGCGGAACGGCGTGGAGAAGCTTCGTTCGATCCCCGGCGTCGTCGACGCGAGCGCGACGTGCTGTGTGCCGCTGCAGGGCGGTTACGGCCTTCCCTTCCAGATAGTCGGCCGTCCGCTCCCGGCGGACGCGCCGGGTCCGTTTACGGGCGGCGGCGGATGGATGACCGTCTCGCCACATTATTTCGAGGTTTTCAGGATTCCAGTGAAGCGAGGGCGCACGTTCACCGAGCGCGACACGAGCACGTCGACTCCCGTTGTCGTGATCAACGAGGCAATGGCGCGGCAGTACTGGCCGAAGAGCGATCCGCTCCAGGACCGCATCGTGATCGGCAAGGGGGCCATGCGCGAGTTCCAGACCGAAGGAGAGCGACAGATCGTCGGCGTTATCGGCGACGTGCACACGAACGGCCTCGACGCGGATCCGCAGCCTGAGATGTACATCCCGCAGGCGCAGGTGCCGGACGCCGCGAACGCGCTGAACATCAACATCACGCCAATCACGTGGGTCGTCCGCACGCAGACGCCGCCGCAGGCGCTGAGCAACAACATCCAGGAGCAGTTGCGGCAGACGATCGGTCTGCCCGTGACCGATGTCGAGTCGATGGACTCGATCGTCTCGGTCTCGACCTCGCGGCAGAAGTTCAACATGTGGGTGATGACGGTCTTCGGCGGCTGCGCGCTGCTGCTGGCGGCGATCGGTATCTACGGCCTCATGGCCTACTCGGTCGAACAGCGCACGCAGGAAATCGGCATCCGCCTCGCGCTCGGCGCGCAGGCGTCGCAGGTTCGAAAGATGGTCGTAAGGCAGGGAATGGCGCTCGCGATCGTAGGCCTCATGGTCGGCCTCGCGGGCGCGTTCGCACTCGCCAGATTCATCACAACGTTCCTGTTCGGAGTTGCTGCAAAGGACCCGACGGTGTTTGCGGGAGTGCCGGTGCTGCTGGGGCTGGTCGCCCTGCTGGCCGTCTGGCTCCCCGCCAGACGCGCCAGCAAGGTCGATCCACTGATTGCGCTGAGATACGAGTAACTACTCGGCGCGAAGCGTCACGAAGATCGTCGTGCCCTTGCGATTCACCAGGAGCAGAGTCGGCTTCCCATCCTTTCGATCGAGCGCGGACTTGAGATCGGCGGCTGACCGCACGTTGCGGCCGTCGACCTTCTGAATCACGTCACCAGGCCGCAGTCCGCTCTCCGCGGCGATGCCCGCAGGATCGAGATCCGTGATGACGACGCCGTCGTCGTCATTCTCGACGGTCATTCCGAACTTGCCGCTGTCACCGCGTTCGGCCGCCGGTGTGGACTTCCGCAGTCTCTGCGCCTCGAGCTCCCCCACCGTCGCCTGCAGCGACTCGGTGCGGCCATTCCGCAGCACGTCGAGATTCACCCGAGTGCCCGGCTTCGTGCTCGCAACCGCGTTGCGCAGCTGGTTGTTGTCCGCTACGGACTTTCCGTTGTAGCCGGTAATGACGTCCCCCTGTCGGAGACCGGCCTTCGCGGCGGGCGAGCCGTCATCAACACCGCTCACGAGCGCGCCCTTCGTGGAGCTGAGTCCAAGCGACGTCGCGAGGTCCGGCGTGATCCGCTGCACGGTGATACCCAGCTTCGCGCGGCGCACCGTGCCGGTCGCGATCAGCTGATCCATCACGTGCTTCGCCATATTCGACGGAATCGCGAAACCAAGTCCGATGTTGCCGTCACTCGGGGTCAGAATCTGCGAGTTGATGCCGATCAGTTGCCCGCCGGCGTTCACGAGAGCGCCACCCGAGTTGCCATGGTTGATGGCCGCATCGGTCTGCAGGAAATCCTGGTAGCCTTCGCCGCCGTCCGGCGTCTGCCGTCCCTTCGCACTGATGATGCCGGACGTGACCGTTTCGCCGACGTCGAGCGGATTCCCGATCGCGAGGACGACGTCGCCGACCTTCACGGCATCCGAGTCGCCGATTTCGAGCGTCGGCAGATTCTTCGCCTCGATCTTCACGACCGCGAGGTCCGTGGCGGGATCGGTGCCGACGACCTTCGCGGTGAAGCTGCGGTTGTCGGGCAGCTCTACCTTCACGTTCGTCACGCCATCGACGACGTGGTCGTTGGTCAGGATGTAACCATCCTGGCTGACGATGACGCCGGAGCCGAGGCCGCGCTGGACGCGCGGCACGCGCTGCCCGCGCATCTGCGGCAACTGATCGCCGAAGAAACGCCGGAATTCCTCCGGGATTTCCTGGCTTGTCGGGACCATCGACGCGCGCTTCTCGACGCGAATGGTGACGACGGCAGGCATGACGCGCTCGACGACGGGCGCGTACGAGAGGCCGGCAACCGCGGCGGGAACGGGCGCGGGTGCGGCGCTGGGTGCGGCAGTCGCGGCAGACAGGTAGCTGCTCGCCTGCGGCGCCTTCCAGGCCGCCATCGTCACGGCCGCGGCCGCGATGCCGGCAACGGCTGTCTTTCTAAGAACTTGTTTATGCATGGCTGGAAATCACCTCGATCGATTAGACGATGGCCAACCTTGCGGACAGCTTGCCGGATCATTACAACGGTGAAAGGTTCAAGGGGTTCAAACCGATCTCGGTTCTAGCGGCAGGCGGACGGTGAACGTAGACCCGCGGCCGGGCTGGCTGACTGCATCGACCGAACCGCCATGCGCGTGCACGTAAGCCTTCACAAGGCTGAGTCCCAGTCCCAGGCCGCGCGAGGAGCGGCTGGCATCCGCGCGGTAAAGGCGTTCCCAGATCCTGGGAAGATGTCCGGGCGCGATGCCCGCGCCGGTATCGGACACCGTCACGACGGCGGTATTTCCTTCGCGCGCCGTGCGAATGCGGACCTGTCCGCCTTCGGGCGTGTATTTGATCGCGTTATCGAGCAGATTCGCGAACACCTGCCGAAGCCGGTCACGCGCGCCGGCGATGGTCACATCGTCAACGGGTTCGAGCGTGACGCCGATGCGCTTCACGTCGGCAACGTCTTCATAGAGCTCGACGACCTCCTCGAGCAGCGGACGCAAAGCGACGGTCTCGCGCTTCAGTTGCACGACTCCGGTTTCTGCTTCCGATATGTCCATGAGCGTGTTCAGCATCGACAGGATGCGTTCGGATTCCTCGAGGCAGGTTTCCAGCGCCTCTTTCTGCTCCGCCGGATTTCCTGCCTGAAGCGCGCGCTCGGCAATGCCGCGAAGTCGCGCGATCGGGGTGCGCAGATCGTGCGCGACGTTGTCGAGCGAATCTCCCATGGCCGCGAGCAGCGCGTTGATGCGACCGAGCATCGTGTTGAACAGCGCGCTCAATTCGTCGACGGCATCACCCCCCGCCTTCCGGTCGGGAACGCGGGTATCCGTCCGGCCTGTCCTGATGATGCCCTGCACGACGTCGATGAGGTCATAGATCGGCTGCACCGTCGATCGCGTGAGCACGAGCCCGCCGGTGACCCCCACGACGAGCGCGATAACCGAGACGAGCCCGACGATCCACTGGAATTTGCGCAGCAGCGCGAGCCGGATTTCGTTGCTCTTGCCGACTTGCAGGATGGTCCCGTCGAAGAGACGCGCGGACGCGACTTCCAGCACGGCGCGGCGATCGTGAGCGACGGTCTCCGTTGCACCGGACTGGGCGTCGTCGAGATTCTCCTGCGCGTACCTGCCCCATCCCTGCGGCGAGCGGGTAAAGACCGCTTCAGCGCCGGGCCCCAGGAGGCGCACGTAAAGGCGCTCCTGATCGCCCGTGCGCTGCTCCAGTTCGACGGCCCGCTGCAGCGCCGGCAATCCGCCGAGCTCGTAACGGGACGCGTACTCGCGCAGCGTCGCGTAAATGATGTCGTGATCGCGCTGCGCGAGCGAGGACGCGAGAAGCGCATACGTGAGTCCCGCGAGCGCGATGATGCCGATGATGAAAACGGCCGCGTACCACAGCGAGAGCCGGAGACCGAGCGTGCGACGCATGGTCATGATGGCGCTCGGAGCACGTAGCCGACGCCGCGCACGGTGTGCAGCAGCTTCGCGGAGAAGGGCTTGTCGACGCGGTCGCGCAACCGGGACACGAGCACGTCGATGACGTTGGTGTTGGGATCGAAGTTGTAGCCCCAGACGTGCGACAGGATCGACGTCTTCGATACGACCCTGCCAGCATTGCGCATCAGGTATTCGAGCAATGCAAACTCGCGAGGGCGCAGATCGATCGCGTGCGCGCCGCGATGTACCTTGCGCGTCAGAAGATCGAGGGAGAGGTCGCCGACAACGAGACGCGTCGGCTCGGGCGTGCCGCTCGCGCGGCGAATCAGCGCCTGGACGCGCGCGAGCAGCTCCGCGAAATCGAACGGCTTCGTGAGGTAATCGTCGCCGCCTGCCTGCAGTCCGCGTACGCGATCGTCGACGCTGCGTTTGGCGCTGAGGATGAGGACCGGAGTGCGCACCCCCTTGGCGCGCAAGGCATCGATCAGTGAGATGCCGTCCATCTGCGGCAGCATCACGTCGACGATGGCGGCGTCGTGTGCATTCGCCAGCGCCTTCTCGAGACCGGAGCGGCCGTCCGCCGCCACATCCACCGCATATCCGGCCTCGCGCAGCCCTCTCTCCACGAATTCCGTGATCGTCCGGTCGTCTTCGACGACGAGCACCCTCACGACGTCAGTCTAGCGAACTACGGAAGATCGTGTAATTTCGCGCGCGATGTCGTGCTGATTGACGTCACCTTGCGGATCGTGTCGAGCGGAGGCGGCGCAAGTTCCAGTCAGCTCATGCTTTAGCGAACGGGCATGCAGAGGGGGACGGGCATCGGTGTTGCTCTGGAACCCATCCGGAGGACACATGCGCAGAGGATTGGGACTGACCTTGGTCGCGGCGATGCTTGCGGGGGCCTGCGGTGGCGGCAGCGGGGCGCTGACCGCACCATCGACGAACGGTACGACCGCAGGGACGCCCGCCGGCTCGGCCCTGATCACCGGCAGCGTGCAAGGTGCAACGTCGAGCGCCCTCACCGGCGCGTCGAACGGCGCCGCGCTGACAGGAGTCACGGTCACCGTCGCCGGCACGACGATCAGTTCCACTGTCGATGCGGGAGGACGCTTCACGCTGACGAACGTTCCGGCGGGAACCGTGCAATTGCAGTTCTCGGGCGGCGGCGCGAATGCGACGCTTACGATTTCGTCGGTCCAGGCTTCGCAAATCGTCGACGTGGTCGTCGCCGTCTCGGGCACCACGGCATCACTCGAAAGCGAAGTACGCAGCGGCACGGGCGAGGCGGAGCTGGAAGGGCGCGTCGAATCGCTGCCACCGACGATGCCGTCACTCACGTTCAAGGCGGCGGGTCGCAGTGTGAAGACCGATAGCTCCACGCGGTTCCTGGACGGCAGCCAGATGCGCGCGTTCGCGGACTTGAAACTCGGCATGCGTGTGCACGCGAAGGGATCGCTCGCAGGCGACCTGTTCACCGCAACCCTCGTCGAGCTGCAGAACAGCAATACATCGATCCCCGTCGAAGTGAACGGCACGATCGACACGCTGGCCGGCAATGCCTCGGCGTTCTCGTTCAAGATCGGCAGCCGTATCGTCAAGGGGGATGCGCTGACGGCGTTCTTCGGCGACGGCGACAAGGCGGACTCGTTCGCCAGCCTCAAGGAAGGCTCGCGCGTCGAGGTCAAAGGAGAGCAGCGCGACGACTTCGTCTACGCCACGCGCATCCACATCAACGGCACCGATACCGACCCGCAGGATTCCTCCGCATCCATTCAGGGCGTCCTCACCGCGATCGGCGGCTCGAATCCGAGCTTCGTACTGACGGTCGCCGCGACGACGGTGCGCACGTCATCGTCCACAACCGTGAAGCGCAAGGGAGACTTCCAGACGCTCGACACGCTCAGGATAGGACAGACGCTCCACGTGATCGGCGTGCGCCAGTCCAACGGCTCGATCGACGCGCGGCTGATAGAGATCGACGACGACGCAACGGGCGGCGAATTCGAGATCGAGGGCTCACTCGGCGGGCTCAAGGGAATCTGCCCGGCCCTGCGGTTCGGGGTGAACGGATATTCGATCATCACGAGTGGATCCACGACGTTCGAAGGCGCGACGTGCGGCGCGCTGAAAGACGGCGACAAAGTAACGGTCAAGGGTCTCAAGCAGGCGGACGGCTCGGTCGCCGCGACGACCGTCAAAAAGAACTAGGGGTTGCAACTATACGCACTGTGGCTATACTCATCGACTGACTAGAACCTATCTCATAAACCCGGAAGCCGGGGTGTGAACGAAATATGATCGACCGTCGTACTCGGCGGTATGGACCTCACCGACGCCCAATGGGCGATCCTCGCGCCGCTGTTGCCGAAACCTCGCCTGCGTCGCGATCGGCG
>WNGB01001290.1_pt1 | contig 41030 bp, 32 predicted proteins | sample 5400681 | NCBI WGS metagenome assembly WNGB01 (sample SAMN13153367, study PRJNA577476) | soil metagenome | isolation source: 115 cm soil or saprolite under grassland replicate 2 | place: USA:California | collected 2016-06-15 | reverse complement strand
CGGTGAGAAGCGCGAGCGCGAAAGACGGAGCGGGCCTGGTGATCGTGAGCGACATGGCGCTCTTGTCGAGCTCCACGGTGAATTCAGGCGGCAATGGCGCCAGAAGACCGAGCATGTCGTTCGCATAGCTTGTGCCCAGGAATCTCCCCTTCGCAGCGGTGGGTCTCGGTTTCGCGGGTACGACGCGAAGCGGGCCGAAAGGCGGGGTCCGCGCGGGCGGTTTTTCGGGGAGCGCGAGCAGCGTACGCGCCGTGCGCTCGGCTAATGTTGGATCCAGACCTCGTACGAGCGCCACCCGCGTCCCGTCTCGCTTGACCAGCGTCGAGGCAGCGATGCTGAAGGCCTGGGTACGGTTCGTTGCGCTCGCCCAGCAGGCGGTGAGCCCCTGGAGCTGATCGGCAAACGATCGCGCGGCGCCCTCATCGTCCCAGACGGTGCTCCACAGCAGGGCGACCGAAGATCCGGCGCCCTGAACGATAGCGAACGCGTCGCCGCCCCATCCGATACCTGCGCCGGAAGCGGGGCTGCACTGGCGTAAGACCACGCCGGTCAGAAGCTCCCCCATCCGCCCGCCGAGAACACGCCGCCATCCAGCTGGCGGTTCGGGGATCGCAACGGGCACCGGTCCCTCGCCGGCGAGGTACTTGTCGGGATGCAGGACCTGCTCGGTGCTCGTCGGCGGCGTCCGGAACGCACCGTTCATCAACGGGAAGCCCCCGGTGCGATACAGATCGCTCATGAACGTGAGCCCGCTCATGTAAGGAAACATCAAACGCTCGCGCTCGTCGACGGGAGCTCGACGCAGGGCGCTGCTGTGAGCGTCGGTCGCAATCTCGCGCTGCCACGTCCCTTCGCGAACGAAATCCGACGCGCGCGCGAGCACGCGGCGCAGGGGTTTGCGGTGCACCTGCGCAAGATGGCCGAATGCCGCGACGCTGGCGTCGCCTTCGAGCACGGCGGCCAACGCAAGTTGCGCGTCGTCGCTGGCACCCGCGAGCGGGCGAAGCAGCCCGAAAGCTTGATCTTGCAAGGCGTGCCCGAGCTCGTGGGCGACGATGAACCGCATGTCGTCATCCGTCTTGCCGGCTCCGAGCTTGGATGCGCGGACGTGCGCGCTGTGGGAGAACGGGTCGTAGAAGCCGACGAGCTGTTCCTCGAGAACGCCGGAAATACCGGGAGTCTCCGGCCCTACTTGCGGGCGAAAGTTGAATGCCAAGTAAAAGGGACGCGTGTCGACATTCGCTTCGGCCTGTTGGTGCCGTTCTCGTTCCTGAAACGCCGTCCAGAACCCGCTCTCTTGATCGAGAAGGATGGGAACGTCCGCGCGCGGCGCGAGACCGCGAGCCTGCGCGATCCGGAAAAAGAGGCCCCTTGGATCGTTTCGCAGCTCTCGCTCGACGCTCGGCCCCGGGGCGCTGCCGGCGCCGGACGTTTCCGAGCCCGCGCTCTGGTATCGACTAACTCCGAGCGGAGCACACCCTTGGAGAAGCAGCGCAACGGCCGCGGCGGTGCCAAGGAAGATGCGCCCAAGCATCCCCCCAGTTTAGCCCAACTCTGACGATGTTGGCTTACGGCTACTTCGCCGCATGCTAGGGCTGCGCGCCGGTGTGGGTTTCGTACTTGCGCGAGCGCCAGAACCCGAGCCCTTCGTCGAGGACGGTGACTTTGGTGAAGCCGGCGGCGGTAAGCTTCGAGGCGAGCTGGCCCGACTCGGCGTGAGGGCAGGCGCAATAGCAGACGAGCCAAGCATTCTTGGGCAGCGCCGAGAGAAAAGGATCGGGGTCGTAGAACGGCACGCTCACCGCCCCCGCGATGTGTTCGTTCAAGTAATCGGATGGAGCGCGTGCATCGAGTAGTGCCATCTTGGCGTGCCGATCGAGCTGGCCCTTGATGACATCGGCTTTCGTCGTTGCAGGATGCGGTTTGAAACCGATCGGTTCAGGACCTTGCGGGTTCAACGGGACGGGGCCCAGCGTGAGCGGCAAGGCCTTGCTCGGCGGCGTCGGCGGCGTATGGCTCGGCGGCGGTTGCCAGGTTCGCATGAACGCGAGGATGTCCTCGATGGCTGTATCGCCCAAGCTCGGCGCGAAGCCCTCCATCGGAGTTCCGGGCCTGCCATGACGGATCGCGTGGCGCAGAAAGCCATTGCTCGCCGTCGAGAGCAGTCCGGGCTCCCCGATATTGACATAGGGACCGCCGGTGCCTCGCGGCCCGTGGCACCGCGCGCACTCGCGCGCGTAGATTTCATTGCCGCGCACAGCATCGCCGGCCGGGGCACCCTCATCGAGTGTCGGACGTGCCCTCCGCTGCCATGCCCGCATGAAGGTGATCAGCGCATCGACATCGGCCGCCGCGAGCGGGCCGCCCCGCTCGCTGGCCCAGGCAGACATCGTCGTGCCGGATCGACCGCCAGCGATGGCTCGTCGCAGAAAGTCATTGCTCACCGATCCCAAGAATTCGGGATGGGTGACGGCCGGCGCCTGATCGGCTCGGTAACCGGCGCCGGTCGGACCGTGACACACCGCGCACATGCGGTGATAGAGCTGGCCACCTCGCCGCTGACCTCGCGTCGGCTCGTAAGAACTACACGCCACCGATGCCGTGGCGCACGCCAGCACGAAGAAGCGAAGGACCAGCTTTGGCCGACGAAACGTTCCTTTCGACACGAGAAGAGCACAGGGTAGGCCCCATGCGATGATCATGCAAAGGATCGATACGAGCGATGATGAGGGGCCATCGTATTACCTCTGTCCAACGTCCCAAAGTCCCAGCCCGCGCGCCAAACCGCCACTGCCGCCGAAAAGATCGGTGTGGGACGACGATCGTGTTACTCGGCGCGGCCTTCGGCCCGCCGGCGTTCCCTTTACGGAGGAACTCATGACGAGCAACGTCGCTGGATCTGAATTCGGAGGGCCGCGCAGCCGCGCGATGCATGGCGAGCACGACCTCATGCGTTACGTCGTTGTGCTCGGGCGTGTGCTGTTTTCCGCGATTTTCGTAATGGCGGCGCTCAGCCATTTCTCGCAGCAGACGATCGGGTATGCGGCGAGCCAGGGGGTGCCGATGCCGAGCCTTCTCGTACCCCTGGCCGGCATCATCGCGACCGTCGGCGGCCTCAGCATCGTACTCGGGTATCACGCACGTATCGGCGCTTGGCTGATCGTTCTATTTCTCGTGCCGGTCACCCTGATCATGCATGCGTTCTGGGCCGTGCCCGACCCCATGATGGCGCGAATGCAACAAATCGAATTCATGAAAAATCTCTCGATGCTCGGAGGCGCGCTGCTCATCGCATACTTCGGTCCGGGGCCACTCAGTCTCGACGCTCGGCGACCTCGCTTGACGGGAACGAGATCTCAGCACGTCAGTTCGCTCGACCGTTGATCGCTTCGAACAAGCGCCACCTACTAGAAGCGTACGATCCCCGCTCCATTGTCGGGGTTGTATGCCCGTGACGAAGTATTTTCATCTTACTGCCAAATGTCGAAGGCCCGCACGGCGGCGCGCTCGAAGCGTCGCCGCGCCGCACGATAAAGTACTGACTGGACAAGCGGAACTGGCTGCCGGCGAAGCTCCGCAGGCGGGACCGTAATGGAAGGGGCGAGCATGCAGAGCGACGCGAGCGGGGCCTCGGTTTCTTCCTCCACGAATGGCTCGAACCCTGCCGAGTCATCATCCTCCGCGGTCGTGGCCGATCTGCCGAGCGCACGCAAGTCCGAGGCATCCATCCCGGAGCTCGGCGACGAGATGGTTTCCGGATTCGTGCTGGTGCAAAGACTGCAGCGCCTGCGTCGCATCGTGATCGGAGTCGTAGCCGCTGCCTGCGGACTCATCGTGCTGGCCGCGGTCCTGCATCTTTTTCGACGTGCGGATGGGCAAGCGAAGGTCCCGGCGCCGTTGCCGATGGCCGACGCGATTCAGGAGAACGGCGCGAATGGATACCCCGCGCCGATCGCGACGAGCCCGACCGAAGCTACCGCGAACGTCGACACCGGCGCAGCGAACGACACCCCGGGCTCGTCCGCGAAAACGTCCCCCTCCGGAGCAAAGACTCGCCGTCCGAAATCGCCCCCTGCCTCCAAGGCCAGAAACACTCAGCGCTGAGCTGCAAGGCGTACGATGAGGTGACGCGCGTAGTCGGCGTCGGGAATGCGGCCCGGATCGCCTTTTTGCAAGCGGCCCGCGTGACCGGCCAATCGACGGGCGTCATTGGCGAAAAGAGGCTTCGCCATTTCCACCATGAGCATCGCGCCCATGTGTTCGCCCAAGCAGCGATGACGCGACCAGCCGACGATGAGTGGACCTCCCCCCGGAGTGTCGGCGCGATCGGGATCGAACGAGGCAGGGCGCTGAAACACGCTCCGGTCGAAGTTCGCGAGCAACGGCACGGTCACGACCCAGGCACCTTCCTCCGCCGTCGTCTCGTGCGCCGTACCCGGCGCGAACACATACGGTTGGACGGCATGCCGGTACAGAGTGGGGGGGTACGCGCTGAAACGCACGGCCTCCAGGAGGAAACGTTTCATCGTGACGTCGTCGTTGCCACGCGCGGCGGCCCGCAAACGCTGTCGAAACTCTGCCGGCAGATCGAGTAAATAATGGATCGCCGAAACGAAAGCACCGATGGTCGGAACCGTGGCGCCAGAGATGAGGCCCCCCATGGTCCGGACGACGAGATCCTCCTCGGCCGGGCTGAGCGCCGGGCCGGTGGACGTTTGCTTCACGAGGCGAAGCATGCGGCCGAGCACGTCGTCGGTGATCGGACGGCCCTGCGCGAGAGCTTCGGTGCGTTCGTGGATCAGCTGCCGCAGATGTCGCTGCAGCTCGGCGCCGGCCCGCACTGCGGCGGCGCGGTACGGACCTCCTACCCAAAAGTTGAAAATGAAGAAGCTCATGGTCTCGAGCCAGACCCGCAGACGCTCGTCGGGCGTGTCCGGCACGCCGAAATAGTTTTTGAGGATCGCCAGCGGTACGACCTGGGCGAGCTCGCTCACGATGTCGAAGGTGTGAGAGGGGCGCTCGGCGGCCTTCGCCACCAGGGCTCGCGAAAGCCTTCCGGCGCATTCTCTCAGCAGTTTTTCGTCGCGGCCGAGCGCGTGCGCTCCGAGCGCTTGTTCTTGGTCATAAGTGTGACAACCATCCAAGCCTAGGAAAAATCGGCCGGACGCGGCGCTCATCCGATCGTCGTATCCATCGACGCGAAAAACGTCCTCGCGCTCGAGCACCCGGCGCACATCGGCGTGTCGAGTGACGATGACCAGCCCGAGACCATGGTGGGTCAGCGATTTCGGTAGACTGAGGATCGGTCGCCAGCGATGCAATACCCGGGCAACGAGGGGCAGATCGATGAGGCAACCTTGGGTCATCCATCGAAGTCCGCCTGCGACCCCCAGCAAAATGCCGGCAAAGGGCGCGAAAACGAAAAGGAGAATCCGCTTGTGCCACGCGAGCCTTAGGAAGAACGTGCCCGGCGCGAGGAGCGTTCCTGCGAATACGCCGATCACGACCCCCAGAGGCAGCGCCATCGTTCGGATCAGCAGGCTTCGCAGCGCGGCGACGACCCGCGATGCCCACGATGGCGCGGCGGCGACGCCCCGGCCGCGCCCGATGATGATGTCGGCAAGCTGTTCCGGTGAGCCACTCTCTTCTGGCGGGGGAACAGCCGAAGGAATCGATAAAAGGGCCGCGCGCCCGCCAATCCGAGAGGCCGTACCCAGACTGTCCCCTGAAATGCTCATAAGCGATACTCCTGTCGCATCGTCCTACTCCAACTTTGTCTTTTACCGATTCCACATGTCTTTGCCAACTCGCGTATACTGGCGCGACCGCGAAGGAGGACCTCGTGGCCCAAGACATACTCACCATCGTCACTGACGTGGTGCGGGGGACCAACGGATCGAGTCCAGTCGACCATGTAGCCAAAACATTGGCGGCGCTAACCGGCAATCCGGGCCGGCCGGTGATGGCTTTCGATCAGGTGAGGGGGCTGCATTTCGCCCGTTTTGCGCTGGTGGACGAAGCGGTGCTCTCCCCCACGGAGACACTCCCCCCGCAGTTGATATTGGCGCTGGTCGTCGACAGGTCGGTTCCTTCGGCCGCGCCTGCGACGGTTTGTGTTACTCGGCGCGGGCCTTCGGCCGCGCCTGCGACGGTTTGTGTTACTCGGCGCGGGCCTTCGGCTCCGCCTGCGTCGCATCGCGAGGCTTGTCTGGACCGCGTCGTCGAAGTCGCGCGCCACCATTTCGACGAGATCTATGCGCACGTGAGCGAGTATCCCGGCCCCGAGGCTCCCAACTCGCAGGTCAGGGATTTTCTCCTCATGCACAATGTCGAGCCGCTCCGCGCCTACCAGGGAGTGGAAGGCGCCACCACCGACGTGGTCAGCCGAACCGCCGATTTGCGCGGCCGGCTCAGCGCAGCGCTCGACGCAGCGATGGAGGGGGGCGGTACGGCAGACACCCCGGCTGGGCTCGGCCGTTTGTTACGCGAAGCGGGCGCTCCCATCGACGGCAGCGTCCTCCCACCGGTGCTGCGCCGCCTCTCGCCCGCCGCACGCAGGATTCGCAAAGCGCTTTGGACCGCGATCGTGGCCGGCCCATTTCTGTTGCTCGCGGCCGTGGCGGCGCTCGTTGCCTTCGGCTTCGGCGCGCAGGGCGGGTGGCTCCTCGTCGCGGGGGTCACACCGCTGGCGGTTTTGGCGCTAGCGCTGTGGGTCCAGGAGCGGTTCGACGCGAGGCGTCCGGACCCGCTGGCGCGAGATCCACGACCTCTACGCGACGGGCAAGTCTCTCGGGTTCGCACCGAAGAAGATCATGTGGCGCAAAATGCACTCACCCATTGTGCGCTGGTGAAACCGGGACTCCTCCGCACTTTTTTCCTTCGATTTGCGTTCTGGGCCATCGGAATACGCGTTCGCTTGGTGGATCGATACGAAGGCTCGCTGGGGGGCATCGCGAGCATCCATTTCGGCCGCTGGATGTTGCTCGACAAGAAACGAAAACGAAAACGACTTCTCTTCTTGAGCGACTACGATGGCAGCTGGGAAAGCTACCTCGGTGAGTTCGTGGATCGTGCAGCGGCAGGCCTTTCGGCGATCTGGAGCAACACCGAAGGATTTCCGGAGACCTGTTTTTTGGTCGGGGCGGGGGCAAAGCACGAACAGCAATTCAAAGAGTGGACCCGCCTGCGCCAAATCAAGACCCCTGTCTGGTACAGCGCCTACCCGGAGTTGACGCTTGCGAACATCCAACACGGCCTCGACATCGCCCACGGGATCTCTCGTCAGGGGACGCCGGAGGAAGACCGAGCGTGGTTGGCCCTGCTTTGACGGAACGCGCCATGGACCGCATCGAATTCGACGACATTCAGGGACTCATCATTCGTGGTTACAAAGAGCTCCCCTTCGCCCGTTTCTTGCTCCTCGAAATGAGCGATGTGGCGGCTGCACGAGGCTGGCTCGCTCGTGTTCGAGTGACGCCCGCCTCCGATCGCGATCACGAAACGGCCACTAACCTCGCATTCACCTCCGACGGGCTCGGCGCACTCGGCTTGCCTGGCGGCGAGCTCGACGCGTTCTCACTCGAATTCCGCGAGGGCATGTCCAAGAGCGCGCAGCGTAACCGGGCTCTCGGCGATCTCGACCGCCAGGCGCCCGAAAGTTGGATCTGGGGTAGGCCCACGGACTCGATTCATGCGGTGCTCCTTCTTTACGCCAGGACGGCGACGCAGCTGCAGGCGCTCGACGAAGCGGCGAACGCGGAGATCGACGCCGCGAAAATACGCGTGGCTAGGCGCCTCGAAACGCACACCCTCAGCGATGGTGACGGCTTTCGAAAATATTGGTTCCGGGAACACTTCGGATTTCGCGACGGCGTCGCGCAGCCTCGGCTCGCGCTGCATCCCGCCACGGCCGAGGAGCTTCGGCGCGGGATCGCGCAGGCATCGCAAGCGGAGAACCTCGTGCGGGCGGGCGAATTCGTGTTCGGCTATCCCAACGAGTACGGAGGCCTACCGGACGGCGGCGGTCCCGATGCCCTCGCCAAAAACGGCAGCTTTCTCGTGTTTCGTCAGCTCGAGCAGGACGTTTTCGGGTTTTGGCAGTTCATTCGCGAGAAGGCGCGTCAGCTCGACTGCGATCCGATTTTTCTCGCTTCGAAAATGGTGGGTCGCTGGCCGAACGGCGCTCCACTCGTCAAGGCGGCGCGCACCGAAACCGCCGGCCTCGAGCAATTCGACGCCTTCGGTTACCGGGATGACCCGAAGGGGCACGCCTGCCCGGCGAGCTCGCACGTCCGCCGGGCCAATCCCCGAGATGGGCTCTTCGCCGACCCGAGCGAATCACTGAGGATCAGCAATCGTCACCGGCTGGTGCGGCGCGGTCGTCCCTACGGCGAGCCGATCGACTCCCCGCTCGACCCTTCGTCCTTCTTGCCCAACCTCGACGCGCTCGAGGCCTCCAAGCCGAAGACGGAGAGGGGCCTCCATTTTCTTTGTTTCAATACGAACATTCGGCGGCAGTTCGAGTTCGTTCAGCAGACTTGGGCCAATAACCCGAAGTTCGCCGAACAGCACAACGGGCCCGACCCCATCATCGGACCGAACGATGGCGGAGAGTTCCAGCTGCCGGGTGACCCGGCACGAAGACGGGTCACTCCGCTCAAGTCCTTCGTGCGAGGCCGCGGGGGCGGATACTTCTTCATGCCCGGTTTGCGCGCCCTCTCCAGGTTGGCCGGAGTGAGGCAATAGGACGGTCGAGATCGACTACGATGAAGTCCGAAGGTCCGCACACGTCGGCGTCGTTGCCGCCTCTCGCGCAGGGCGAACGGCGCCGGGTGACGATCTGGATGGCCGACCTCTGCGGCTACACCGCCTTGAACGAGGTGTTCGATCCGGAGGAGGTCGAAGCGGTGATGGACCGTTTCGAAGGTGAGGCGACGCGCGTCGTCCACGAGCACGGCGGGGTCGTCAATCAATTCGTGGGCGACGAGGTGGTTGCCCTGTTCGGCGTTCCGACGGCGCACGAAGACGACCCTCAGCGCGCCGTCAGTAGCGCGCTCGAGCTGCATCGGTACGTGCGCGAACTCGGCAACGAGCTCGAGCCGAAGTTACGGCGAGCGTTGCGACTGCACACCGGTGTGCACTCCGGTCTCGTGCTCGCGAGGGCGCGCGACCCGCGCCATGGGCTCTACAGCTTGCGCGGCGACACCATCAACGTTGCCGCCCGGCTTCGCTCCCTCGCTCGTCCCGACGAGCTCTTGGCCAGCGAATCGACGCAACGGCACATTGCTCCTTTCTATTCGAGCGAGCGACTCGATTCGTTCGTCCTGCGCGGTCGCGCCGCGCCGGTGACTGCGTACCGGGTTCTCGCCCCGACCAGCACCTCGACCGCTTTCGAAGCGGCCCAAGCCTCGGGGCTCGTGCCGCTGGCGGGGCGCGCGCGCGAGCTTTCCGTGCTGATGGAATGCTACGAGCGGGCGCGAGCAGGTCATGGGCAGCTCGTCACGCTCGCGGGGCATGCCGGCGTTGGCAAAAGCCGGCTGCTCCACGAATTCCGGCAGCGCATCGACGACACGGCGACGGTGTTCCACACGCGTTGTGAAGCGTACGGCAAGGTCACGCCGTTCCAGGCTTTCTTGCGTCCCGTGCGCCAGGCGCTCGGGCTCGCCGAAGCTCGGGCTGGTCAGATGCCCGCGGCTCATCTGCGGGAGAGCCTCGATGCGCTCGATCTTGCCCGCTACTTCGACGTTTTTGCGTCGCTCTTGGGAGTGAGCAGCGACGTGACTCCGTCGGTCCGCGGCGAGCAACTGCGCGACCTCCTCTTGCGTGCTCTCGTCGATCTATTTCTGGCTGTCGCAAGTCGGAAACCCACCGTGTTACTCATGGAAGATTGGCATTTCGCCGACGAGGGCTCGGGGACGGCGACGGTGCATCTAGCCCGATCCATTGCCGAGCACCGCATCCTGGTGGCCGTCAGTCATCGCCCGATCGATGCCATTCCCTGGGGCGCGTCGCGCACCGCGGCCATCGAGCTCTGCCCACTCGCGCCCGAAGAGACGGCGGAGCTTGCTGCTTCGCTACTCGGCAGCGGATTACCTGACTGGCTCGTCAACGCCATTCACGACCATACCGGCGGCAACGCGTTCTTCGTCGAGCAGGTGTGCCGCGCGTTCGGTGACGCCAAGTGGAATTGGAGCGAATCGCTGCAGATTGGCATCGGCGAGCGCGGTGGGCAATTGCCCATTCCCGACACGGTGCACGCGGTGTTGCGTGCCCGGATCGACTCTCTTCATCCCTGGGATGCCGAGATCTTGCGATTCGCGTCGGTGCTGGGGGCGGAGTTTCCGCTCTCTCGGCTGCGGTTGCTCGTCGAAGGTTCGCCGGAAGAAGACGTGGATTTGATGCAATGCATGCGACGTCTGGCCGCCGCGGACCTCGTGCATCCCAGCGAACCGGGGGAGGCCGACGTTCACCAATTCAAGCACGTCATCACCCAAGAAGTCGCCTACGAGACGCTTCTCAGGCAGAGGCGCCGCGAGCTGCATGCGCGCGCAGCACGAGCCATCGAGCAGTCGAGTGCCGATGCGCTCGACGAGCATTGCGAGGCACTCGCGTATCACTACGAGGCCGGTGACGAATTCGGGCGTGCTGCCGATTTCGCCGAGCGCGCGGGCGACAAGGCGGCGCGCACCTTCTCCTTGGAGGAGGCCCGGCAACGCTATCGCCAATCGGTCGCTTGTTTGGATCGGCTCGTATCCACGCCCGAGCGCGTACAAAAGCGGGTCGACGTCGGGCTGAAGTGGGCAGCGGCCTGTATGTTCAAGCCGGCGCCCGAGCATCTCGAGGTGTTGAAAGATTCGCTCGAACAAGCGCGACGGATCGGCTATGGCCGGGGGGCGGCGTATACCCTTTGCTGGCTCGGCTGCATCGAATACGCGCTCGGCAATCAGGGAACTGCGATCGCTCAATTCGCCGAGTGCTTGCCGCTGGCCGAGCAGCTCGGGGATGATCGGCTGGTCGCGCAGCTCCACGTCAACCTCGGGCAGAGTTACGCCGCGGCGACGCAATACGACAAGGCGCTGGAGCATTTGACGGAGGGGCTCGATCGCAAGGACCGCGTTCCCAGCGTCAGGCCGGGGGCGCGTGAGCCTGCGCGCGCGGCATCCTCGGGCATCGGCCGCGCTTACGCCGTCGGCTATCTCGGGCTCGTGTACGGCGAGCTCGGCCGATTCGAGGAGGCGTACTCCTATTTGGACGAGGCGCTGTCGATGGTGCGGGCGGCGCGAAGCCGGGCACTCGAGGGTTCCATTCTGACGCAGCTCGGCATGGTGCAGCTCTGGCAAGGGGCATGGGACGCGTCCCGCGAGACGGCCGCTTTGATGCAGGGCACCGCCGAACGGGTTCACGGGCCGTACATCCTCGCCATGAGCAAGACCGTGAGCGGCTACGCCAAGTTCATGAGCGGCGAAGAAGAGGAAGGGCTCGAGCTGCTGCAAGTGGCGACCGATTGGCTCGAGTCGACCCGTATTGGGCTGACGCTGTCGTGGAACCACGCGTGTTTGGCGGAAGCCCTCGCCCTGTCTGACCGTGCGGAAGACGCGACGCAGCACGCCCGCCGTGCGCTCGAGCGTCGCGCGGCCAGCGACTTGCTGGGAGAGGCGCCGGCTCACCGCGCCCTCGGCGTTCTCGAAGGAAACGCGGTCGGAAGCTGGCCGGTGGCTTTCGAGCACTTCGGCCGCGCGCTGGCCGCCTCACACCGAAAAGGCTCCCCCCGCGAGGCCGCGATCACGCAGTTTCGCGGCGCCGTCGTCGCCCTCCGTTTCAAGCAGTTCGACCTCGCCGCGAATTGGCTGCGAGACGCCTTCACCCAGTTCGCAGCAATGAAGATGGATTCGTACAGTACCCAGGCCCGTTCCCTCGCGAGCAAAGTGCCGGGCGAAATACTCGACGGTTGGGCAGACTGAAGCAGTGCGGCCCTCGCTGATGGCCGCGTCGAGCCTCGTTCCCCTCGGCGTGGCGCCGTTCGATCCGCCAGAGTCCGCGCCAGGCTGACGCCGCGAAAAGCGGAATGCGCCGTGTTCGAAAGATCTGCGGCCGAGCGTCGGAGAATAGCCTCTTGAGGCGCTCGTGGCAGAGCGCGCTCTCGAGATCGAGTCATGCAGAGATTGCCTCAAAAGAAATGGTGAGCCGCATCAGCGTCGTCAGCAGGTCGAGTACGTTCGTCGGCGCGGGGTCTCCTATCGCGTTTCGTGCGCCCTCTCGCGAGTTGCACGCTCCTCGCTTCGGTTGCGAATCGAAGAGGGCCAACCGGAGAAGGTCCGGTGCGTGGGCGTGCGCGCGCTCTCATCGCCTCTGGCGCACCCGATCTAGGCTGGCGCCGTTCACCACGAGGTTCGTGCCGCATCCAGACGGGCACTGGGTCAAGACCAGGGTCGGTCAAATAGGCAAGTAGCAGATTCGATTTGTCCACTCTTCCGATTCCGTAGCGTGCCAGATCAAGAGAAGTTCGTCCGCCACGGTGACAGGAGGAAGATGCTGCGGAACCACGAGCAAACCTGGGCTCGTCCCAGTCGCGATGAACCTCGAGAAGTGTTCTGGCATGGTCGACTGATCGTGCGTTACGAGAAGCCGAGCCTCGCGAGCGGCAAGTGCAAGCACGTCAGCGTCGGTCAGACCGGCGATCCGGGCGGTTGATGCCGAGTGGAACTCCACCGCGGGCTCGCGACGGATCACCGCCAAAAGAATGATCTGATTCAAGTCTGCGTCCGCCTGAAAGCGAATCTTCACGACGGCCGTTTGGCCGCAGCGAGCTTCGCGTAGAACGCCGGATCTTCCTTCCGGGACTTCTCGCGAGCGGCCTCGAAGTTGCTTCGGCGCCCAGCCAGGTATCGGTCGATCTCGTCCCGGTGGGCCAAGTAGAAGGCGATCGCACCGTAAACTTGTTCGAGCATGAGGGTTGGAAATGACTGGGCGATGCTCTCGGGTGTCTGGCCGTTCCAAAACGCGTACACAACGGAGTCCAGCGACACTCGAGTGCCCTCGACCCAGTACGCTTCGTCTCGTCGCTCGACGTAGGGTGTTCCGTTCGTTGCTTCGAGCCGCATGTAAGAGAGTCTAACCGATGGTTTGCCGCGCAGCCAACCGGCCAAGCTACCGGGCGCGGGACCCATACAGTGCCATTAGATTAGGCGGCGCGGGGCGTAGTCGAAACAAGCACTCTTTCGGTCACCGACTCAACTCGGTGTCGAGGTCGGCCGCGCCAGTGGCGGCGGTCGGAGCGCTTTGCGGGTGGATGCACGGGCAGCGATTGGGGAGTCGCTTCCGACGGTTCTGGGGAAGGCGATTTCGAACCCGACGCAGCGATCTACAAAGTTTTCGACCGGTGCGCCTGGGAGGATGCGTGACCGCAACTCGGGTCGATGATTTCTGCAACACCGTGCGGGTCAGACGTAACTGCTGGAAGCATGAGCGGCAACTCCATCGCAAACGGCGGTGTTCCATGTTTTTCTTGGTGTGTTGACAGGTGATGCGCTTGCATTACACCGACGGTCTCGCCGTACGTGCCATCTCCCGCCGTCTCGGCATTGCTCGCAACACTGTGCGACCGATCCTCGGCTGCCGCCCGCGCAGGGCGCGAGACCCGAGACGAACCAGCGCGTGAGCGGTAGTCGCACGATCTCTTAGGACCACTTGGAAGACCTCCGGAAGCACGAGCCGAGGCAAGCGGGCAGACGTCGGCGCCCACGGTTCGAACGCATGGCCAATGATCAACTGACGGCAAAGCATCCGTAGGGAGGATCGATAGTGGCGAACCTACCTTCGATGGCGCAAAAATGAATGGCCAAGAATGCCGCAAATATACATCGCGCGAACATGTCGTTTCGGCGATATTCACAACGTGCATAAAGGTGCGACTCAGGGCCATGGTCGCCGAAGCCCGCCGCGACTATTGAACAAAGAGCCAGTCCATAGGCGCTCTCCCATGCACATGACGATGAACACCGCCTCGCGAGTTGCCGTTTTTTCGATTGGGCTTCTGATGTCGTGCTCGGGCGACGGCCCTTCGAGCGCGACCGAACCCGCCGGCGGCGCATCCGGATCGGCGGCCTCGGATGGCGGCAACGCCACGAGCGGCTCGAGCACAAGCGCCGGCACCGGCGGCACGACGGGGTCGGGAGGGGCGGGCGGAAGCGCAGTCGAAGCCCCGGGCATCCAATATTTCGGACGCTGGGACATGAGCGATCCGGCCAATCCGAGCGGCAGCTGGGGCCCCATCGGTGTCAAGGCGAAGTTCGAGGGCACGAGCGTCCGGATCAAGTTGAACGATCCGATGAACACGTTCACGTACAGCATCGATGGCGGCGAGATGAAGACACTGCCGGCCTCGGCCCAGGCGGAGCGCTCCATTGCGAGCGGATTGGTCGATGGAATGCACACTCTCGAATTCTTTCGGCGGAGCGAAGGGGGATACGGCAAGACCGTCATCGGCGGTCTCCTCCTCGATCCGGGAAAACACCTGCTCGCTCCCAATGCGAGGCCGCCGCGCAAGATCGAGGTCGTCGGAGACTCCATCAGCGCCGGGTATGCCGACGAGGGCATGAACCCCAGCACGCCCCAGAACGAGAACGGTTACATGGCCTACGGCCCGCAGCTCGCTCGGATGCTCGATGCCGAATGGTCGGTCATCGCCCACTCCGGCCAAGGGATGTACCGCAACTTGTGCGAGCAGCTGCCTCCGATGTCCTTGCACATGCCGGACGAGTTCAAGATGACCCATCATCCCTTCGCCGGCGGTGGCCACTGGGATTTCGGAAAATGGAAGCCCGACGTGCTCATCGTCACGCTGGGGACGAACGATTTTGCAGACTACCCAGCGGGCAGCTGTACGCCGCCGAACGACGCCGCCTTCATCGACGCGTACAAGAATTTTCTGACTTTCGCGCGCAGTCAATATATGGACGCGCATATTTTCGCCGTCGGCACCTTCGTCGCGCTCGTGTCGAACCCGTTCGGTAAGTGCAATGCGGATATCTGCAACGCGGTCGCCATGCTGAATGACAAGAAGATGCACTGCGTCGATCCGAGCTCGCCGATCATGTGGCTCACTGGTCCGGGTGACTACGTCGGCGATTGGACGCACCCGACGGTGGCAGCCCACACGAAGATTGCAACGCGTCTGCGCGACATCATCCGACCGATTTTGGGGTGGTGAGTCAGAAGCTTTCGAGCTCACTCCGGTTCCACCCACGTGGGGCGGAACATGATGGCGATGCGGGGATCGGCGTGGGCGACTTTCGGAACCGAGTGCTGGTAGGTCCGCTGGCAGCTGCCCCCCATGACGATGAGATCGCCCCAGCCGATCGAGAAGGCGTGCGAGCGTCCGCCACCGTACGCTCGAAGGAGAAACCGACGCGCGCGCCAACCGAGACGGTTGCCACGATCGCTTCGGGCAGCCGGCGGGCGACGTAGTCGCCGTGCCAGGCTACGCTATCACGCCCGTCCCGGTAGAGGGCCAAGCTGATGCGATTGAAGTCGGTGGCGTAATGTACATTGAGCGCTCGGCGCATCCGCTCGAGAACCGGATGAGGACTTCGGCCGGGGGGGAGCTCGGCGTAGAGACGTGGCACGTCCACCATGCGATCGTACATTTCGCGCTCTTCCGAGCGCCAAGCCGTCTCTTCGAGCAGGATGTCGAAGAGTTGAGCGTGGCCGCTGAGCCAACCGGGCGCCAGGTCCACCCATGCGCCGAGATCGAACGTCAGGTGGCGCAGTGAAGCAAACGATTGATCGCAGCGTGGTTCCTCTTGCCCGAAAAGAGATAGCTGCTGGCCGGTCTGCACATTGCAAGCCTACCTCACACACCCATCAATGAGCGAACCGCACCGCGTAGATCGGCGGCAGGTGCGTCGATAAGCAAATCCACTCGTTTCCTGCATCGTCGGTGACCCACAGCGACCCGGTGGTGCTGCCAAACGCGAGACGGCGGCCGCCCTCATCCACATCGAACGCGTGCCGGTAGGTAAGGTCGTAGGCGTGCGTCTGAGGCAGGCCGTTCGTGAGCAGCTCCCACGTTTTGCCCCCATCGCGCGTGCGTTCGACCACCACCTTGGCGTCGACGGGCACCCGCCGTTCGTCCTTTTGCGCGGGGACGAGCCATGCCGTATCGGGGTCATTGGGATCGACGGCGACCGCGAAACCAAATCCCGATGGGTTGATCGTCTCCACTTCGTGCCAGTTGCGTCCGCCGTCGTCCGAGCGAAACACGCCGTTGTGGTGCTGTGCCCAGAATCGATCGGGGTTGGCTCGACATTGCACGATCCGATGAGGATCTTGAATGACCGGATCATGGCGGCGCGGCGGCGGCATGTATTCGGCAAACATGCCGTTGCTCGAGACCTCCCACGTCTCTCCGCCATCGCTCGAACGCCAGACACCTCCGCAGGAAACGCCCACGCTGAGGGTCCGCGGGTCGCCCGGATGGAGGCAGATCGAGTGGATCCCCGGAAGCTCAGCGCCGCCGCCGAACCACTCCTTGCGCTTGGGATGATCCCACAGTCCGCGGACCAGTGTCCACGAGGCACCGCGATCGGAAGAACGGAAAAGTCCGCCGCCGATGGTGCCACACCAGAGCTCGCCTCCTCTGTCCGCTTCGAGGGACCAGATTTGCTCGACACGCCAGGGCCAAGGCTTTCCGTCGGGCAATTGGTCCAACTCTCCTTCGGGCTGTTTGGGAAAGCTCGGTGCGGTCAATTCTTCCCAGGTCTCGCCGGAGTTTTTCGAACGGCGGAGCTTGACGCCGAAATGTCCCAATCCAAGCGCCGCGTAGATCGCTCCGTCCGTCGGATCGTGAAACGCGAGCGACACCGCATCGCCGAGAAACGACACACGCTGAATGTCCCAACCGGCCGAGCCCCCGCGCCCGAACGAAAAGAGCCCCTTGCGGGTCGAGACGAGGAGTCGATCGGCCACCGTCATCCTCCTGAGAGCGCCTGCATGACGTAGACTTCGGTGTCCTCTTCCGTCACGTCGGCGAGATTGTCGCGGTCGCTCGCCTGCTCTTCGCCGACGAAAACCACGACGTGGCGTCGGAGCTTGGCCTGCTCGTCGAAGACATAGGGCCGTACGAGCGGATGACGCGCGAAGTACGCCTCGAGAGCATCCCGCACGGTCGCGCCCGGCACGGTTTCGGCGGGACAATCCACGTGGCGCCCTAGATGCGAAGTGAAAGAGATTCGCGGCACGGCAGACGAGATTAGCATTAGTGCGTCAAATTCTCGCTACCAGATCGTTGCGTCGGAGTAGCCATGCCCCACGAAACGACTGACCGGACAGGCGGAACACGCTTTCGGCAACGCGGAAGTGGCGACCCTCGCGGCCAGTGGCCTCTGAAACGCTGTTCCGGCCTCGCCGTAATGTACCTGGCCGACGCGCGGCAATTGCCGATCTAACATACTGCGTCTTGGCCAGCCGCAATCCTCGCGCGGGAGAAGGCCCCGAACTGCCCGCGGGTCCACGTGCTAAGAGCCGATGCGGGTAGGCTTCATGACAATGGTGCGTACCAGGTCCGTCGTGCTCATCGCGGCACTGCTCGCATGCCCCGCTCGCGACGGTACACGGGGCGAACTCGAAACGCACCAAGTGGGCACGTCGATCACGCCCGAAGCGGCCCCGCCGCCGCGAGGTGCATCGTCCAAGCTCGCGCCATTGACGGCCGGCGTTTGGCTCGAGCCTCTGCCGATGCCGCCGGGACATGCCGCGTTCGTATCGGTTCCGCTGGGAGCAACGGAACCACGTCCGGTCATGGTCGGAATGCACGGCGCGGGCGATCGTCCCGAATGGGCGTGCGGCGGATATCGCGCGGCGACCGACGCGTTCCCGTTCATTATCTGCCCCCGCGGATTTCCACAGGGCCCCTCTGCTCCCGACAAGTTTTTTACCCCCGGAGCGGAGCGGATGGCGGAAGACATCACCAGCGCCCTCGCGGCGCTTCGCGCGCGCTTCGGCCCTTACGTCGCCGAGGGCCCGCTTCTCTACGCTGGGTTTTCGCTAGGAGCGATCCACGGCGCGAAACTTTTGGCCGCCCACGCGAGCACCTTCCCCGTGGCTCTCTTGATCGAGGGGGGCTACACCGAAATTACGCCGGCGCTCGCTGCTCGTTACGCCGAGCAGGGCGGAAAGCGAGTGATGCTCGGGTGTGGGCAAGCCGCTTGCCGGCCGAGCTTTCAGGCTGCGGAGCGCGCGCTCCGGCGAGCCGGTATCGAAGTCATGCTCCTCGATGCGGGCACGGGCCGACACAACCTCGACGGGCCGATGATGCGAGCTCTCCGCGACGCCTGGCCCCAACTCGTCGCCGGCGATCCGCGCTGGGAGGGCCTTCGACCCGCGCCATGAGCTTATCATTACTGCGTCAGATCTTTGGCCATGACAGATCACGATCGGCAATTGCCGCGCGTCGGCCAGGTAAATTACGGCGAGGCCGTCGGAACAGCGTTTCAGAAGCCACTGCCGCGAGGCGTCGCCACTGCCGCGTTGCCGAGCGCATGTTCCGCCTGCCCGGTCAGTCGTTTCTTGGGGCATGGCTACTCCGACGCAACGATCTGGTACCAAGAAATTGACGCAGTAATGTTATTGGCGCTGGAACTTGACCCAGTTCAGCGCCATCGAGCCATCGTCGAATGCAAATGTCACGACGTGTGGGCCGCTGCTCATCGAGAAGCTCACCGTTGGGCTGATGGATCGGAACGTGGTGGAACCGCCGGTGTTGACGGCGAGCGATCCAGTCACGTTCCGCGTGTCCACCTCGATGTGCATGTTCTTGGACGTCGCCGATGCCGCGCCGAGCTGAACCATGTACGCGCCGCTCGTCACCACGTTGATCGCGTATTTGGTCCACTCTCCGGGAGCGATCGCACCGATGTCGTAACAACCACCGCTGCTGCCGCAAGCCGCTTCGATGTCGACCCCCTCGTTGGCGCCGGTGCGAAGCCCGCCGAGCGTATTGGTGGACGTCGTGTCGTGATAGGAGATTCCCTCGCCACCCACGTCGTATTCCTCGGCTTCGACGGTGTACCAAGTCGATGCGGTCCCGCCGATGCTCACCGGCGTTCCGCCATACGGCGTTCCCGCGTAGAGCGCGCAGACGTTGACCGTGCCACCTGCGCCGCAAATCTTCGGTGAGGTGCAGCTGCCGCAAGAGCTCACGTTGCGGGTGGTGCCGCAGTTGTCCACACCGCTGATCGGGCCACAGTCTTTACGAAGGCGTGAGCACAGCGAGCTGTCGCTCTCCGGCGTGCAACCGGCGTCCATGCCGCCGGAACCAGTGCCCGCCGAACCGCCGGAGCCGCTCGAGCCTCCCGCGCCGCCCGCGCCTCCCGCGCCGCCCGAGCCGCTGCTCCCGCTCGCGCCTCCCGCGCCCCCCTGCCCGCCGGAGCCGCTCGCGCCTCCCGCGCCGCCGTTTCCTGCCGCGGCGGTGTTGCTGCCTGCAGCGCCGGAGCCACTGCTCGAGGTCGCGCCGGTCGCGCCACCGGTGCCGTTGGTCGCTCCGCCATCGGCGCTGGTCGACCCCGCACTACCGGTGACGCTATCGCCTCCCGAAGTGGTCGTGGCGGCGGTCGTCGGATCCGTCGTGTCGATGCCGCTGCCGGATGAGCCCGGCCCCGCGTCGTCGGGATGATCGGGATCGCGAGGAAGGGACGACAAATCGTAAACGGAACAGCCGAGCCCGCCGAGGAATCCCGAGAGAAGGATGACGGCTCTCAACTGCACGTGAATGCCTCGTCTCGCCGATGCGCCGAGGACCGCAATGGTTCGGCTCCATCGTAATATTCAATAGTTAGTTGCCGCAGGAGCGGACATTGGACCAGGAAACGCCACGTCGTCGGCGACCCGGGCCGCAACGCCCAGGAAATGCAGCGCTTTCGCGATACGCGCGTTAACATTACTGCGTCAGATCCTCGCTACCAGATCGTTTCATCGGAGTAGCCATAGGCCCCCTCAAGTACTGACCGGACAGGCGGAACTGGCTGTCGGCGAAGCCGAGGAGGCGAGGCCTGGCGGCCATTCCGGTCTGATGCGCCCTACCGACGGCCTCGCCGTCATTTGCGTGGGCGAAACGCGGCAATTGCTGATCGTGATCTGTCATCGCCAAGATCTGACGTAGTCATGCTAAAGCTTCGGCGGCGCGGGGGCCGTGAACGCGGCGGCATCGAGCCCGAACGCTTTCTCGATCGCAGCAATCTTGTCGACCGCATCGTCGAACCCGTCTTGGCCGAAAGCCTTGTGCTCGATCTCTTCGAAGAGCTCACCCATTTCGTCGAGCTGCTTGGGAGACAGCTTCGTCTTCCAAGCGGGAAAGACGATGGTGTCCTCACGCGCCGCGTGCTCCTCGTACATGCGTGCAAACGCTTCGAGGGTGCGGGCGAGCGGCTCCACAGCGCCGATGCCGATCGTGTTCCGCGTCGTCGCGAGAACGTACTCGGTGATCTCGCGGCCGCGTTGGTGCTGCACGAGGAGCGTGTCTACCTCGCTCATCACGCTGCCGCCCATTGGCTTCAGCGCCGGGAACACGTGTGCTTCCTCGAGCTGCTTCTCGTGATAGTCCTCTCCGAACGCTCGCATCAACGTAGCGGCTTTGTGCAGGAGCTCCGGCGGCACCGACGCGCGATTGCCGCGAAGACGCGTCGCGGATTCCCGATAGACGACGAGCACGCGTCGAATCACGCCGTGCTCACGCATCAAGTCCTCCACTGCTTCCACGTCTTCGCCCTTTTCTTCTTTCGGAGGGGCGCCCGCGCTGGTGGCCGCGGCCGCCGGATCCGAGCGCTGCTCCTTGCGACAAGCCGCCAAAAGCACGCCGGCACCTGCCGCCGTGAAGAGTGCCCTTCGAGTGCCCTGGTCGCGCATGTGTCCTCCATATCGCAGCCCGAGTCATTGGGGAGGACGCAATGTAGTCCGAGCGCTCCACGAAGGTCTTGGGGATTCCGGCCGGGCAACGTAGCATGCATGGATATGGGGATGTGTTCGAGAGTCGGGGTCTTGGCGAGGCTTGCTTTGATTTCGGGTTGGCTCGCATTCGCGACCACGCTTCACGCCGAGCCGACGGCCGCCGACAAGGCGACGGCGCAAGCGCTGTTCGACCAAGGCAAGCAGCTAGCCGCCTCGGGCAAGTTCTCCGAGGCTTGTCCCAAGTTCGAAGAGAGCCAACGGCTCGACCCCGGCGTCGGCACGCAGTTTCACTTGGCGAACTGCTACGAGCAAGCGGGACGCACCGCAAGCGCTTGGACTCTCTTTCTCGAGGTCGCATCGGCGTCGCACGCACAAGGGCAACTCGAACGCGAGAAGGTAGCGCGGGCGCGTGCCTCGTCGCTGCAGGCCAGGCTGCCGAAGCTCACCATCTCGGTTCCCGACGGGAGCCGCACTTCGGGGCTCGAAATCAAGCGCGATGGAGTTCCGGTGGGACCAGCGCAGTGGGGCGCTCCGTTGCCCGTGGATCCCGGCGATCACACGATCACCGCATCGGCGGCGCGAAAGCGGTCGTGGCAGACGGCGGCTCGGCTCCCGCCCGAGGGCGGTTCGGTGACGGTCTCGGTACCGCAGCTGCAGGACGCCCCCACCGAAACGCCGCCGCCGCTTGCCGCCGCCTCGCCGCGTTCTGCGCCGGCGGAGGGGCCCAACGCTTCGCCACGGCAATCGTCCGCGCGTGGGACGCTCGGTTTGGTGGTGGGTGGCGCGGGCGTTTTGGTGATCGGCACCGGCGTCGTCCTCGGGATTCTTGCCAAAGCGAAGTTCGACTCCGCACAAGACCATGGCTACTGTGACGCGACCGGTTGCGAAGCCCGCGGACTCGAGATTCGGAGCGAGGCGGTCAAGCGCGGGAACGTGGCGACGATCGTCTTCAGTGCGGGCGCGGTCTTCACCGCCGGCGGGCTGATTCTCTGGCTCACGGCCCCCAAGTCCGACGCCCCCCGAGCGGCCGCGTTGTCGTTGACGTTTGCACCGAGCGAAGTGCTGCTGCGAGGAACCTTCTAATGCGCCATGCGAGCGTTGTCGCCGCTCTTCTCACGATCAACCTGCTGCTTGGATGCAATGCAATCTTGGGAATCGAGGAGGGCTCCCCGCGATCCGACGGAGGTACCGATGCGCTCCCCCCGGCGGGCCCTCCGCTCACCTGCGCGTGGGTCTTCCCCAGTCATCGCACGGTGGCCGATCTTTCGGCGAACACCGGAGGCACGCGACTCTTCGGATCGAACCTCGTCGCGACTCACGTGCCCGGCAACCCGATCTTCCGGGTGGCCGCTTTTCACGATCCGCCGCTCGGGCCATTCGAGCTCTACACGATCGATGCCTCGCCGAGCAGTATGCTGTTTCCGCCCCAATCGGTGGGCAGCAACGGTGTGCCCGTCCAGATGCTGAGGCTCGACAACTCCACCATCGGGATCGTCGTCGTCGGTCTGCCCATGGCTGGCACCTCGCCAGAAATCCTCCTCTACCGAGTCGACGATGCAGACCGATTGGGCTCGGCGTCCCAGGGCGCCCCGCTCATCGACGCATCGACTCTCGGAAACCTCAGCGAAGTGAGCGCGCTGATGGATGTGGGGCCTTCGGGTGAATCGCTCGTTTTGTCCTATCGGGCGAGTCCCAACGAATATCGCGTGTCGCTCGGTCAAAGGGTGGGCGGGGCCGCGGGTACGTTATTCGATTTGACGTCCGACTTCGTCGAGCCCAACATTCGGCAGCGTGCCGTGTTGACGGTCGGAGGCCGGACGCATGTCTTCGTGGGGCTGCCCGGCAGCCCAGCCGGAGGTCGGCAATTCAGCCTCGATTTTGGTTCGACGACCGCGCCACCTCCGCGACCCATCAGCAATATGACGACGTTTCTTCTGGCGACGGGAATCAGCCCCTTCGGCAAAATCAACGTAGCCGCGGTCGATCTCGGTTTGGGCGTCGCTCTCATGACCGGTCAGCTCGATGCGACGCAAATCGAAACCTTCCAAGCTTCCGATTTTCCGGTGGCCACGATGTTCGGAGGGCTGACGTCGGTTCCCTATGCGAGTGCTCCCGGTTGGATTGGAGACAACTTGGTGAGCCTCGGACACACCGGACCAGCAGCCGATGAGCTCACCATCGTGTGGGCCGATCCGTTCGGGCACATGCGCGTCCAGCAGAAGATCGATCAGGCGCCGGCTGGTACGAAAATCGGCGCGTCGGTGTTCACCGCGGCGGCGCAGCTCGGAATCTTGGGAGGCATTTTGAACGTCGTCTGGGCGGTCACCTTGATCGCCCCCGACGGCGGAGAGCCCTACGACGTCTTGTATTATGACCAGATCCGCTGCCTGTAACGTCAGGCTTCATCGATGCATCAAAATCGTTGGCTGATCCTTGTACGTCGTGCGGGTAGATTCCGTGTATCCGCATTTCTGTGCAACTCGAATCGAGCGCGTGTTGGCTGGAGCAATGAGACAAGCCGTACGCATGACGCCGAACCGTGTTTCGAGCCAAGCGAGAGCGGTGCGGGCGGCCTCGGTGGCCAGGCCTTTGCCGTGCGCAGATGGAGTGAGCACCCAACCGATTTCCGGGAGGCCTTCGATCGACGGGCCTATGTCACGTTTGAAATCGGCGAATCCAACCTCGCCCACGAATCGGCCCGACGCCTTCTCGTTCATCAACCAAAATCCGAATCCCTTCAGATACCAGTGCCCGACGTGGCGCTGGAGCTTGATCCATACGTCTTCGCGTGAGAACGACCGGCCGCTGATGTGCCGGGTGACTTCCGGATCACCCCACATGGCGGCGCAGTCCTCGAGGTCATCGACACGATGTCCACGCAGGACCAGGCGCTCGCTCTCGACGGTGGGAATTTCGACCATGGACGAGGTCTTACCACGACGATCGGCAAATGCCGTAGCCTGCCGGTGATGAACACTCAGCTGGAGTTCACCTGTCGCGGATGTTGAGAGGGCCGAGAAACATGCGCTTGCCGAGCTCGACGCCGTTGTGACGCAGAATGGCGTAGGCGGTGGTGACGTGAAAATAGAAGTTCGGGAGCGCGAACTCGGTGAGGTAATCGGTGCCCATCAGGACCTTGCCTTCCATGAGGGGAAGATCGACGAGGCGCGATTCCGCGCCGGCGAAGTCGACCGGTGTGAAAGTCTCGAGGTAAGCCGCGGAGGAACGGAGCCGGTTGCGAAGGGCGTCCATCGTCTGCTCGGTGTCGGGGTGGCGCGGCGCGTCTTTTCCGGTGAGCCGCGCCGCCGCGAACTTTGCGGCGTCCGACGCGGCCTGTACTTGGCGCACGAGCGGGTACTGATCCGGTGCAAGCCGCATCGACAAGAGGACGTTGGGATCGAACGATCGCTTTTGTGCATAGTCGGTGGCTGCTTCCAGCCACTTGTCGACGTTCTTCAACATTTTCTTGAACTGCGGGACCGAAACTTCGTAGAGGGACATGAGCGAATCTCCAACATCGAGTGTCGTAGCTACTGCGTCGCGAACGCGTAGACGGCGTCGTCGCTTGCGACGAAGATGCGACCCTTCGCGACGATGGGCGTCGAGAATCGACGGATGTTGGACAGCATCTCCGCCGCCCCGCCGCCGCCAAAAACCGTTTGTCCGGTGTCGCCGTCGAATCCAACGAGGCGGCTGGCCCCTTCGGCGCCCAGGCTCCATACGATCGCTTCTGATCGACCGTCGGTGGTGGTCACGATGGGCGAGCCTCGTCCGTTCTGTGCCGCACACCAGGCCACGGTGACCTCGGGTGGAGAAGCGGCGCTGATTTTGATGGCGGTCAGATCGCCCGATCCGCTCGGGCACGCCATACCATTGCCGGCAAACGCGACATAGGTTCCGGTGGCCGTCGTGTAGGAGGCTGCCGCCGTGATGATCGAATTGCTGGCCACCTTGGCGCTGGTCACGCCTTCGCCGCTGGTTCCGTCGCCGGTTCCGAGCCCACCCAAGTGGGATCGATCGAGCACGTAGGCGACGCCATTCTTGCCGAGCGCCACGACGAGCTGCGACGGCGTGGCCCCCGCCACGTCGACGAGAATGGGGCCCGCACCGCCGAGATCACCGTCACTATCATCGAGCGGCTTCCAGTTGGAAGGAGTGAAGTAGTCTTTCGCGTCGCCGCTGAACGCAACCCCCGTTTGGAATCGGAGAATGGCTTCGCCCTGCTGCCACGTCGTCGTACCGATCGTATTGCCGGTGGCCACGAAGAGCGATGCCGCGTCCGACGCGAAGCCACCCGGAGCCCAAATGCCGCCGCCTCTCGCGCCGACGGCGAACCCCTGCGCAGCGTTTGGATTTCCACTCGGAATACCGATGACCCATCCGCGGTAGTCGCCGCAGTCGCCGGCGTGCGCTCCGTAGGCGACGTAGAGCGTCCCGTTGAAAAGTGCGAGAGCGCTTCTTTGATTCTGGACGCTGGGCGAGAACGCGACCGGGCCGAACTTGATGTTCGCTCCGACGTCGAGCGGCCATCCCGCTCGCGTCGAACCGTCCTCGGTCGACAGCCCGAAGACCAGATGCTTGATGGTCGTTCCGCCGTCGGCACTGCTCATCGCAGCTACGAAGAGCGTCTTGGAAGCGAAATCGATGACTGGCGTTCCGGTGATCCCGAGCGGATCGATGTCGCCGCACGGAAGCGAAGTACGGGGAACCGGGTCGCCGAGTTTCTCTTGCCACACGATGGACCCGTTCGTCGCATCGAGGGCATAGACGCGGTTCTGCTCGGTGACCGCGAAAACGAGGTCGTGACCATCTGCGCCGCGATCGAGGTAGAGCGGTTGCGCATACGTCGGCCCTTCGATCGTTGCGTGGAAGCTCGGGTCGATGTGGAGCTTCGCGGCGGCTGCTTTCGTGAACGTCGCGTCGACGTAGAGCCCATCACGACTCGCATTGTTGTGGTATTGCAACACGCTCGCGCCGGGACCGTCGCCCTCGGAATCCGAGCTCGAGCAGGCGATCCAAATGGCCAGGCAACAGCCCGCACCGGCAGCGCACCACGAAACCCAGCGTGACGACGGCATGCTCATTTCGTACGCAGTATGAGCTCTTCGACGCTCCGTGTCATCGCTCATTAGATTACTGCGTCAGATCCCCACTACCAGATCGTTGCATCGGAGTAGCCATAGTCCCACGAAAGTCTGACCGAACAGGCGGGACTGGCTTTCGGCAAAGCCGAAGAGGCGAGGCCTCGCGGCCATTCCGTTCTGAGGCACAGCTCCGACGGTCTCGCCGTAGGTTACGTGGCCGCCTCGCGAAAATTGCCGATCGTGATCTGCCGCAGCCAAGATCTGACGCAGTAAAGCTAGACCCCGCCTTCGGCGGAGATGCCCCAGTCGAGAGGCGTGCCACTCTCGCTCGGAGCACGCTGGCGCTGCCGCAGGACCATGCGGTAATAGGCACCCCGCTTTTCCATCAGCTGATCGTGGTTGCCGAGCTCGACGATGCGCCCGCGGTCGAGCACCACGATCGCGTCGGCATGCGTGATCGTGCTGAGGCGGTGCGCGATGACGAAGGTGGTGCGATTGGCCAACAGCTCCTTCATCGACGCCTGGATGAGCTGCTCGCTCTCGGTGTCGAGGTTGCTCGTCGCTTCGTCGAGAATGAGAAGCTCGGGATCGGCCAAAAGGGCGCGGGCAATCGACAATCGCTGGCGCTGTCCACCGGACAGCTTGACGCCGCGCTCGCCGATCGTCGTCTCGTACTTTTCCGGCAGTCGCTCGATGAACTCGTGCGCATTCGCCCGCTTGGCGGCTTCGATGATTTCCTGCAAGCTGGCACGCGCGCGGCCGTAGGCGATGTTTTCGCGCACGGTGCCATCGAAAAGAAAGACCTCCTGCCCGACGATACCCCACAAAGAACGCAAGCTCCGCAGCTTGATTTTGCGAAGATCGACGCCATTGAGGAGAATCGCGCCTTCGGTGGGATCATGAAAGCGCGCCACCAGATCGGTGATCGTCGTCTTGCCGGCGCCGCTCGGGCCGACCAGCGCGACGACCGATCCCCCCCTCACGGCGAGGTCGAAATCATGGATGACCTCGATTCCTGGACGATAGGCGAAGCTCACGTCCGAAAACCGAATCTCGCGCACCGGAGTGGGCGCATCGACGGCGTCGGGCGCGTCGGGCTTGTCGAGCGGCTTGTCCATGACTTCGAAGACGCGATCCATGGCGGCGAGCCCGCGCTGCGTCTCGCTCAAGGCATTGACGATTTGCAAGACGGGTTCGAGCAGGCGCCACACGTAGCCCTGAAACGCGACCAAGGTGCCCAGAGTGGCCTTACCCTGCAAGACCAGATAGCCACCGAAGCCGATGATCGTGAGCTGCGTCATCGGCATGATGAAGTCCCAAATGACTGCAACTCCGCGCTGCGTGCCCGTTGCCAGCATCTGCTTGCGGATGACGGTGTGATGCCCAATCGCGTAGGCGAGCTCCTCTTTCTTTTCGCGTCCAAATCCGCGCACGACGCGAATGCCGGTGAGTCCCTCACTCACCCGGGCGTCGATTTCGGACCGATCCTGTCCGATCGACCGCCAAATCGTGCGGACCCTGCGCACCCACAGATGCTGCGCGAGCATGACCGGCGGAATCGCCAGAAGCACGGCGGTCGCGATCTGCCAGTTCAGAATGAAGATGATCCCCAGCGTTACGGTCAGGCGCAGCAGGGAAAGGACGGGGCTGACGAGCGCCAATTGCAGAAGGCCGGTCGTGTTGTCGACGTCGCTCGAGAGGCGCGAGATGACGCCTCCCGTCTTCATTTCGGTGATCTCCCCGATGGGGAGGCGCAAGATCCGATGAAACAACTGTGTGCGTAGGCCGAATGCGAGCTTCGAATTGAGCAGCTGCATGCGTAGGCTACGAGCCAAGTTGACGCCGGAATTGAACAGAAAGAGGGTGGCCATTGCCCCACCGAGGACGACCAAACGCGTCATCTTGTCGCTGAGCGGCATGGCGGTATTCAACACGACGCCGTCGATGAGATACTTGGACACCAAAGGCCAAACCATGTCGCTGGCGATTCCGAAGAGCGCCAGAAACAAGACCAAGACGAGCGCCCACCGGTGCGGGGCGAGCAGCCCGAAATAGCGCCGAGCGTAGCGCCCTCTACGCTCTCGATTCGACGTTTCGGGGGGCGGAGCGGCGGGAGCTCTGCCAGTTTCGAGAAATCCGAGGTATCGCTTGCGCGAGGTGTTGACTGGACGCGTCACCGGCATGTTTCGTTTGCGAGGCAGCTGTTGGCGAGAGGAAGCCTAGCGCGGAAGCATGGCAGCGGCGACGGGACGCTCAAGTCGCTCCATTACTGCGTCAGATCCTCGCTGCCAGATCGTTTCATCGGAGTAGCCACAAGCCAACTGAAGTATTGACCGGACAGGCGGAACTGGCTACCGGCGAAGGTGCAGAGGCGAGGCCTGACGGCACGGCCTCGCCGTAACTTACCTGGCCGACACGCGGAAATTGCCGATCGTGATCTGCCATGGGCAAGATCTGACACCACTCCTAGCCGTCGAGCTCCGGATAATGCCGGAACAGGCCGTCGGTATTGAAAGGGATGCGGCGCCGCGAAGCCAAATACGCCGCGATCCGCGGGCGCTCCGCCACCTGGTCGTGCAGCGCGAAGACCAGTGGATACTTCGATGCAAACCCGGCGATCGATTTCGGGAACGCGTAGCGCAGCCCCGCGAGAAGCTGGAACATCGACAAATCGACGTAGGTCAAGGCTGCGCCGAGCAGGTGCCGTCCCTTGCTCGCCCGGTTGTGCTCGAGGACGCGCTCGAAGTAGCGGAGGTACTTGGGGATGCGTTCCCCGATGAAGATGGGCCCCCGCCGCTTCGCTTCGGTCTTCTGGTCTTCGTAGTAGAGACTGACCGCGATGGGGTGATGGACGTCGTGCGCTTCGTCGACGCAATCGGCGATCGTCAGCTGCAGCTGATTCGCGCCGAGGCGGCTCGCCTCGTCGTCGGGCACGAGGTCGTGGCGGGGTCCGAGGTACGCCAAGATATTGGGTGTCTGCGCGATGACGAGATTTCCCGATTTGAGGAACGGCGGCGCGAACGGCGCCGGTCCATTCGACGTTTCCTTCATCATCTTCGTCATCGCTTTGACGCCGCCACCTTCGGCTTCGCGCAACCGCGCGACGTCCCGGTAGCGGACGCCCGCCTCCTCGAGCGCAAGACGAACGAACTCGCCCCGACCCTGAATGCCCGGCCAATAGTAAAGGTCGTAGATTGCGTCGCTCATGAGGTGAGGCTCGCGCGAACGATGCGACTCGTCAACGATGCTTCGGCGTACCCACTCGAGATGAGCGTATGCTTCGTGCCGGAGGGAGAAGCCCATGAACGTTCGCCGATTACGAGCAGAAGACGCAGGGGCGGGAGATTCCGGTCGTCGTGCTCAAGGAGTCCACCGTTCCGCCGTCGTAGGCCAACATCAGCGGACCCGAGCGGTGTAAGGTCCGGCGCCGTTGCTTCGTTCCTCGTCCATCGGAGGACTTCCATGCGGATACGGGTGCTCGCGGCCGTTCTTCTTTGCTTACCAGCTTGTGCAGGCCAAAAGATGCGTGGACCTGCGACCCCGGGAGGCCTTCCCACCTCGAGCGACAGCCCGGCACCTGCCGCAGAGATGGCTGCGCAGTCGTCGCCCGCCTCCGGGAAATATGCGACGGCGGGGGGGTCTGAAAGAACGGTTACCGGTCGTGCATCCGTAGGGATGGCGACGGCCCCCTCTGCCGCTCCCGCGCCGGCTCCTCCGACGGCGCCTTCGGGAGCGGTTGCAAGCGGGAAAGCCGCTCGGCCCGAAATGCTCGACATCGAGGCGAATCTCGTCCTCGAAGTCGACTCCGTCGGCGTCGCCACGGCGCAGCTGCGCGCCGCTGCCAAACGCCTGGATGCGGTGATCGTCGAAGACAGTCTCACCGAACAACCGGGGAGCACGACGGCGCGAATGACCATTCGAGTCCCGACCCACGAGGCCGAGAGCTTTTTCGATGCCGCGAGCGCGGTCGGTCGCTTGCGGTCGCGGCAAGTGTCGGCGCGGGAGATCGGAAAGGAGTACTTCGACGCCGAGCTTCGTCTGGAGAACCTGCAGACGACGATGCGACGCTACGAAGAGATTCTGAAACAAGCCAAAAACGTCGACGAGATCCTGCGGATCGAAGGAGAGCTCGGGCGTCTTCGGGCGGAGATCGAGCAGACCAAAGGCAACCTGCGCTGGCTCGCCGATCGGGCCGCGCGCGCGACGATCCACATCAACCTGGTGATGCGCGGCCGCGAGATCGCGGCGCCCACCCCCGAGCCCATACCGGAAGCCAAGTTCTACCCCGGCCTCCGTCTGACCGAGCTCACCGATCTGCGCGGTGAGCAAGGCAACACGAGCTACCTCGGCGCCGGACTCTCCGCCAGGTTTTCGCGCGGGTTCGCCATTCAGGTCGATGGGCTTCGCCAGTCGGGCACCGGATCGCCGACCAAGGGGCTCGACGTCCTCTTGCTCACGATAGGCGGCGAGATGTATTCGGACTTTTTGGGCGGCGGAAAACGGAAGTATTTGAACCCGTACCTGGGATGGACTGTGGGATACGCGCGGTTCACGGGCCACAACGAAGCCCTCTTGGGTGTCACGCTCGGTCTCGAGCTTTGGAAGTCGAAGGCCGTCGTGATCGGCGCCGAGGCGCGGGCCCTTGGTCTGCTCTTCGGCTCCGACGGTTCGCATGCCGCCGTGCAGCCCGTGCTCGGTGTGAACGTCGCATTTTGAGTCGGCGTGGACCGAGCACATCCGGCTCTCTACTTGTGCTTTTGGGTCGCCGGTAGTGTGGGCGGCTGCCGGACCGCCGTTCAGGCCTCCTCACAATCTTCCGCCGAGCGCGCGATCGATGCAGCTCCAGAACATGAGGGCGCGACCACGCCCGCGGACTCGCGGCCTGGAACGAAGTTGGCGCCGATCGAGACCGATTGGTGCATCGACACGGTCAACGCACTCGACGAATCGACCTGTTACGTGCTGCCGGACGAGCCGACTGAAACGCTCCTCATCTATCTGCATGGCATCGTCCCGCCGATACCGACCAGCCCACAAAAGACGAGCGTAGAAACCGTCGTCGCGAATGCGGCGCGCCGCGCCCGCGTGGCCGCACTGATCCCACGCGGTCAGGCTGGGTTCGGGCCCGGCCGTCGCGAAAACTGGTTCGGCTGGCCGACGAGCGAGGCGAAATATCGGGAATACGCGCCGGCGTTCGTCGCGAGCCTCGCGGAGAAGCGCAAGAAGCTCGAAGACGCCTCCGGCATCACCTTCTCGCGCACGTACATCGCGGGCTCCTCGTCGGGCGCGTACTTCGCGGCCCTGCTGGCGCTGCATGGAGGGATCGCAGCGGATGGTTTCGGGATCATGTCGGGCGGTCGGGGCGCGAAAACAGCCGAGCTCGGTACACTTTCATCCAAGCCCGTCTACATTGGCTTCGGCAAGTACGACCGCGGCGTGCGGCTCGGTGCGCTCGCACTCGCCGAGATCTTTCGCGCCGCGCGTTGGCCCGTGCGTATGGGAGAGCACGCGGTCGATCACGGAGCCAAGGAAGTGTACCTCGACGAAGCCTTCGCCTTCTGGCGCGAGTACGGGCGCTGAATCGCGTCCGTCGAAAGAAGGTGGTGGGCCGCCCTCGAGAGGGCGGTTTCATGTGATGAACTTTTCTGGTCCTTCTAGAATGCGCGTGGATCCACGAGATCCACTCGATCCCATTCATCCATGGAAATCGGATCTATGAAATCCGATCGCGCTCGCTACGGGGCGCGAACGAAAGAGGCTTCTCGATTGAGGGCGATCCGCGAGCGATGACGAATGTCGAACGCTTGGCGCTTTCTTTGCTAACGTGGTCATACCGCATTCCACGAATTCGTTACCTAAGTCGTGCTAGGTAGTGGCTTCGCTTCTTAGGTTTACGAACGAGGAGACCTCCCCCATGACCAACTACGAAGCGGCGAGCCACAGCGAAACGGACGACGATCTCTGGCACGTTCAAATGAACAACGGTGACATCTGCCTGATGACACTGGACCAGCTCGACGACGCGTTTCAGACGAGTGTGATCGACGAAGAAACGTACGTCTGGCAGGAGGGCGCGACGGATTGGGTGACGCTGCGTGACATCGCCGGTATCGACTCCGACGAAGAGGTGAGCGTCGACATCTCGCTGCCCGGCGGTGCCGAGCTGCAGGGCTATCCGTACGACAATGGGGCGAGCCACTACGCGTCGACGGAATCGGCGTGGCCGCCCGCTCCGGTGGTGTCGGCATGGCCGGACACCAGCTACGCGCCGCCTTCGGCGGGAAGCCAATATGCATCGCGCGGCTATGCGCCCTACAGCACCGCACCCGTCGCCAGCGACATCGGCGACATGGACTTCGACATCGAGCCGGTCAACTTCCGATCGCGCAAGCGTTCCGTATTCAAGTGGGTGTGCGTTCTCGGCCTGATCGGCGGCGTCGGTTTCGGAATCAAGAAGTACAATTTGTATCACTTCTTGCCCGTACAGAATGGTCTGCCCGCTTGGGCGACCGCCGCCGCTGGCAATCCGAATCCCGCGACCCAACAGCTCAGCACCCCTCCCAGCCAGCCGCAGCCCGTCGCCGCACCGGCGCCTCCGGTCGTCGAAAAGCCGGCAACGCCGAGTGCAGACTCCAAGGATCGCCTGTCCGACGACCAGAAGCGCGCTCTTGCCGACGCCGACAAGACCCATGCCGAAAAGCAGAAGCAGAAGCAGCTTCAACGCCAACAAAACCGGCCGGCGCCGCGCGCGAAGACGACTTCGATGGGCAATCCGTTCCACAAAGGTGGCAGCCGGTACGATCCTCTGAACGCGAGTCTCTGATTCGGTTTCGAGTAAAAAAATTCAGTCGTTCGCCCCGCGGGTGATTCTCTTCCGTGCGCAGCGAAAGCGATTCGGTGATCGGACGCCGCGTCGCCCAACATAGAAGTGCGTGTCGCGTCCCTCGAGAGGATGGCTCATCGTTCTTTTGCCGGCGATGCTCGAAGGGTGCATCGGCCAGATCACAGAGGACGATCGCGGCAGTGAGGGTGGCGCTTCAGGGCTGGGTGGGCGCCCAAGTACGACGGGAACCGCCGGTACGACGGGCACGACGGGAACAACGACCACGACGGGCAGTGGAGGAGCTACCTCCACGGGGGGCAGCGGCGGGGCCACGTTACTCGACGCGAGTTCGCGTGACGCGGGCGGGGTCTTCGACGGGAGTGCGCGCGACGTGTTCGTCGCCGACCGAGGGACCAATCCTCAGGGCGTGCTCTTCCACGTCGCCAACCACTGTCCGTTCGACCTGTGGGTCCACGCCGCGGGACAAGAAGGCATTTTGCAACCGGACAACGCGGAGCTGCGAACCGGAGCGACACAGGATTACATCGCCCCCGATCATTGGTCGGCCGGCCGCGTCACCGCATATTTGGGACAGCCGCCGCAAAACGAAATCGACAAAGTCGAGATCACGACCACGGTGCAGTTCGGGGCCAAAGTCATCAACTACAACATCACGTACGTCGATTGGGTGGGCCTGCCCATCGAAATGGTTTCGATTGGTGGCGGCGGCGATTGCAAACGCGTCGGTTGTTACGTGCAGGAAAGCGCTATCTTGTCCGGGTGCCCCGACGGTCTGCTCGCCGATCGTCGGTGCCTGTCGGCGGGGAAGTATTGCGCCATTGCCACCAACCAGAGCAAGCCCTTTTGCCATGCTCTCGACGCCAAGATCGCAGAGTGCGCGCAGGATTCCAAATACGTCGGATGCAGCGGCGCTTCAGGCACCACCACCCCTCAGGTCTACGGATGTTCCGCCTTCTTCGGGGGTAGTCCCAAGTGGTGCGCGGCGCTCAACCGAGGCATGCTCGCCGATCCCGACAATGCGAACATCTCCCTTTATTACAAGACGACGCCGTACAACAACTATTCGAAATGGGTGCACACCGTCTGTCCGGGAATCTACGCGTTCCCCTACGACGATTACGGCAAGACCAACGAGAGCGGTTTTCACTCCTGCATCAACGGCAGCCAGCTCAATATCACGTTCTGCCCTGCCGGCTGAGGCTCGCGTCCGATCCGCGGTTCATCGCGGGTGAGTCGGTGCAAACGCGACGGTCGTGCTCTCCAGCATGTACTCACGTTCGTCTTGTGCGTCGAAGCCGCGGGCCTCGATGCGAATGCCGTCGTTGTCTGGGACGACGAGCAGATAATTGAACGGTCGCGGCGAAACTCCGGCGAACGAGTCGGCGGGTTCGGAGGGTCGCGGAGGGTGGAGTCGTCCCCGCGGACCGCCTCCCCCCGCCGAAACGATGAAATGCTTGTTGGCGACCACGAAGTGCTCGTAGCCGTGCGCGTGGCCGCTCACCATGGCCAGCGTTTTTCGGGTGCCCACGAACGGCGGCACGAGGTCGCTCTGGACCTTGCGGTCCCCCTCCACGACTTCGCTGTTCGTATAAGGCGGGTGGTGCAGAAAAACCAGAATGCCGCGCACATCGCCATCGGCCTCGAAGACGGCGAGCGTTTGTCGAAACCACTGCGTCTGCTCGGCCCACGAGCTCTCACCGACCTGGTCGGCATTGGAATCGAGCCACACGAGGCGGAGCGAACCGTAGCGCTCCGAATAGTGCGTTCGGCCGGAAAGTCTCGGGAATCGGACGATCGCGTTGCGCATCGCTTGCGGCGCCGATCCCCAATAATCGTGATTACCGAGCGCCGGGAGCACGGGAATGCGTGCCTCTCGGACCGGCTGCATCAGCCAATCGAACCACTCCCAGTGGAGGGCGGAGGAGCCGTCGAAGGTCATGTCGCCGACGATGATGAGAAGGCCCGGATCGGCCGCGGCGATCGAATGGAGAATGCGTTGCGTGGCGCGGTCGTTCACTTCGCGGCCGATGACGCATTCCTGATACGACGTGCGCTGCGTATCCCCTACGATGGCGAGCGGGCGCCCGGGATGCTCGATACGATCCGGGTAGGCGCTGGGCCGCGGGCGTTCGAAGGTGAGCTCCGAGATCGGCGAACAGCGCGGACGATGCTGACAGCCCGCCGAGAGTGCGACACCGAGCAGGCTCGCGAGCCTAAGGTTCAGGCTCCTCCTGAATCGAGCACGGCGCGCACTTTCTTGGCCAGCTCGATGGCCGTGAAAGGCTTCTGCACGAACGAGACGGCGGTGCTGGCAATGCCGTGACGCAAGATCGCGTCTTCGGTGTAGCCGGACATGAAGAGAACGTTGAGGTCAGGTCGGATCGCGGCGAGCCGGTCGGCCAGCTCGCGCCCGCTCATGTGAGGCATCACCACGTCGGTCACCAGCAGGTGGATCGGACCCTGGTGACGTTCGCAGTGCAACAAAGCCTCGCCGGCATCCTTCGCTTCGAGCACATCATACCCGTAGCGTCGCAAGATGCTGAGAACCAGCCGGCGAACCTGCTCGTCGTCCTCGGCGACCAAAACCGTTTCCGTTCCGTGGCGGACTTCGCGAACCGACGGGGGCTCGGAGTGGGGCAATTCGGTGGTTTCCGGCAGAAAAACCTTGAACGTCGTTCCTCGTCCCGGTTCGCTGTAAAACCAGATGGTTCCCCCGCTCTGCTGAGCGATGCCGAACACCGTCGACAGACCGAGCCCGGTCCCCTTGCCCTGCTCCTTGGTCGTGAAGAACGGTTCGAAGATGCGCGCCTGCGTGGCTCGATCCATTCCCACGCCGCTGTCGGTGACCGCCAGCATGACGTACCGACCCGGAGCAACCCCGAGCTGCACGCGCGGGAACTCGGCGTCCAGATCGACGTTGGCCGCTTCGATGGTGAGCAGCCCGCCTTTGGGCATTGCGTCACGCGCGTTGATGGCGAGGTTCAAGATGACCTGCTCGATCTGATGGGGATCGGCCTTGATCTTGCGAAGCCCCTCGGGCGTGCGGGTCTGAAGGTCGATGTCCTCGCCGAGCAGCCGCCTCAGCATTTCTTTCATTCCGGCGATCGTCTCGCTCAAGTCGAATACTCTGGGCGAGAGAACCTGTTGTCGGCCGAACGCCAAGAGGCGGCTGGTGAGCACCCGAGCGCGATTACCGGCGCTTAAAATTTCTACGAGATCGTCGCGCATGGGGTCGCCAGCCGCCGACTTCTCGATCAAGAGCGAAGCGTAGGTGAGGATGACCGTCAGCAGGTTGTTGAAGTCGTGCGCCACGCCGCCGGCGAGTTTGCCGATAGCGTCCAATTTTTGGGCTTGCCTCAGTTGTTCTTCGAGTTTCTTCGGTTCGGTCACGTCGAAGATCGCACCCATGACGAACCGAGCTCGCCCCGCTTCGTCGCGCACCGCGAGCGCGTAGTTGTGAACCCAGATGATTTTGCCGTCTTTACGCACCGCACGGTATTCGACGCGGATAGGGCTGCCCTGTTCGGCCGGGAGAAAAGCCTGCTGATGGCCGAGCACTCGCTCGCGATCATCGGGGTGGATCCGCTTCTGCCAGAAATCGGGATCTTCGATGGCCTCGGTGGGACTGAATCCAAACAATGATTCGACCTGCGGGCTGACGAACGAAGGCGTGCCCGGCATCTCGAGCGAGCGGTAGTAAATCACCGCCGGAATTTGCTCCACCAGCGTGCGGTAGAGAGATTCCGTGGCTGCTACCCTTCGGTAGAGAGCAGCCTTTTCGTAAGCGAGCTGAACGTGCATCGCCAGCAGAAGCGCCTGCTCTTCGTCGTCGCGATCGAAATCGCGATGATCGGTCCTGTCCGCCACCCATAGCCAAACGCGCGCCGAGGGTGCCGCGTCCTCCTTGATGATCAAGACGCGCCCGAAGGGTCCGGGCAATTCTTGCAATCCGAGCAGCCGAGGATCGACGGCGCGCTGGCGGAGCACCCCCTTTGCCGTCTTCATGTCCGAAAGGAGAGCCGGCAATTCAGGAAGCTCGAGCACCGCGTCCCACTCGCCCCCGGCTACTGCGCACAACGTGAGCGATGCGCTGTGCTCGTCGACGACGGCGACCGCGGCGCAACGCACATCGATCAACTCTTTGGCAGCGAGCGCCGCCGAGGAAAGAACGCGCAAGGGGTCGCATTGCGTGGCAATCGTGCGACATTGCTCGAGCAGCATGGGCTTTCGGTTGGAGCCGATTGTGCCGAGCGGTGTGGCCCCCTCATCCATCTGTTCATGAAGTTAGCATCACTGATGATGCGTCGACAATGGGCAGCCCGCCGACAAGCTAGCCGCCTTGCGTCAAAGGCCCACGCTTGTCAGCGGCGCCACACCTCGCGTAACGTCGTCCTGTGCAGGGGCGAGACGTACGAATTCCGTTGGGGGGTTCCGAGACGGACCTCTCGGTGTACGCCGTTCTACCGATGCATGCGCGGCGGGGAGTCGTCGTCCTGCACGAGCTCTTGGGGCGCCAACCGGAGATCGATCGTGTCGTGCATCGCTTTGCCGATTCCGGGTACGCCGCGGTGCTTCCCGACCTGTTCGCCAGCGGTCCGACGCTGCTGTGTGTGCGCAATCTGATTCATGCTTGCTCGACGGGAAGCGGGCCGCCGGTCGATCGGGTCTTGCGAGTACGACAGTGGCTCTGCGAAGAGGCGCACATTGCGCCTGCCAACGTCGGCCTCATCGGCTTCTGCATCACCGGGGGCTTCGTGCTCGCCATCGGCCGGGGCTGGGGCGCGGTGTCGGCCAACTATGGAGCCATCCCCAAGCCGGAGCTGATGCAGGGCATCGCGCCGGTCATCGCCTGCTATGGTGGGCGCGATCGAGTCTTCGGTCATCTCGGCAACCGGTTGAAAGAGACACTGGAGTCGCTGGGAGTCGAAGCGGAGGTTCACTGCTTTCCCGAAGTCGGCCACTCCTTTCTGACCGACGGCGAGCACCCGGTGCTCGAACGGCTGACGAATCCCCTTCTGCACGCTCGTTACGACGCCACCGTCGCCGACGAAGCCTGGAGACGGATTCTATCGTTTTTCGACAGGCACCTGTGATCCAGAATGGCGGCTGAGCGCTTGACGGGTCGATGAGTTCTTGCGACAAGATCGCATGGCAACGCATGCAGTTTCGTCTGCGGGAGAGGCGCCTCGTTTCGATCTGAAGGGGCAGGTCGCGCTGGTGACCGGCGCAGCACGGGGGCTCGGCAACGCTTGTGCGCTCGCACTCGCGCACGCCGGCGCAGATATCGCTCTCGGTTTGCGGGACGTGCGCTCGGCGGGGGAGCTCGCGCAGGCCATTCGTGCCCTCGGCCGCCGCGTCCTTCCATTGCAAATGGAAGTGACGCGCATGTCGGAAATCAAGAGCGCGGTGGCCGAAGCGATCGGTCACTTCGGTCGCATCGACATCTTGGTCAACAACGCCGGCATCGGGCCGCCCAACCCGGCCGAGCTGGTGACCGAAACGGACTTCGACCACACCGTTGCGGTCAACCTCAAAGGTACCTTCTTCGTCAGCCAAGAAGTAGGCCGCACGATGATCGAAAAACGCGGTGGCAAGATCATCAACTTGAGCTCGCAAGCGGGTTTCGTCGGTTTGCCGACCGAGTCGGTCTACTGCATGACCAAAGCGGGGATTGCTCACTTGACCAAGTGTCTCGCCGTCGAATGGGGCAAATACGGCATCAACGTGAACGCCGTCGCTCCGACTTTCATCCGCACGCCCGGCACCGTCAAATGGCTGAAGGACGACGCCTTCCGCACCGATCTCTTGTCGAGAATCCCCCTCGGCCGCGTCGGCGATCCCATCGACGTAGCGGGCGCGGTCGTCTTCCTCGCGTCCCCCGCCGCCGCACTCATCACCGGAACGACGCTCCTCATCGACGGCGGCTTCACCGCGCGCTGACCTCTTTTGGGCCGTCAACCTCATCGAGGTTCGCACGGTAATCGTTCATGGCACGTATGCCCGCGCAATCCCGTGTCACAAGGGCGACACGATCCGGATCGGCCACTTCCCGGACATCCGCGCGAGGGACGTGCTTCGGTAGGCCGTTCGATTCGCTACTTGTACGAAGGACCGACAAGCTCGAACAGCCGACATGCTAGCATTGCCTTGTGCGGTCGACTGCGATCATTCCACACTTCGTCGAGACCATGGACGAGCGCGCTCGAATGTTGGGGGAGCTCAAGGTGGTGCTCGACGAAGTCGGCGCCGAGCAGGTGCTGTGTCATTCTGATCTTGGGTGTTGATTCGCTATTTCGCGACCTTCATCACCGTGCCGCTTTCGATGTTCGTCCAATAGACGCTCGTATCATCGACCGCGATCCCGCCCGGTCTGGGCTGTCCAGCGGCTAGAGTGAGTGGCTTACTTCCGGTAAGGGCAATCGTCGTCACAGTGCCATTCATGGCCGGCACCATGTTGTTGGGATCGCTGGTCCAGTAGACGTTCGTAGCGTCGGAAGTCATCGAAAATGGCGTGAGATTATCGGGGCCGACCTGCAGCGATGCAACCGTGCTTGGCATGCCACCACCGCTCGGAATTTTCATCACCTCGCTGATGCCCGGATCGTCGTTTGGTCTGGCGGGATCCGCACGCCCGCTCATCCAAAATACCGCACCAGCGCTGGCGGTGATCCCTGCGGGCAAGAAAAGACCAGAGGCCAATACTGCCGCGGGCCCCCCGTTCTTACCGATCTTCACGATCGCTCCCGGCTTCGCGGTCGTCCAATAGACGCTGCCGACATCGAGCGTGATGCCGAAGGGTATCCCCTGATCCGAGGCCAAAATGACCGGATCACCACCTTCGATGGGAACCTTTTTCAGACTGCCCAACGAATTATCGTCGCCCATTTCTGTCCAGTAGACACTCGCGCCATCGACGGCAATGCTGCCACAACGAGAAAGACCCGAGGCCATGGGTACCGGGCTTCCTCCACCAAGTGGGACTTTGATGATCGATCCCTTCGCGGTGTCGCTCCAGCTCGCAAAGTAGACGTTCGCGCCATCGACAGCGATGCCCCTTGGATTCGCAATTCCGGACGCAAGTCGGATGGGTGTGCCTCCGTCCGTCAAAAGCTTGCTAATTGTGCCGTCGTCACTCGTCCAGTACACGAAGTCACGATCGACTGTGATGGCCAGAGCGGCTCCGGTCAGTGAGCTCAAACCTGAGGCTAACTTGATGGGCTGACACAACCCGGATTGGCAACTCGTTCCCCGGCAGTCGTGTCCACATGCTCCGCAATTGTGACTGTCGATGGTCGTGTCCGCATTGCACGCGCACTGTCCATTGCTACATGTGGGTCGATCCGCTGGACAAGAGCCGGTCGCTAAGTTCTTCCAGTGCCCGCTCGCATCGCAGAATTGCGGCGTGTTCTCGGCGCAGCGCGACGGAGTAGCGTTGGGTGTGCACTCGGCACAGGCGTTGTTGACGCAGAAAAGCGCGACACCGCCGGTGGTTCCTGGGCAGTTCGTACATGCTGGGCCGCACTGGGTCGCATCGACGTCGCTCGCGCAAACGCCGTTACAGAGGTGGTAACCAGGACGGCATTGGATCTCGCATTGATTGTCCGCGCACACTGCGTCTGCGTTGGTAGCTCCTGGGCATTCGTGGCCGCATGTCTCGCAGTTCTGCGGGTCCTTCGATGTGTCGGTGCACAGTGCGCCGCACTGCGTGAAGTTGCATCCGCCTTCCTGGGCTGCACCATCGGAGGCGTCCCGCTCCGGAGCGGGACAGTTACGAAGTTCGTGGCACGTTGGCGGTTCCGCACAGTTTGCGAGCAGGAACGACGTCGAACCAACGAGGCTCAAGAGCGCAGGATGCAGAGTGCGGAAGAGGAGATCCATGAGGGTTCTGCGAGTAACGCGTAGTTGCGTTCACCCAGGCGGTCAAGTCAGGGTTTCGGCGGGAATGTTGATGCAGAGATATGACCCTGTCGGCACCGACCATGCCTCAGTTGCCATGTTTTTTCTGCGCGCACCCGCAGCCACGAGCAACGACGCACCAATTGACGGTGCGTGGCTTGGGCAACTGCAGGATCCGACGCGAGTAAATTACGACGTCAAAGACTCGCCTTCGGTCAGTCTCACGAGGCGGTTAGCCGAATTGACCCTGTTGGGAGTTTCTGGTG